>Ga0209191_1002395_pt1 | contig 11664 bp, 10 predicted proteins | sample S_130626_EF_Meta_FD_187320 | JGI IMG/M metagenome (GOLD analysis project Ga0209191, IMG submission 187320) | Freshwater microbial communities from Lake Simoncouche, Canada to study carbon cycling - S_130626_EF_MetaG (SPAdes) (version 2) | ecosystem: Environmental > Aquatic > Freshwater > Lake ... | reverse complement strand
CCGCCAAAGGGCTGAGTTCTAAAAATGGCGTTCCAGGATCCAACAACATTTGCACACGGTCACGTGGGAGCAATTTGCCGCGACCTACATGCTTGGCACGTGCGGCTTCTCCGCCGCCATTGGCAACGCTTTGAATTTGCAAACGCAAATCGTCGACTGCCGCTTGCATAGCGGCAGCATTGGTTGCCGCCTCAGCGCTGCGCACTTGAACCTGTGTGTGAATCAATGACATGCGAATCCTTAGAGCAATTCAATCGCCATGGCAGTTCCTTCACCGCCACCGATACACAAAGTGGCGAGACCTTTTTTGAGTCCACGCGCTTGCAAAGCATGAATCAAGGTCACCAAGATGCGCGCACCCGACGCGCCGATGGGATGACCCAAGGCACAGGCGCCACCGTTCACATTCACTTTGTCATGTGGCACGTTGAGTTCTTTCATCAAAGCCATGGGCACCACGGCAAACGCCTCATTCACTTCCCAAAGGTCAACGTCTTTCACTTGCCAACCAGCTTTGGCCAAAGCTTTTTGCGTAGCACCTACCGGCGCAGTTGCAAACCACTCTGGGGCTTGGGCGTGGGTGGCGTGGCTGACGATACGTGCCACGGGCTTACAACCTAATTGGGTGGCTGTGCTTTGGCGCATTAGCACCATCGCAGCAGCACCGTCGTTGATAGATGAACTAGAAGCCGCAGTGATCGTGCCGTCTTTTTTAAACGCAGGTTTGAGGCTGGTAATTTTGTCGAGCTTGACTTTGCCTGGACCTTCGTCGATCGACACCACCGTCTCGCCAGCACGGGTCTTGACAGTGACGGGGGCAATCTCTTTGGCAAAGCCACCTGATGCAGTGGCGGCCTTGGCGCGCTCCACACTGGCTGTGGCGAAGGCGTCTTGCTCGGCACGGGTAAAGCTGTATTTGGCGGCGCAGTCTTCACCAAACGTGCCCATGGAGCGTCCGACTTCGTAAGCGTCTTCCAAACCGTCGAGCATCATGTGGTCAAACACTTTGTCGTGGCCCATGCGGTATCCAGCACGGCCTTTCATTAGCAAGTAGGGCGCGTTGGTCATGCTCTCCATGCCACCAGCGACCAGCACATCGTGCGAGCCCGCTAACAACATATCGTGGGCGAACATCGCGGCGCGCATGCCTGAGCCACACATTTTTGACAAAGTGACTGCGCCAGCACTTTGGGGCAATCCCCCTTTGAATGCGGCTTGGCGAGCAGGCGCTTGGCCTTGGCCGGCCATCAAACAATTGCCAAATAAAACTTCGGTGACTAAGTCAGACGAAATACCAGAACGCTCTATTGCAGCGCGAATAGCCACGCCACCCAAATCGTGCGCAGACAGCGATGCGAAGTCCCCTTGAAAACTGCCCATCGGCGTGCGCGCCGCACTGACGATAACAACTGGATCTGAAGATGCATTGGACATATGAGAGTCTCCTAAAACTTTTTATTAATTACATGCCGCGCGGATAGCGCTTGAAGGCATTGCGAAATACGTTGACCACTTCATCGCTGTGGTTCATGGTGACACCGAGGTCTTTGACCAATCCGTCGTGCACGCCATAGACCCAACCATGGACCGCGACTTTTTGGCCGCGTCCCCACGCGTCTTGCATGACGTTAGAAAGCGCCACATTGCCCACTTGTTCGATCACATTCATTTCACACATGGCGTTTTCTAACTCGGCTTGGGGCAAATGGTTCAGACGCTGGCGATGGCGCAAACGTACGTCTTGCACATGGCGCAACCAGTTGTCTGCCAAACCAATGCGTGCTCCACGCGTGGCAGCGAGTACACCGCCACAACCGTAATGCCCGACCACCATGATGTGCTCAACCTTTAAGCAATCGACCGCGTACTGAATGACCGATAGCGCATTGAGGTCAGAGTGCACTACCACATTGGCAATATTGCGGTGCACAAATACTTCACCGGGTTCTAGGCCGGTAATTTGGTTGGCAGGCACCCGGCTGTCAGAACAACCGATCCACAAATATTTAGGCGTTTGTTGGTGCGTGAGGCCTGAGAAAAATCCCGGTTGTTCACGCTCCATGCGCGCGGCCCAGGCACGGTTGTTATCGAACAGATGTTGCAAGCTTGAAGTCATTCGTTAGATCTTTCAGGTTTGTAAAAGCAGCACGGGTTTAAGAAAGCCTACTTTTTGATGGTTACAGCGTTTCAGCAAACAGCTCACGCCCAATCAACATGCGACGGATTTCACTGGTGCCTGCGCCAATCTCATAGAGCTTGGCATCGCGCCACAAACGTCCGAGCGGGTATTCGTTGATGTAACCATTGCCGCCAAAAATTTGTACGCCTTCGCCCGCCATCCACGTGGCTTTTTCAGCGGTCCACAAAATCACACTCGCGCAGTCTTTACGCACTTGGCGCACATGCTCCGCACCCAACATATCGAGGTTTTTGGCAACGGTATAGGCAAACGAGCGTCCTGCTTGCAGCACGGTATACATATCTGCCACTTTGCCTTGTATGAGTTGGAACTCGCCAATGCTCTGGCCAAACTGTTTGCGGTCATGGATATAAGGAATGACGTTGTCCATCACCGACTGCATGATGCCTAATGGGCCGCCGCTCAATACCGCACGCTCGTAGTCGAGCCCACTCATCAACACTTTGGCTCCGTTGTTCAAGCCGCCCAAGATGTGGCTTTCAGGCACTTCGACGTTGTGGAACACCAATTCGCCTGTATGGCTACCGCGCATGCCCAGCTTGTCGAGTTTTTGTGCGACGCTGAAACCCTGCATGCCTTTTTCAATCAAGAAAGCTGTGACGCCACGGGCGCCGAGTTCAGGTTCGGTTTTGGCATAGACCACCAAGATGTCAGCATCTGGGCCGTTAGTGATCCACATCTTGCTGCCATTGAGGACGTAGTAGCCACCTTTGTCTTGGGCTTTGAGTTGCATGCTGATGACGTCGCTGCCGGCATTGGGTTCAGACATCGCCAAGGCGCCCACATGTTCGCCGCTAATGAGTTTGGGCAAATATTTTTGACGTTGTGCGTCAGTGCCGTTGCGTTTGATTTGGTTCACACACAAATTGCTGTGCGCGCCATAACTCAAGCCGACGCTGGCAGAAGCGCGCGAGATTTCTTCCATCGCCACCATATGGGCCAAGTAGCCCATGTTGGCGCCGCCAAACTCTTCGCCCACAGTGATACCCAACACGCCTAAGTCGCCCATCTTGCGCCACAGGTCCATGGGGAATTGGTCGTTGCGGTCGATTTCGGCCGCGCGGGGCGCAATCTCGGTTTGCGCGAACTCGCGTACGGCATCGCGCAGGGCGTCGATGTCTTCGCCGAGTTGGAAATTGAGTCCTGGCAAATTGTTCATGGTTTGGCTCCTTTGGTCTTGCCGCCCTGCTTGCTAAGCAGTGAGCGCGCCTCTTTTTCGTGGGATTTGACTTCTTCTAAATTGGCTTGTAACTCGGCCATTTGGGCTTCGAGTTGGCACTTGTGGTCAGCCAAGACGACCAAGAACTTTTCGAGTTGCGGTCCGGTGTCGCGCGGGCTGTCGTACATGTCGATCAGGTCTTTGGCCTCGGTCAAGGACAGGCCCAAACGTTTGGCGCGCAAGGTGAGCTTGAGTCGGGTGCGGTCTCTGCCGGAATACACACGGTTTCGCCCCGCGGGCCCCGAGCGCTCGGGCTGCAAAAGCCCCATGTCCTCATAAAAACGGATCGCGCGGGTGGTGAGATCGAACTCGCGCGCTAGGTCGCTGATGGAGTAAAGGGTGGCCATAAGTGCTTGACGTTTTTAGTTTACGTTTACGTAAACGTCAATTATGACGGCAAATTCCCGAAGCGTGAAATTAGCCCCACGGCGCCAGCGGCTCATCCCGCAAAACGCGGCGGCGCTCGGGGTAGTCAGGCATCACACTTTTCACGGTGTCCCAGAACTGCGGGCTGTGGTCCATCACCTTCAAGTGGCTGAGTTCGTGGGCGACGACGTAGTCGATCACGTCCAACTTGTGGTGGATCAACCGCCAATTTAGGCGGATCGCCCCGTCTGCCGAAGCCGTGCCCCAACGCGTGGACGCACTGCTGAGCGACAAGCGCTTCCAAGCCACGCCTAAGCGTGGCGCAAAGTAATCCAAGCGTTCAGCGAATAGTTCTTTGGCGCGGCGCATCAGCCAGGCTTGGGTTGCATCGCGGATTTGCTCTGGGCTTGCGGTTATGGGGAGACCTATGCGTAAAACAAAACTTGCGGGGCTTTCGCTTCCCAACGTTTCAAGTTGCGCGCTATTTTTCTTAAGCGCCGCCGAGGAGTCGAGCACTACTTGCAAAGATGCACCAAGGTAGCGCAACACCACGCCATCGCACCATTGGATGCGGGCTTCTCCCAAGCGGCGTTGGTGCTCTTGCATTTCAACCAGCTTGCGCACGATCCAATCGGCCTTCTCGTGCAAAGTAGATTCGATCTCGCCGACTGTCACCCATCGAGGTGCGCTGACCTCTAGCCCATCAGGGCCGATGACCATGCCAATGGTGCGTCGCTTCGCGCGACGAAAGGCGTAGGCCACATCGCAAGTAGCCAAAGCGATGCGCCGACTGGCGCGTGGATGGGCAAACTGCGCAAGAGGCAAGGCTTGGGAGAGTAACTCTCCGGGTCGCCCTGGATTAGCGAGAGATTGGGACTTGTTTGGATTGGCTAAATTAGAACCGCCGGCCAAAGGCGGGGTAGTGTCAAAGAGATCCAGCACACGTTGAATGAACTGACCCATGCGTCGCAACCTCAGGCGCTTGTTAAGACAGGTTCGGCATAGGCCTCTGGATCAAGCCTATGCATTTCCGATTCAATCCACTGCTCGACTTGCTTGGTAAGTTCGTCCGCCTCGCGCCCAATGCTAGGGATGGGTGCGCCGATAGACACTTCCACCACTCCCGGATATTTGATGAAGGCTTTGCGCGGCCAGCACGTTGCGGATGTCACCGCAATCGGAATGACGGGTGCGCCTGTTGCAATCGCAAGCCTTGCCCCGCCACTTTTGTAGACGCCACGTTGTCCACGCGGAATGCGGGTCCCTTCAGGAAACATGATGACCCACACGCCTTTTTCTAACAAGGCTTTGCCTTGTTCAACGACTTTGGCAAAGGCTTTGGCGCGTTGCGATCTGTCGATGTGCACCATGTCGAGTAAGCCAATCGCCCAGCCAAAAAATGGCACGTAGAGCAATTCGCGTTTGAACACATAAGCCAAAGGGTGGGGCATGATGGCTGGCATCAAAAATGTCTCATAGGTCGATTGGTGTTTGACCAACAAAATCGCAGGACTGGTTTGACCCACGGGTAGATTCTCAAATCCTTGGGTTCGGTATTCGATACCTAATATGACACGCGCAGCTTGGATGCTTAACCACAACCAAAACTGCGCAACCTTGTACCGCGCCGCAGCGCCAACACCCACAGCAGCACTCAACACAATCAACAGCGCACAAGGAACAATGCTGAGGGCCATCACAGCCATGTGTAGCACCGAACGCAAAAAAGCGATCATGCGGAGCTACCAGCGCTGTGCGAAGTTTGCGTAGCTTTAGCGCTGGATTTAGCTGCCGCTTGGGTTTTGAGAAGTAGCCAATCTACGAACGCAGAGAGGTCTACATGCGCCTGCGTATTGGCAGGGAAATCTTTTGGTAAATTACTTTGGCCTTTGTATTGCGCACCCTTGCCCGTCATCACCAAGTGCGGCTCGCAACCCACTGCGATGGCGGCTTGTAAATCGCGCAAATGGTCGCCCACAGCGGGTACGCCCTTGAGGTCCATGCCGTAGCGTTCGCCGATTTGCTCGAACAAACCTGAAGCAGGTTTACGGCAGCTGCAGTTCTCATCGGGGCTATGTGGACAGAAAAACACCGCGTCCACACGCCCACCCACAGCGCCTAGCATTTTGTGCATCTTGGCGTGCATGGCATTGAGCGCGGCGACATCAAATAAGCCGCGGCCTAAGCCCGATTGGTTAGACGCGACCACCACATGCCAACCTGCGTGGTTCAGACGCGCAATCGCTTCGAGCGCACCGGGCATGGGCGTCCACTCTTGTGCCGTTTTGACATATTCGTCGCTGTCGTGGTTGATAGTGCCGTCGCGGTCGAGGATGACGAGTTTGGTGATCATGTGTGTTGCCTCAAACTGCCAAGCACGCCAAATCGGCCACTTGGTTCATCGCCACATGCAACTGCTTGAGTAAGCGCTGGCGGTTATGACGCAGCGCAAGGTCTTCGGCATTGACCATCACGTCGTCGAAGAAAGCATCTACCGGTGTGCGCAAGGCAGACAGGGTTTGCAAAGACGCGGTGTAGTCGCCAGCCACCCATTGCTTGTGTGCCTCTGGTGTTAAACGTTGCATAGTTTTGAACAGCGCTTTTTCTGCGGCTTCGGCAAGCAAGCTTTCGTTGACATCGCCTTGTACATCGTCGGCTTTTTTCAAGATGTTGCCAATGCGTTTGTTGGCGGCAGCCAGGGCTTGGCTTTCAGGCAATGCGGCAAAAGCACGCACGGCCTGCAGGCGACGCGTGATGTCAGAGAGTTCTTGTGGACGCAGGGCCAAGACGGCTTCGACTTCTTGCGCCGAGAAACCTTGTTCACGCAAACTGGCCGACAGGCGGTCGTAAAAAAACGCAGTCAATGGCACATGGGGATCGGTAATCGCGCTACCAAATACCGCTACGGCTTGGCCAATGATGTCCGACAGCGACAAGGTGAGTGAAGATTCGCGCAACATGCGAATCACGCCTAAAGCATGGCGGCGCAAAGCAAAGGGGTCTTTGTCACCCGTTGGCAAATTGCCTATGCCGAACATCCCCACCAAGGTTTCGAGTTTGTCCGCCATAGCGACTACTAAACCAACCGTATTGCGCGGCAAGTCGTCACCGGCGAAGCGCGGTTTGTAATGGTCTTCAATTGCCTCGGCGATGTTTGCGTGCAGCCCATCGTGGCGCGCGTAGTAGCCGCCCATGATGCCTTGTAACTCTGGAAATTCACCCACCATGTCGGTGAGCAAATCGGCCTTGGCCAATTGCGCCGCGGTATCTACCGCATGCAAAAACGTGGCGTCGTCCCCTTTGTGCATCAAACCAGCAATAGCTTTGGCGATGGCGCGCACGCGTTGGGTTCGCTCAGCTTGTGTGCCAAGTTTGTTGTGATAGACCACATTGGCCAAGCCTTCGGCGCGGATCGCCATGGATTTTTTGCGGTCTTGGTCGAAGAAAAATTTAGCATCTGCCAAACGCGGGCGCACCACGCGTTCGTTACCGCCAATCACTGCGCTGGCGTCATCAGGCGTGATGTTGCTGACCACCAAAAACTGGTTGCTTAACTTACCCTGCGCATCGAGCAAAGGAAAGTATTTTTGGTTGGCCTTCATGGTGAGGATCAAACACTCGGGCGGGACGTCTAAGAATTCTTTTTCGAAAGTACAGCTAAGCACATTGGGGCGCTCAACCAAGGCGGTGACTTCGTCTAACAAAGCGCTGTCTTCGATAGCGCGCACGCCGCCGCCGATCTTGGCTGCTACGGCCGCGAGTTGGCGCGTGATGTCATCACGTCGCTCAGTAAAGCTTGCGATCACAGCGCCTTCGGATTTCAGTTGTTCAGCGTAGGTATTGGCGCTTTTGAAAACTACAGGCGAGACCTGGGCCTCAAAGCGGTGGCCTTGGGTGTTGTTGCACGCTTGCAAACCGAGTGCCGTCACTGGCACGACTGTGCTTCCATGCATCGCGACCAATCCGTGGGCGGGGCGAACGAACTGCACGCTACTCCAACCTGGAAGTTCGCAGTCTTTTTCTAACTGGTAGGTCATCACTTTAGGGATGGGCAACTTGGCGATCGCTTCGTCCAAAGCTTTTTGCAAACCAACTGCCAAGGTCGCGCCTTTGACTTGGCTGTCGTAGAACAGCACCAATGCATCTTTGCCAGGTTCTGGCGATTTACGCAGTTGCGCTACAGCGTCGGCGCCAGCACCAAGTGCTTGGAGTTTTTTCAGCAAGGCGGGTGTTGCGTTACCGCTGGCGTCTAAACCCACCGCAACGGGCATCAGCTTTTGCTCAACTTGGCGATCAGGTGCTTGTGCAATAACGGCGCTGATGTGCGCAGCCAAACGGCGCGGCGTAGCGTAAGACGTCACGACAGAGTTGTCACTCAGCAAACCCTGCGCACGCAGCTGCTCAGACAAAACCTCTGAAAAGGCGTTGCCCAATTTTTGTAAGGCTTTGGGCGGGAGTTCTTCAACAAATAGCTCAACGAGCAGGCTTTGGGTGGTCATTGTGTGGCTGCTGTTTTGGGTGCGATTTGATCCACCCAGGCGCGTGGCGCCATGGGGAAGCCTAAGCGTTCGCGGCTGTCGTAATAACTTTGGGCAACCGCACGCGCGAGGTTGCGAATGCGGCCAATGTAGGCGGCACGCTCGGTCACGCTGATAGCGCCTCGTGCGTCAAGCAAGTTAAATGTGTGGGCGGCTTTGAGCACCTGTTCGTAAGCAGGCAAGGCAAGTTGCTCGGTCATCAAATGCTGCGCTTGCTTTTCATGGGCACCAAATGCTTGGAATAAAAATGCTGCGTCGCTGTGTTCGAAGTTGTAGGTCGATTGCTCTATTTCGTTTTGCTTGTAGACATCGCCGTAACTCAAGCCCTCGGTCCACGTTAGGTTGTAGACGTTGTCGACACCTTGCAAATACATGGCGAGGCGTTCGAGGCCGTAGGTGATCTCACCGGTAATGGGTTTGCAGTTGATACCACCGACTTGTTGGAAATAGGTGAACTGCGTCACCTCCATGCCGTTCAACCAGACTTCCCAGCCCAGGCCCCAGGCGCCAAGCGTGGGGTTTTCCCAATCGTCTTCTACAAAGCGGATGTCGTTTTTTTTGAGATCGAAGCCCAATGCTTCTAGGGAACCTAAATACAACTCCAAGATGTTGCTGGGCGCTGGCTTCAAGACAACTTGGTATTGGTAATAGTGCTGCAAGCGGTTGGGGTTTTCGCCATAGCGGCCGTCCTTGGGACGACGGCTCGGTTGCACATATGCGGCCTTCCAAGGTTCTGGGCCTAAAGCGCGCAAAAAAGTGGCGGTATGCGAGGTGCCGGCGCCTACTTCCATATCGATGGGTTGCAACAAGGCGCAACCATGTTCACCCCAATAAGACTGGAGTTTGAGAATAATTTGTTGGAAAGTCAGCATGGAACCTAGCGGCGTGTATTTTTGTGTGAATTTTAAGGGCCGAAGCGGCGGCGCCCGTGTCTAGCGCGGTGCGCTAAGGCAGCGACTGCTAACACTGTGGAAATACCCAACAACCACAGGGGCGCCAGACCTAATTTGCTAGCCCATTGGGTGTAGGGCGTGAGCGCACTGTGCACACCTTTGACTTCACCAGACAAGACGCCTTGCACGCCACTGGCAAGTCGGTGTGTGACCACGCCTTGCGCATCGATGATGGCCGTAGCGCCCGTATTGGTGGCACGCAACATGGGACGGCCCAACTCCATCGTTCTTACGCGCGATATATGCAAATGCTGGTCTATCGCCACGGTGTTACCAAACCACGCGATGTTGCTGAGGTTGATCATCAGCGTGGGGGAGTGCTCAGGGTCTGAGAAGTTCTGTGCAAGTTCTTCGCCGAATAAATCTTCATAACAAATATTGGTGGCGATGCGCTCGCCTTTGAACGCCAAGAGAGGTTGGCCCAAAGCGCCACGGCCGAAACTCCCTAACGGGATACGCATCAAGTCGACAAACCAACGGAACATGGGAGGCACAAATTCGCCAAAAGGAACCAAGTGGTGTTTGTCGTAGCGGTAGTTCGCAGCGCTTGCATTGGGCATGAGCGCCATGGCAGAGTTGGTGAGTTGCCCCTGGGTGCTGGGGCCCGCTTCTCGCATCGGCATTCCGATCAAGGCAAGTTGTTGGTGTTGCGCGAAGTGCTGTTTGAGTTCGCCCCAAAAGTGCTCGGGCAAGTTATCTGCCAGCACAGGCAATGCCGTCTCAGGCAAAGCAATAAAGTCTGCGGTGTTCGCCAAGAGCGCTTTGCGATAGTCAGCAAGCGCTTGTGGGACTGCCGCACCAAATTTCAGGTCTTGCGGCACATTGCCTTGCACCAAGGCAACTTTCAAAGCCTGCTGGGAGGCGCCTTGATTGGTGGCTGGTTGTTGGGTGTTGGCTGTGGTCCAGGTGTAAGCGAGAACCACAAGGAGAGAAAGACGAATACCCCACCCAATACGCGAGGGGTTTTCAATATGCTCTGCGCGTTTGGCAGCGACCAACATACATGCAAATGCAGCGATGGCGCTCACACCATAAACGCCCACCCACGGCAACCAATGTCGTAGCGGGCTGTCGACGTGTGCGTAGCCAATAGCGCCCCAAGGAAATCCGGTGAACAAGGTGCCACGCAGTAACTCTGCCAGCATCCACGCAAAAGCAAACGAAAAGGCACGCGAGAAAACACCTTGGCCTTGGTGGCACCAACGGCGATACAGAGCCCCAGCCAACCCGTAATAGAGTCCTAAAGCAATGGCTAGCAGGGCAACAGCTGCTGTCGCCAAAGACGCATGCATCTCACCGTAAATATGCATCGATATAAAAAGCCACCAAAAGGTGGCTAGCAACCATGCACTCGCAAAAACCCAGGCTTGCCAAAAAGCTTGGGTGGCACTGTTGCTTCGGTCGAGCACTGCGGCCAATATGGCAAGGCTTGTGAGTTGAAGCGCCGCGATGGGTTGGCCATACGAAGCGCCCTCAAAAGGCCATGCCAAAGCAAAGGCTTGCATGACACCAGCAATCACCAGCACCACGTAAAGGCCCAAGTTTTGTAGATGGCGTGACGCAGCCGTTTGCATTACGGCGCTTTATCGGTCTGCTGAGGTGTTTGGACGGCATTTGCTTGCACAGCAAATACCTTGAACCATTTGACCGCCCCTGCTTTGGTCAGCAAAACTTGAAAGCGTAAACCGTTGATCTCGAATAATTCGCCGCGACGTGGCACGTGCCCCATAGCGTGGGCGATGAAGCCGCCAATAGTGTCGAAGCGGTTTTCTTGCGGCTCTGCTTCGTCGGGGGTAAAGATGGTGGTCTCGAATGCTTCTTCGACACGGTCTATGGCGGTGTCACCACTGACGCGAAAGCTTCCGTCTACGAGTGCGTAGATATCGCCCGCGTCATCTTGTTCGTCGAACTCATCTTCGATGTCGCCAACAATTTGTTCGAGTACGTCTTCGATGGTGATGAGTCCAGCAACGCGGCCAAATTCGTCGACCACCAAAGCCATGTGGTTACGGGTATTTCGAAAATCACGTAACAAGTCGTTCAAGCCCTTGCTCTCGGGAATAAAGACTGGCGGGCGCAATAAGGTGCGTATGTTGAGCGCAGGAGCACGCTGCAGTTTGAGCAGGTCTTTGGCCAACAAAATGCCGATGATGTTGTCGCGCTCGCCTTCAAACACTGGGAAACGCGAGTGCGCCGTGTCAATAACTTGGTGCAGGCTCTCGTCTAGGGATGCGTCAATATTGATCAAGTCCATCCGCGCCGCAGCCACCATCACCTTGCCGGCGGTTAATTCGGCCATGCGCAAGACGCCTTCGAGCATGATGCGGCTTTCTGCGCCGATGACTTGGTTGTCTTCTGCGTCCGCAAAAACTTGGTGGAGCGCTTCGC
>Ga0209191_1002391_pt1 | contig 11671 bp, 10 predicted proteins | sample S_130626_EF_Meta_FD_187320 | JGI IMG/M metagenome (GOLD analysis project Ga0209191, IMG submission 187320) | Freshwater microbial communities from Lake Simoncouche, Canada to study carbon cycling - S_130626_EF_MetaG (SPAdes) (version 2) | ecosystem: Environmental > Aquatic > Freshwater > Lake ... | reverse complement strand
GATGGGGTAAGGCAGGCGAGTATTTTGATGCAGGGCTGTATGTGTACATACTGCCCAAATCAAAATGGGAGTCTAACGCAGCATCCATCTGACTTCCCGGCTTCCGTAGTAGATCGGTAGGAAATATACGGGCTAGCCCGCCTATTTTATATTGAAGTATCATGAGGCAACAGGACGGGACGAGGCTTATCTATATTTTCTAAGATGTGAAGGAACTCAACATTTCCTCAAAATCAGGATAGGAGGTCTTGATGCATGAAGTATTCTCAATCATTGTCTCTCCATAGGCAAATAAACCTGCAATAGCACATGCCATGGCGATTCGATGATCTCCATAACTTGGTAGAGTGGCCCCGTTGAGAGGAGCTCCTCCTTGAATCTCTAAACCATCGTCACGTTCGGCAACAGTAGCCCCCATCGCTCGAAGGTTAGTCACCATGGCGCTAATGCGATCGGTTTCTTTAACACGTAGTTCTTGGGCATCTTTGATAATGGTGGTTCCATGAGCTAAGGCCCCAGCTACGGCAAGGATGGGAAGCTCATCAATCACATTGGCGATTTCTTCTCCTTGAATAATGGTCCCTTGTAATGTTGTTCCAATAACCGTAATGGTGCCTAAGGGTTCTGCTTGAGTGGTTGGATGTGGTTGGATGGAGATATCTGCTCCCATCCGTTTCAGGACCTCCACAATTCCCGTGCGCGTTGGATTGACTCCGACATTATCAAAGCAGACGTGGGATCCTCGCCTGGCCGCTGCCGCTACCATCCAGAAAGCAGCACTGGAAATATCTCCAGGAACTTGGAAAGAGCAGGCTCGGAGTTTCTGGGGGCCAGTTACAGAGAGGATATGTCTCTCTTCTTGATCCAGTAGGGAAAAACAGCTTCCTTGAAAGGAAGTCAACATTCGTTCCGTATGATCACGGCAGGCAGTTGGTTCCATTATTGTTGTTGTGCCTGGAATAAAAAGAGAAGCGAGTATGATAGCGCTTTTTACTTGAGCGCTCGACATCGGAAGTTTGTAGTCGATCGGGTGGAGCCTTCCTCCTTGGATGGTCAATGGAGGATTTGCCTTGATTCCTGTAGCGTGAAGCATTGCTCCCATGGCGCTTAAAGGCTCCATAACGCGCCTCATAGGGCGATTAGAAAGAGAGTCATCACCGATTAATGTTGTCGAGAATGGCTGTGCTGCTAGCAATCCTGCAAGCAGCCGCATGGTCGTTCCTGAATTTTTACAATCAAGAGTTCCGCTTGGTTCTGAAAAAAAACCTCCCCTGCCAAGGATCACAAAAACACCATGTTCAGGATGTTCAATGGTGATTCCTAGTTTTTGTAAAACGGCAATCGTTGCTAAACAATCTTCACTTTCAAGAAAACCTGAAATCGTAGAGGTGCCTTCGGCAATAGCAGCTAGGATGGCAGCCCGGTGCGAAATGCTTTTGTCTCCTGGAAGCCTCAGTTGCGCATGAAATGGAGCGCTGGTGTGATGGAGATGAAGGTGATTCAAAGGAAAATAGGACTATAGCACTAAGGAACTAAGAAAACTTTTCCTGAGTAGGGATCCTTGACCTCTGTGCCCGGGGGAAAGCCTCGCACGTCAACATAACCAGCATTAGGAGAATGAGGACTTGTAACGAAGCCAGTTTTTCCTGGGACAGGAACTCCGTAAGGAAGATCGTGAGTTACCACATTGGTGTTCTGTGAAGAAGAGGAGGGAAAAGGATTGGTTGTGGAGCTTGATGCAATTGTGTTAGTGGGAGTGGTATCGGCATTGATAGAATTAGTAATGATTTGTTCCGTGCCAACAAATGCATCATCTGAATTGGTACTGCCATAGCCGAATTTGCTAGGTGCTTGGGTAGGGGGAGTTGAGGCTGTTTTATGTTCAGCGCAACCGCTCGCAATAACCATCATAACGGTAAGAGAAGCTAGGACCAAAAAAAGAGATGATTGAGAAAAAAAATGAAAGAGAGAAATTTTTAGTAGAGCAATGGTTCTCATGGTTGTGGAATTTTAAGAATTTGAAAATGTATGGGAATTCTAAATGATCACGAGGAGCAAGTCAACGTCCTCACGTAGCCTCTATATTTCTCACTAAATTTATTACGGCTTGTGGAAAGCTCATCATTACTGCGTTGGTCTCGAATTGTTATTGAAGGGACGATAGGGACACCTACAGCCTGGTATCACAAAATAAAAAAGTGTTTTTAAAAAAAGAACGAAACGTTTTGTGTCAATAGAAAACAGTGCACCTATAAAAAAAGAAAAAAGAATTCAGTTGCTAAAGTTCTTCAACCCTATCATAGGTGCATATGCCATTCTTGCTCGAAGGTGAAATTCTTAGTCTTTTTTAAGTCCAGTAGAGGTACTAAATTGGCCGAAAAAACTGATCCGGTTCTTGCAGGAATGACATTCGAAGTTCGATGATAGCGTCTAAGGCAATGCAGGTTCTCCCTGATACGGGTGGACTGCTCCACGTCTCCTCAAGTGAGGAGCTGGTGCATTCCGAGAAGCAGCCATCAACGTAACAGGAACCAACCCAACTAACATTAGTATGAAATTATATGTAGGCAATTTAGCCTTTTCCGTAACAGACGCAGATCTCCGAGAGGTTTTTGCACCCTTTGGCACCGTCACTGATTCTTTTGTCCTCATGGATAAAACGACCCGTCGCTCTCGTGGCTTCGGATTTGTGACGATGGGTAATCAGGCAGAAGGCGAAGCAGCAATTGCTGGACTTAATGGCCAGGAAGTCAATGGCCGTCGTTTGACCATCAATGAAGCACGCCCTATGGAAGAGCGTGCACCTCGTGGTGATGGTGGCGGCTATGGTGGTGGTTATGGTGGTGGTGGAGGACGTTCTGATGATCGTCGTAAACCTCGCCGTGATTTTCGCTAGGCTTAGATTAGCGATTATCTCTGCTAAATTTTATTAGTAGAGTTCAAATTCTAATTAGCTCGGATTAGCAATAATCCGGGCTAATTTTTTTATATTTGGGCTAACCCGGATATTGCATTCAGATCACCTACGTAAGCAGGGAAGTCAGATGGATGCTGCGTTAGACTCACATTTTGATTTGGGCAGTATGTACACATACAGCCCTGCATCAAAATGCTCGTCTGCCTTACCCCATCAGTCTTCTTAGCCTCCTCGTCGCGATCAGTATGAAATATCCGGGCTAACTATTTAAAATGCTCTAAACAATCGATGTTGCTTCGAGTATTCCTGCAGCTTTGTGCAAGGTCTCTTTCCATTCTTCATGAGGGATCGAATCGCTGGTAATACCTGCGCCGACATGAAATTCTGCACATGCGTTATGAATGACTAATGTTCTAATGGCGATACTAAACTGACTCGATCCATCAAAACCAAAATAGCCAATAGCTCCGGTAAAAAGACCACGTGGCACCGGTTCTAGTCGGTCAATAATTTCTAGGGCCTTTTTTTTTGGAACTCCTGAAATAGAACCTCCGGGAAAGCAGGCAGCAACAGCTTCTACATGAGAAATAGATTTACGAAGCTTTCCTTGAACTCTTGAAACAAGATGATAGAGATGAGGATAAGATTTGAGTTCAAGAAGTTCAGGAGTGGTAACACTTCCATATTCACAGATTTGACTGAGATCATTGCGCTCTAGATCCGTAATCATGATGAGCTCTGCTTTTTCCTTGGGAGAGTGTTGAAGCTCCCATCGCTGCTGTGCATCTTCTACTTGAGACCTTCCTCGAGGACGGGTTCCTTTAATTGGGTAGGTATTGATCTTATCCCCCTCTATCCTCAGGAAACATTCTGGAGAAGTGGATAAGATCGTTTCTTGGCCTAGTTGAAGATAGGCTGCAAAAGGTGCAGGGCTTTTCTTGCGTAGTGCTAAGTAGTATGGCCACGGATCTTGATTAAAAGCTGCTTGGAAGCGATGTGCGAGGCAAACTTGATAAATATTACCAGCAGCAATCTCCTTCTGGGCTAGAAGTACTTTTTGACAATACTCGTCGGCACTAAGATGAGAGCGAAAAGAGAGAGGGGTGATTTCAGTAAACCTTGGTTGTTGCAACTCCATTTCAGGAAGAGAGGTGGACCAGTACGAGGCTGTTGGCGTTGCTACATGGCGATATACTTGTTCATAAAATCCAAAACAAAAGGAACCATCATAACGAAAGTAACCTATGGCAGCTCCAGATGCTGATTCACAAGTGGAGTGGTCACCCCTGAGTTGTTGGTGTGGAGTGCATGTGCTCCTCGCTCTAGAATGAGAATGCTTAAACACTTCCTCCTGTACTCTATGGCTTCTAGTCTGCGCTCTTTTTTGAAGTTCTTCGTTTAATAAAGACCAATCATGAGGTCCTCCTTCGAGAATGAGATCGGGCTCTGCAGCTAGAAGAGAAAGTCCCTCTTCTTGGGGTGAACGAGATATCTGGGGAAGTAAAGAATCAAGCCAGACAAAATCTTTTTTGAGGCGTAGTGATTCTGCGAGCTGTAGCGGAGAAGTAGATTTACCCAATTTACTTAAAAATGATTGAGGTAAGAAAGTGCAAATACTAGTTCATTACTAACGCCTAGTACGATCTGGTGCGGCCGCAGGGATTCGAACCCCGAACCTTCTGATCCGTAGTCAGATGCTCTATCCAATTGAGCTACGGCCGCAATGAGGTCCTATAGGTAAGTGCAAAAAGGTGCGTTGGTCAAATGCAAAGAGGAAAATTCTTTTTTGCAACAAGGTAATGATCACTTACCCTGATATTTCATACCAATCACTTACGGAGGCTGCGGGTTAACCGCACGGGAGAATGAAACAGTACTCTTAGATGATAAGCAGGAATAGCGCTATTCAATGAGATTCTTATTGTGCCATTAAGGGCGAGGGGAGCCCTGTGATTAAATCTCCAGCTAGCACGTTATGATCTCTAAACCAGTGACGCGTTACTTCTAAGACATAAACTATATTTGAAGACCGACTGGAAATCAAATGTTCACTGAACGGTTCTAGATCATGAAACTCCATAATGCGACCTTTGCTGTTAATGTAGGCCACACTTAAAGCTAGAGAAGTTTCTTTCATCCAAAAAGAAACTTGTTTTGCTCTTGGAAATACAAAAAGCATTCCTTTATTTGGGTCTAGAGAGTTCCGATTCATAAGGCCTTTCTCACGCGAAGCCTCATCTGTAGCTAGCTCAACATCAAGGTCGATTCCTCCAATGGAGAGTGAGGTGTGGGGAAGTGATCCTTGATGTGGTAGAGGTGTATCAATAGTCGATGATCCTGAGGCTAACGGAGCACCTATATTTGCAAAGTAGACTAAGAAAAAAAGGAGAAACATGAATTAGCCTCAAAAATGAATGAGCTCGCAGATTGCTGGCATTTTCTCTTCAACGTAAAATTTCAATGTAATACACTATAGTCTTGCTCTACTAGAATGTATGGTAGTGAAGCACTAACGCAATGCATCCATAGGAATGTTTTCTAGCGGTATAGTGCTCAATTTAGTGAATCCACTAAAAGGAAAGTCGAGACTAATAATAGCAAAGGTCATAATACCGATTAACATGGCAAGCAAAACAACCATAGCTCCATGAGTCTTTCCTGGTGAAGAGATCATTAAAAGACTTACTAATACTAAGGTCGTGCCTGCTAATAAAAAAAGAATCCAAAGCAGAGGCAATAATCCTGTGCAGGAATCTTCAATACGTAGCTCACGATATTTTCTCAGCTTTGTTAAATTATCGATGCTCTGTTTAAAATAAATAGATTCCTTTGCTGAGTTAATCGGGTAGAGAAGATAGAGTTTGGAAAGTTTGGCGATAATAGCATCTGCTAAAAGAGTATCTCTACCCTGTTGAACAATTTTCCACTCATAAGTAATAATGGCTTCTCGATAGTTTTTGCAAAGGGTTTGAACTTGCTTGGTATACTCCGGACCTAAAGCCTCTGCATCGAAATAGAGGCTTCGTAAAGCATTGCTCTCTTCATGTAAGTTCAGTGATGTGTCTTCATATTGATGCCATACGGTTGCAACAATAAATGCTCCCAAAATACCAAAGATAGTAGCCACAGGCCCAAGAATAGCATGAGCAATATCGTGATGGGGATTTCTTTTATGAGGCTCAATGAGCTTTCTCGCTATGTAAATACCTATTAGGGCAAAAAATACTGGTGCAATAAGACAAATCCAAAAAAGACCTGGTAGTGTCGCTACGTAATGTTCAACATTCATAGCGGTTATTCATAATATAATAGATCATTTTAGAAAACGTTTCTTTTTAAAATGAGATATTAATAATTTTAAATCTTGTAAGTTTTATGCCCTCGGAGCCTGTTTTGAAAAAAGTATTCTCATGGAGTCTCCTGCTCTTCTTTCTGATTGCTACGATTTCATTACTCTGGTCGATACAGCGTTCTTTCTTAGAAATCATAATTAACTCGAATGAAGGATGGAATGCTTTTTTTGATGATGCAGCTCTCGGAAAGATGCAGCTCTATCCTTCCCCGAATCAACTCATCACCAATAACTATCCTCCGCTCTCTTTTTATATCGTGGGATCCTTGGGAAAGATGCTTGGAGATACTATCCTAGCGGGCCGGCTTCTTTCCTTACTGGCCATAGGAGTCATCTCTTTTTTTATTGCTCAAATTATAAAACAGCTCTCCCTGACCTCTGGAAAATTAGCAGACTCTTTTCAGGGGAGTCTTATTGGGGTTACCTATTTTATTGGAACACTCACTATTTTTTTTAAATGGTATGTAGGTGCTAATGATCCACAGCTTTTAGCTCAAGCAATCATGATTATCGGTTTTTTTCTTTTCATTAAGGCGATGGAACAAGATCGGAATTATTGGATAGCTATATTTGTGATGGTGATTGCCGGATTTTTTAAACATAACATTATTACAATGCCGCTAACCATCATGCTTTGGTTAGTCATACAAAAAAAATGGAAAGTTTTTTTCTTTTGTTCCTTCTTTGCACTTTCCCTGATTCTCTTAGGTTTTGCGATTTGTCTAAGTGTTTATGGATTTAATTTTTATTATAATTTTACGACTCCACGCACCTGGCTCCTTTTTAAAGTGATTCATGCTTTTTCTGATCTGGGGGCTCTTTCTGTAGGACTACTATTTTGGTTTGCAGCAAGTTGGAAGTTTCGAAAAGAATCCTCCATTTGTCTGGTGACTCTGATGATTTTTATTGGACTAATCGTTGGCTTTATACAGCGTCTTGGAAACGGGGTTTTCGTCAATGCCCAGTTTGATCTAGTGATTGCCCTTTCGATTGGATTAGGGGTTATCTTCACTCTTCTTATTCGAGAAAATAGTTATCTATTAGCACTTGGCGGAGTTGGAGCTTTCGTTCTCTTTTTTTTCTTAGAGCCAAGTTTTCTCGATATTTTTTCTCCCTCTTATCACAAGAGGCTTGCCGAATCAGAGCAAATCATGAAAGAGCACATAGAAATGGTGAGGGCCCTGCCTGGTGATGTCTTTTGTGAATCGTATGTGGCCTATCGAGCAGGGAAGCCTTTTGCTGCTGATGCCTTAAACGTTGAAGAGCGAATGAGGATTGGAAGGCTTCCCAAAGATACCATGACTAGACGCTTTATGCAGCATCAGCTCCGGGAAGTCCGTTATATCTGGGATGTGGGAATTGAATAGTCTCTTTTTAATTTGACTATGCAGGTAAAGGGCATCAGTAATTTTTTTTAACACTGATGTCCTCCCATTGAGATCACTCTATCAAAAGAGTATTGATAAACTTTATTGCAGGTCTGATTTTTCTGGAGAAACAACAATATTGAAATCTATTGATTGGGATTGATTTCCAGATCTGTCGGTCTGAATGAAACGAATGCTAGTTGCGCCTACAGAAACAGGACTCAAGAGCCAGACATAAGTTGTCGGAGCACCCATTAAAGGTTTGGTTTCAGGAGAGTTTTTAATCACTCCATCATTAGATGTCTTGAGGGAGATCACTTCACCTTGAGAAAAATTAGAAAAATGCCAGCTGTTTCCAATGCTTCCATTATTCTCAAGTTCAACCTCTATAGTATCTTCAAGCGCTATTTCTAGGGAGGAGTTATGAGAGTTATTTGCATCATTTAGAGTGAGTCTGATCACTCGTTGATTGCTAATTTCGATAGCATGAACTTTGGAGGGTGCTAGGGTGATGATTCCAGAAACAAGTAGAAGGACTAAGAAGAGAAGGGATTTCATGAGGTGTTGAGGGGTTCAGGTTGGTTGATTCAATACAAGAGTTAAGAAATTAATTTCTATAAAATGAAGTTATTAGTTGCATTCAGACTCTGTTATTACAATAAAAAATCATGTTGTTTTAACTCCGATATTTCATCCCGATCTAATACGGAAGCGTGGAAGTCAGATGGATGCTGCGTTAGACTCCCATTTTGACTTGGGCGGCAGGGACTCATACTGCCCGAGGAGCAATTCGAGACTGACGCAGTATCCATCAGGTGTTCGCAAGCCGCAGCAGAATCGGTATGAAATATGCGGGTCAGCCTTCGCTGCTACCTCATGACACTTCAGTATAAAATATCCGGGTAACCCAAATATAAACTTTTTATTTTCTTATCTGTTGCACCTCTCTTCACTCTGAAGGAATCGATTGCAGTATTTTTCCCCAAGAATATTTAAAACTTTCTCTTTTTGACCTAAAAAAGATTGATTCTTGGTAACGCGCGATTAGACTCAGCGCTCGCATTTTTTTAAAAAAAGAGCTATTCTTTTCATTTGGTAGTTCTTTTTTTAGTCTCCCTCTTTTGAAATAAGTTAATGTCGAATTTTTTTCCACGCTGGTCCAATTTATTGCCGTTCAAATTGATCGTCTGCTTGACGCTCATCGGTGCTGGGCTAGTCGGCGGAATCTGGTATTATTTCACCCCAAAGTACACTCGTGTTGGTTATCAGCCAGACCAGCCGGTTCCTTTTTCTCATGCGATTCATGTCCAGCAGCTCGGAATGGATTGTCGATACTGTCATAGCTTTGTGGAGGTGGCGAGCCATTCTAATATTCCTAACACGCAAACCTGCATTAATTGCCATGGTCAAGGGAAAATCAAGTGGGAAAGCCCCCGATTAGCCCCGGTACAAGAGAGTTGGAAAACGGGTTTACCAATTCCATGGGTTCGCATTCATAAGGTTCCTGACTATGCCTATTTCAATCATGCTGTCCATGTGAACCGTGGTGTGAGTTGCTACAGCTGCCATGGAGCTATTAATGAAATGTCTGTGGTCTATGAGGCCAAGCCCCTGAGTATGGCCTGGTGTTTGGAATGCCATCGTGCTCCAGAAAATTTTCTTCGACCACCAAGCGAAATTTATAATATGGAGTGGCATCCTAAGTCTATTGACGCACAACTTGAGATGGGAATGAAATTCAAACAGGAGTGGAATGTGAATCCACCCGTTACTTGTGGAGGATGCCACCGATGAACCCTTTATTATACTCTACAAATGCAGTGATAATCTGTGCTGCTCCAGTTCCCTCACGATTGCGTACTATCACTAGAACTGAGTTATTTTACCTCTGCACTTCTCGCTCTTCATCCCTTTTAGAGAGTCTCAACAGCGGTTCTTAAATTGCAACGCCTGATCATTCTTACTAAAATTGTACTCTTGTTTTTAAAGTGAAACGTATTTTTCAACATCCAGCACGCGACGTTCAGCCGACTCTTTGGAGGAATTCCCAAGAGCGTGAAAATAGTGCTATTTTTAACGAATCGTTACAACGTGAGTTTCCAGCTGGTGCTGATCGTGCTGGAGAGAAACATGAAACACAAGGGCTCTCGCGTCGTGACTTTCTTCGATTAACGGGGGCTTCTGCTGCTTTAGCCGGTATTGGTCTTTCAGCATGCCGGCGTCCTGAGGCTTATTTGGTACCATTTACCCGCTCTGCAGAATGGACAATTCCTGGAAAATTTCTTTACTATGCAACCACGATGCCTGCTCCAGCAGGTGCTATTCCACTCATTGTAACGACTTCTGATGGGCGTCCGACGAAAATAGAAGGGAATCCACTCCACCCCATGAGTAATGGCTCTACCGATGCCTTTGCCCAGGCTTCGCTGTTAGACCTCTATAATCCCTATCGCTCCAAAGCCATTACCTTGGATGGAAAAGAGGCAACCTCCTCAAAGCTTGATTCATATCTTGCCCATCTTCGTGAAGGAGCCTTGAGCAATGGAGGTGAAGGAATGGCTATAGTGGTCGAGCGTATAGGATCTCCAACGCGTGATCGTTTGCGTGATGCTTTATTAAAAGAATTTCCAAAAATAACATGGGTTGAGTATGAACCCCTATCTACTCACTTTTTCGAACAGGCGTGCGATACTGCTTTAGGAGAAGGGGTACGGCCGATCTACCACTTTAAGAAAGCAGATGTTATTGTTGCTCTGGATGCTGATTTTTTAAATCCTTCTGTAGCTGGTTTTGGATTAGCCAATGGATTCTATGCCCGGCGCAATCCCGACCAGCAGATGAATCGTCTCTATGCTGTAGAAAATCATTACAGCCTTACGGGTGGCTTAGCTGATCATCGTTTCAGGCTTCAAGCCCGTCAATTGGGGGCTTTCACAGCAGCAATGTCTCTTCTTGTTGGCACCAAGACCAACAATGCCTCCCTAAAATTACTAGCCACCACCTGGATTCATAATAATCCCACGATCGAACTCTCCAGCGAATCTCAAAAATGGGTCTCAGCAGTTGTGGAGGATTTGCTGGCAAATCAAGGGAAGAGCCTTGTTCTTGCTGGGGGAGAGCAGTCTATCGGCATTCAATTAATGGTGCTTGGAATGAATGCTGCCTTAGGAAATTTTGGAACGACCCTTGAAGTGGCAGCAACTGGAATAAAACCAACGTCTTCTTTAAAGGATCTTGCAGAGGCTATTGAAGCAGGTTCTATTAAGAAGCTTCTTTTGTTTCAGGTAAATCCAGTTTATACTGCATCCTCAGAAAAGAACTGGACCGATCTCATCGCATCAGTTCCTGAAACGCTTCATCTTTCGTTATGTGAAGAAGAGACATCCAAAGTTTCTCGGTGGCATGTGCCTGCAGCACATTACCTCGAGGCATGGGGTGACGTGAGAAGTCTTGATGGAACGCTGTGTGCAGTCCAGCCAATGATTTTACCACTCTGGAATGGTTATTCTGAATTAGAAATCCTCCATGCCCTGCTCGGTGAGCCGCGAGCTGAGGGGCCTGCGCTGATCCGTGAAACTTTTAATTCCTTTTCTCAGGATCATTCTGATGGCACTTGGAACAACTATCTGCATCAAGGTTTCTTGTCAGATAGCGCATGGCCTGTGAGTCAACCCTCCTGGAATGATCCTGCAGTACAAAGGCTGATTGCTACATTAAAGCCTCAACAGCCATTTTCAAAAGATGATTTTGAATGTGTCTTTCTCCCAAGCTCCAGCGTTTATGATGGTCGTTATAGTGGCAACGCGTGGTTGCAGGAGACACCTGACTTTGTCACCAAGTTGACATGGGATAATGCCTTACTTATGAGTCCTGCAGATGCGAAGCGCCTTCATCTTAGCGACGGCGATTTTGTGCGTCTCAGTGATGGACAACACTCTATCGATATTGCCATCTTAACACTCCCTGGTCATGCTAATGGCTCGGTGAGTGCTTCTCTAGGCTATGGACGTAAAAATATTTCTCATATTGTCAGTA
>Ga0209191_1002390_pt1 | contig 11673 bp, 10 predicted proteins | sample S_130626_EF_Meta_FD_187320 | JGI IMG/M metagenome (GOLD analysis project Ga0209191, IMG submission 187320) | Freshwater microbial communities from Lake Simoncouche, Canada to study carbon cycling - S_130626_EF_MetaG (SPAdes) (version 2) | ecosystem: Environmental > Aquatic > Freshwater > Lake ... | reverse complement strand
ATTTCGGGGTTCCTTCCCCTTGAAAGAACCTTCAAGTAAGTTAAATCTTGACGCCCAGGATAACGAAACAGAATACGAGTATGACATGCATAGTTACCAAAAACTTTGCCGTCTTTGTAGATGCGAGGAAATCTCCGAAGCCCGTAGTCGTATGAGTCACTGCGCTCATGTATAAAACATCCATCCACGTCGGTTCCCCCTTGAGACCATCTACTCTCGTAAAATTATTCTCAAACCCCCCTGGGATGTACTTGTATAAAACTGTCATAAATATGAACAGCAATACGTGCACGGTGATTGGATTCGTCATTTAACTATACCTAACATTTTTTATAGCATTAATTCCATCTTTTTGATACTCCTTGTATTCATCACGTTTTTGAACGAATACACGCTCTTGTGTTCAAATCCGCCATACGTAATCTCGCTCCTGACCACGAACCCAAACTTCGCAAATAAGTTCTGGCTCTTTATATTCGTGCAGTCGGCCAGGATAGACGTGAATCCATGTGCCTTTGCTTCGTCGATGGTGTGCCGTAATAGTTGGCTCGCGAGCCCACGACCGTCAGATGCGATCGAAAAGATATAGAGACATTTCCCACTCGGAACGTATTTTAGCATATCAAACAGCGCAAACATTGGTTCAATTTTGCTCGACACGTTATACTCTACATCGATGAATTGGTCGTAAGGAATATTAAGAGCCACTGCATCTCCGCACTCGGAGTGTGATGCATGCGAACACCCGCTCAAAACAGATTTCTCCATAATGTCGCTGAAAGCATTTATGAATTCCATGGGTGTTATCTCCAGTGCAAGACTCGTGGGTTCTTTTTCAGAAAACATAGTAGATGTAAAATCCAACGCAAACATCATGTCATCGCTGCTAAGCGTGTAATTCATTTTTATGATACTGTCGAATACCATACATTACATAGTGAGTTATGTCAATATGTAACATATCGTCAAGAAGTGGTATAAAATAATACATTCGAGCATATCATATCAGAAATAAAAATGCAGGCCATCAAGGTAAACAGCTACACCAAAATGCTCGAAGGCCTGAAATCAGGTCACAAGTATGCGCTCGTAAAGTTTACGACGAAGTCTTGCAGGGCATGCAAAAACCTTGAACCCAGAATTGCGAAACTAGATTTCGATATTGATGTCTACGATGTTGAACACTACGAAAATCAAGTCATCAGCAGAGCATTCAGCGTCCGAGCTCTACCAACCGTGATATTCTGCGAGGACGGAATTCCTTCCGCTAGAATGGTCGGGTTGAAAGAATCGAAAGATTTTTTCAAACTTGTTGGCCAAGTTGTCAACAATGAGTGTTGCTTTGTCGAATGGGATCGGTAAGTTTACCTAGAGCTTTTCGACTTACGCGACGGGGTCCGTGGTGAGAAACCCTTTTGAGGCATGGGTGGGGCACCGGGCGTGAAACCCGTTTGTTTTCTTCCAGGAGATGGATTCTGACGACGTTGCTGTCTCTGCTTGCGAAGAGCGGCATCCTCGCGTGCTTTCTGTTCCGCCCTCTGGCGACGAAGCATTTCCTCCTGGCGCTTCTTTGCCTTTTCCATCTGTGCTTGTGCCTGCTTTTGTTTGCCTAGTTCCGCGCGCTTCTGTTGCCAGTTCTTGGATTTGCCAGATTGGATTTGAATCCGGTTTGTTTGCTCAGCCTTGGCTGTGTTCACCCTGAACTTAACCTGCATATTCTGTCGCTGTTTCTGGAGTCTTGCTTTCACTTCGGGAGGCGCAGATGCGATCTTCTTGTTGAGTGCCTGTATTTTCTTGGTGTGAGCTGTTTGGAGGAATCTAATCGTTTGCTTGCGCTGTTTGGCGTTCACCATCGCAGCGCGCTTAAGAGCATTGCCAACGTCCCTAGATATGAACGTCTGTTGACCGGGAGTGCACATCGCGGGATCCACGGAGCACGGAATGACCCGACCAACACTGCCATTCTTCATCGACTGGAGTGGATATTTCCTTACGTCGTATTTCTTCTTGCCCGCTTCGAACTTACCCTTTTTGCTCATGTCGGCGCGGTCGTAAGAATACTTAATCTCGGTTCCTTTCTGCCCTGGCTGACGCATAATTTTACCATCGCGACTCCTGACGGTCGACGTGACCTTGTCAACAATGAAATATGGTTGGCGATACTTCTTGTAATATCTTACGTCGATCGCTGCATTTTGCTTCGTATAAGGAAGGATTGATATTGCTCGCTGATCTATGAGATCGCCATACCCGTGGTACTTCTGCAAAGCATATCTGCGAAGGTCCTTGCCTTTGATCTCTTCCAGACGTTTCGTGGACACTATTTTGTAAGAATACCGCAGACGAACTCCGGCAATGCAATCGGAGATGTCCGCTTCGGCATCTTGAGCGCTATATACTTGCGGTGGAAACTCGTTGATGTCTTTTACTTTGTATAAATTTTTAAGAACCCAAACTCTCCGATCAGCATACTGGGGAATTCTCGAACACTTCGAACTCGACCAATCACTTATCCTTACGGATTTTCCAGTTCCACCTGTCGAAGAAAATTGATTACCCATTTGTATATAACTTAAACAAATATAATATTATAATATCAATGGATCCTGCTAAAATCACATCCGTCAAACGTGGAAAATTTCATCAACTTCGATATGATGACCAGCCTATTGAAATTCCGTTTAAGGGCATAAAGATAATCAGAGACGTCCAGGCAACCAAGACAGAGCGCTGCGTCTATGACAAATTCACGAGAATTGATATAACACATGCGCAAGGAAACAAAGGTGATTTACTCTTGGTTCATAATTACATCAAATCTAAAGCGAATCCAAATTTCTCGCCATTGAAATATGCTGTAGACAACAATTCGTGGGGAGACATAGTGACCAAGATCAAATCGGACAGATATTTGTCTGCCGGAGACATCGTCGATGGAGTTCTATCACCGGGCGCATTCGGCGAATTTGGCTGGTGTATCACGCTGAAGTTGTCGACATGAAGCATTCCGTATCGACAAATCGTAAATTACACATATCTAAACTCTCTGGAATCTGCGATAGTCACCTTTCTCGATCACGAGTTTGGGACCGTCTTTGCTGGGAAGTGCGGCTGTCAATATGTCAGCGGGATCCCAGGTATTCTCGGGGACAGACACGACGGGAGTGGGGCGGTACAGTTGCATGATGAACTTTTCTTTCTTATTCATCTTCATGAACTGCATTGCGGCGAACACCAACCAGATGAGAAACGCAAGGATCATCACGATGTGTTGAGTCTTCATCATTGTTTATAATGTAATCAAATATTATTTTTGTAAATCATATTGACACATCGTGTGATAAATAATGTGTGTCATAATGATAGTGTAAATATAAATGAGTATCACACGCATGGCTGCTAGTTCTGTGGTGAACAGGATCGTAAAGACCACTGGAGGGGCATGCAGGCTTCATCGGATCTATAAGATTTCCATCGGTGACCTGAAATACATTGGTCAGACAAACCGCATGCCGGAGGAACGTTTTAAGGAACATGTCAAGGAGTCGTCAAAATGCACGCTATTGAAAGAGGCCCTTCGAACTAACAAAGCGACTCTGGATACGCTCGCGATAGTCGGCTCCCATGACGTAAATGTAGTAGAACGGATTGCCATCGCGCTCGAAAACACGATTTCTCCGGATGGTTTTAACATCTCGACCGGAGGCCCTGGTGTTACACGTCGCGATGAAAAGTACGAAAAGTTCCGCAGAGACGTCTGCCTCGTCAGAAATCTCATGAACAAAGGACTTGTTTCTTATGATATTCTGTTCATGCGAGGCGATATTTCGCTTACACAAGAAGAGTTCAATGCCGTAAAGAGATTCGTGTGAAAATTGTAAATTTAAAATATACATAATTGTAAATATGCTTCCATCTAATCAATTTCAGGATTATAAATTCAATGGAAAGGGAGCATATTCCCAGCAGTTAGACCATGTCTCGTTGGTAGACGGATATGACGACACATTCGTCGGTCTCAATGCAGGCACAAAGGTGATTTTAGGCGGTTCTTCACAACAAAATACTGCCGTGGGGGCAAACGCCATGACATCGAGTCAAACCGTAAGTAATACAACGATCGTCGGAGCATACGGAGGGGCGGAAATTCAAAATTCTGAGAGCTCCGTAGGCGTCGGAACTGGAGTTCTTGAATACGGTGCCAACATCGTCGGTCACACCGCGGTCGGATATCAATCAGCCCAGCGGATCGAGAAATCATCCTATAACACGAGTGTGGGTTGGAAAACCATGGGTAGATTCGTCCAGGGAGAACGCAACGTCGCTATTGGTGCTGCTGCTGCGTATTATGGATACGACATGTCTGGTTGTGTTATGGTGGGTGAATCTGCCGGAAAGTACTCCAAAGTCGGTGTGGATAACACCTTCATTGGGTCTTCGTCCGGAGCAGGATCAAAAAACGGGACCCGAAATACATATGTAGGGGCGGAATCTGGTGAATTTGCAGCGAACGGATATCAAAACGTTTACGTAGGGGTTGGCGCGGGACAAAATAACGTGAACGGAGGGAACAATATTTTCATCGGTTATCAAGCGGGAGCTAATACAAATAACGTGTACAACACGATCATCATAGGATCGGGAGGCGGGGGTGGGAACGCGTCGAATATCTCCGATAGCGTGATTATTGGCGATTGTGCAGGAAAGAATTTGACTACAGGAAATCAATTGGTGATCATAGGTGTATGTGCAGGAGAAAATCTTACAACTGGTTCTCGCGATGTATTTATAGGTTATAAATCAGGGCAGAACTCCGTGGGAGAAAGCGACTCGGTTGCTATTGGAGCATTTTCTGGTCAGAATGTGACAAATGGGTCTAATAACGTGTGGGTTGGAGAAAGGGCTGGTGCAGAGGGTGTCTCTGCAGCAAATTGCGTTGGAATTGGTTCGCGTGCTGGATATTTTTCAGGAGGGTCGGTAAATTCTACGTTTGTTGGTAAAGATTCCGGTCGTGATGCAGGAAACTCTGCAAGATGTACGTTTGTTGGCGCACGATCTGGATTTTTTGGCAGTCAATTTGGTACATATGTAGGATATGAAGCTGGTTTTAGAGCACTATCAGATAGTTTTTACAATACTTCGATTGGATATCAATGTGGTAATGGGTCTTCTGGAAGTTATAACACGAGCATAGGAGCATTTGCGGCGGACAAACTTGGTAATTACAATACGACTGCCGGATATTTATCTGCGGCGAATGTATTTGGCGATTTTAATAGTATATTTGGTGCTGGTGCTGGAAATAATGTTGGTAGTTGGAATGCCATATTTGGAACAGGAGCAGGTGTTAATGCTATTGGAGGAAACAATACGTATGTTGGATCTGTGTCGGGTGCAAATATTCTAGGAAATGAAAATTGTCTTGTTGGGTGGTTTACGGGATCTCAGATGGGAAATTCTTCGTTCAACACATGTGTAGGAACAGAATCGGGTGGAATATCGGGGGATTCTCTTTTGAATAGTGGATTTTATAATTCGTATCTTGGATATTATTCAGGAAATATGGGAAACAACAATACTATTTGCGGGGCATTTGCAGGGTCTAATATAAACGGTGATACTAATGTTGTCGTTGGGTTTCGAGCGGCTCCTAATATAACTGGGAGTCAAAATACCGTCGTCGGAGGAAATGCAGGTATATCTCTCACCACGGGCGGTCAAAATACTATGGTGGGAAGTCGCTCCGGGACAGGTCTCGGCGATGGGATTTTGAATACATATATCGGTTTCAATTCGGGAAACAATGGGTCTCGTAATACAGTGGTTGGGAGTTCGTCTGGAGGCATGATGACATCTACCGCAGGGAATAATTCTATCGTTGGATTTCAAGCGGGGGCAAATATTACTTCCGGTATGAGAAATACACTTATTGGGTCTGCGACAGGCGTTGGTTTAAATACAGGAAGTTTTAATACGTTTATAGGATTCGGTTCTGGTGCAAATGGATCCAGAAATACCGTTATTGGAAGCGCTGCAGGAAATTCGATGACGACTGCCACGGATAATACAATAATTGGAGTTTCGGCGGGAAATGGTATAACATTGGGAACACAGAATACGTTCGTAGGAGCTCGTTCCGGATATGGAATGGCAACTGGGATTTTAAACACATTTATTGGTTTCGACTCGGGGAACAGCGGAGTTCGAAATGTGTCAATAGGAGCTTTTGCAGGAAATATAATGGCAAATACAGCGACAGAAAATATTATCATCGGAGTTTCTGCCGCTAGACAACTAAGTGGAGGAGATCAAAATATTTTTATTGGAGCGAATGCAGGACCTTCCGTGACATCTGGTTCACAGAATATTTTGATTGGAAATCGTTCGGGATTAAACATTTCCGGAGGCTCGAGAAATATACTAATAGGGGAAAATGCAGGAGGAGAAGCTGCTTTGGGAAGTGATAACATAGGATTGGGACGTGATATAAGTATTCCAGGGAGCAACAATTGCCTGATCGGTGGAAATATAGGTACGGCAACAAGTACAAAACGTATTTGTGTTATAGGTATCGATAACACGGGTGTCAATGGAAGCAATCTAACACTCATCGGTAGGAACATATCTACTCTTAATGCTACAGCAACTAATTTATGTGCTATTGGTCAAAATGTCACAATTCTTGGAACGACATTTAACAATTCCGTGTCTCTATTAAATAGTACTCATTCAGCATCTCTACTTGGAAATGGAGATTTTGTCGTATCAGGACAAGCATATAAGGCCGTGGCAGGAGCATGGTTGGGACCGTCTGATGCCAGATTAAAGAGCAATATACAAACGGCTAATGCTATCATATGTGAGAATATACTAAAGAATTTGAGTTTGAAAAGATATACATGGAATGAAGATTTTAATCCACAGGTAATAGACAGATCTCAACTTGGATTTATCGCACAAGAGGTAGAAGAATATTTGCCTAAATCTATATCTATCGCACAACATGCCGGTATCGACGATTGCAAACTCATAGATCTAAGTCAAATTCACATGATTATGTACGGAGCTTTGAAACGCAGCATCGAGCGGATTGATGAACTAGAAGCAATACTGGCTCGAAATAATTTAATTTGATTTTACTTACAAAAATCCGTTCGTTTTGTTCTCCGTCGTGATCTTATCCAACGCTTTTTCGGTGTGACTTTCAATTTTCTGATGGCGAAATTTTACATCTTCGGGAACGCCACAATGGTATTCTCGAGGATTCGTCACTCTCAATTTGGCGGCATCCTGCAGTGATATCTTCGTTCTTTTAGAGCCGCGTTCCGTTTCTAAAAAATCGATCACGCCAACCGCGGGAGGTTGTAAGCACAACGCGTCGACTGCTTCGTGGGTGTACGTTTGTATCGCTTTTTTCTTTCCCATGACTCGTTCGGATCCGTCTGGCAGTTTTTCTATGATTTTCTTGTCTCTTTCTACGATAGCTCCAGGCAGTTTCTTGGCGTCTCGCGTGAACATCAGCATCTTTCCGGGCATCGTCGCGATTTGTTCTGGCGTTCGAAATCCCAGTTGCCCCAATGTTTCCAGATATTCTGCAAAGTCTTCCTTGGTGGTTCGTTCGGGAAGAACCAGAGTGATGTTCGTACTTTGATCTACAATACTATCGGATATATTCGTGTTATTCCCAGCAATGTTCGTAATGTGCGTGGTGTTTCCATGAGACGCCAAATGATCTCTTTCTAAAACGAACCGCTCCGATGATACAGTCATTTCATGACCGCATGACACCTTTTTATGTTTGGCAGAATTTCCTCTGTCCGTCGTGGTGTATCCACAACCACAAGTAAAAACGGGAAACTTATATGTTTCTATATTCATATTTTTATGGATGTTATACATAATTATTAAGTTATTAAAATAAAAATAAAAAAAATAATTAACTACACATGTAGTTGATATACGGCACGCCACTACACGTGTAGTTAATTATTTTTTTTATTCTTTTTATTTATTATTTATTTCCTGAAAACTTTTACATGTACATCAATTGTCTCATATCGCCAAACATCGTAATATAATAACTTATGGTATCTATATTCCACATATAATAATGCCGCGCACCATTGGTATCACATTCGCCACCAAGGAATACGAGGGTTCCGCTGCGGCCCTTCGTCACTCCGCGCTCACATCTGGCGGCTTCGACGAGTTCCGTGTATTTGGCACCAAGGACATCGAATGGCTCATGACCACCCACCCAGAGCACTTTGAGAATTCCCGTGGAATGGGCTGGTGGGTATGGAAGCCTTTTTTGATTCAGTCCATCCTCGGGCAACTTCCTGATGACGACGTCGTTGTGTATGTGGACTCGACTATGTTGTTTGAACGTTCCATCGAGCCATACGTGAACTCTGTTTCCAACGGAAATCCCATTTTGGTATGTCGTCTGGGCAATTGGTCCAACAATGATTACCGGAATCGTATGTGGACCAAGAAGTCTGTTTTCAACGCCATGGGTGCTGGTTCGGTTGCCGGAGATGAAATTCAACTCAACGCCGCGTTCCAGGTATACAAGAACTGTCCCGAATCTCGTGCATTCGTGAACACATACCTGCAGTATGCCCTGCAGCTCGACATCATCAACGACACTGGCAAGGACTCCTCCGTGAACGACACTCGTCATGACCAGAGCATTCTTTCCATCATGGTGTCCGAGCATCCCCGCATTACCGTTTCTCGTGATGTTACTCAGTGGGGCAAGAAGGATCCTCCTGCGTCCGTCAAGCAACCTACCGGCGGGGTCGTGGAAATTGATTCTCTTGACGACAGTGGCATCATGCACAATCTTGTCAATCATCATCGCAGGATTCTTAAGATCCCCAAGATCGTCGTAATCACACCAACTCTGGGAGGCGCTTTTCTGGACAAGTGTATCGAGAGCGTCCAACAGTCTGCGCTCCCCAACATCGAACACTGGATCGTGGTGGACGGAAAGGAACACGAGGCCAAGGTAAACACGATTATTGCAAAATACGAGAATCGTCATCCTGTCGTGAAATTCACCCTGCCCAAAAACGTGGGTGCTGGTGGTTGGAACGGTCATCGTGTATTTGGTAGCGTGCCTTGGCTCGTTGACGCGGATTACATCGCGTATTTGGACGACGATAATATCGTGACTCCATCTCATTACAGCGACCTCCTGCGAGGCATCGTCAAGAACCCCGAGAACAAGTGGTCGTATTGTCTCCGGTATCTGATCGACAAAGACGGCAACGCCATCGGGAAGGACAACTGTGAATCTCTCGGTGGAATTTCTCATACCGTTGCAGGTCGCGGGGATTATCTTATTGACACGTCCTGTTATCTCATCGAGCGGGACCTCGCGATTACTCTCGCGCCGACATGGAATGCTAAATTCAGAGACGATCGTGGTCGACCGGAGCCGGACAGGGAGCTCTGCAAGAATCTGTTGATGGCAGCGCCTCATGCTGTCATTCGCAAGCATTCTCTTGGGTATCGCATCGGTTCCACTGGTCTGTCTGTGTCGGGAAATTTCTTCGAGCGCGGAAACCAGGTGTTCGGTTACGACTTCGGTAAGTTTGAGGACATTTACATCTTTCACTTCTCACAGAAAGCCACCGAAGACTTCCTGGTCGCGCACCATAAGTACAATGAAAGAAGCTATGCGCTCGACGAATGGCAACTCACATTGCTCCGGGGGCTGGATGGTCTGAACGGGGGTAAATTCAATCTGATTAATGGCTATTCAAATTTCCCGAACATTCCCCACGGAGCCACCGTGTTCGTGAGCCTGTGCAACCCTGGAGAGATCCCTCTGGACTTCCTTTCACAACGCCTCGATCTTCATCGGATCGTATACACTCTGGAATCTCCCAACATCCGTCACAGTGGCCAGTGGAACGCACAATGGCTATCGCAACACTTTGATGTTCTGATGACCTATTATAAACCATTCATCGATACACGAAATGATGTTGTGTTTACTGCCCACAACTGCCACCACGGGGATTTGTCCGACTCCATGGATCGCGCAGTGCTTCTTCGTGACAATGCCGGAACTGGCAGGTCGGCGTGCATCGTTTTGGAGAGGCGACCGGAGCTCATGGGAAAACAAGAATATGCGGTGAATGGCGTGCATCTTAAGTGCCTCGATTATTTGCGCGAGGACCTCGTCAAGGGTCTGAATGACATTACAGCCTTTGGAATCAACTGGGCCGAGATCGCGGATGGAAAGAAAATCAAGACGTTCCAAAACGTGCATCGGTCCAAAGACCCTAAGTCGGCTGTCGAACACAAGATGAACTTCGTATTCGATCTGGTGGTGGAGAACTGCGACGCGGCGTGGTATGTATCTGAAAAGTTTTACGACAGTCTGTCAGCCGGATGCATACCACTGTATTACGGCAATGTATATGATAAGCTGAAGGAGCTCGTTCCAGAGGGTCACAATGGCGCATATTTCGACCTCAAGAAGCGCGGGATCGAGACCGGCGATCAGCTCCAGAAACTGATTGACTCCATCAGCGATGAACAACTCGAACAGATGCGGAAGAATGTTATTATGTGTCGCGAAAAGGTTCTCGAGTCTGTGGGGACAAAGGCCTTTGCAGAGTGTGCTGAAAAGGCTATTGCACTGGCCAAAGAACTAAAAAACAAGGTCGAACTTGTGTGATTACGCGTTTGTACTGTTAAAAAGATTTGTGAATTCCCATTGTTCTTGAGGAGTCTTTGAACTTTTTGCGTTGTCTGCACCTACTGACCAGAAGGCGGTGAAATTTACCCATGATGTTTTTTGCACGAATGCAATTACTTCCTTTGCGTTATCAATGGTGAATGTTTCGTTAGGTGTATCATTCTTTCCTATTTGAGGTGTGATTCCAATACCGCCATAAACGAGACCCATATCATCACACTGTTTCTTAGTCGCAGTAGCAGCAGAAATTGCGGCCTGACCCATCTGCTTCTCGTTATTTCCATAGCACATTGCCATGATATTTACGGCATTCATCTTGACTCCTTGAGCTTTGGCATCCTTGAGAATATTTATTCCCTGTGATTCGAGGCCGCGTTGCATGCACGAAAGAGTGTAATCAATCTTTAGGTCTGGATACTTTGTTTGTAAAATTGCCAGAGCCTTATTTCTGCGAGTGATACTGTCGGCATCCGATGCGGCAGCCCCTTCTATATCCATGTCAATATTACGGGTCTTGTACATTGTTATAACGCTATCGTATGCTTCGACGAGTTTATTGACGTCCTTGATAGCAAGGGCTAATTCGGTTCCCGTAGCACCGCCGAAGGAGATTCGGATGATACCTCCCCTTGCTTGAACTGCTTTCGCCTGGCTCACGAAGGTGTTTACATCCATGGTGCCGTCGAACTTAGGAGTTCCGTTCGAAGACAACACAAAAGCGATAGTCACATTCTTAGTGGGGATTTTGTCGAGCGTCTTGGCACCATTCCACCCTCCCCAATAATCCCAGCATTCGGCATACGAAGCGAAATACCTCTTGGCGTCGGGAGTTGGAGGATTCACGGGTTCAAGTAACTTCTTGAGAGACGCCTGGTTCACAGGGCCTAGACCAGAATACCTTGTTTGAAGGTCTTTTATCACAGCATCCGGGTCTTCTCCGTGCATACAGCGTCTCAAGA
>Ga0209191_1002382_pt1 | contig 11694 bp, 8 predicted proteins | sample S_130626_EF_Meta_FD_187320 | JGI IMG/M metagenome (GOLD analysis project Ga0209191, IMG submission 187320) | Freshwater microbial communities from Lake Simoncouche, Canada to study carbon cycling - S_130626_EF_MetaG (SPAdes) (version 2) | ecosystem: Environmental > Aquatic > Freshwater > Lake ... | reverse complement strand
AATGATGACTACTTTCCAGCCTATTTTTCAAAATCCTTAATTGAAAAATTTAAAGAAAATGAAACATTATTGATTCCCGATAGCAATCAGCATAAATAGAAAGCATAACTTATCTTTTCTATAGCGCCATAAGAAGTATTAATTATACTTACTTGGGAAAATATTGATTAAATTAGAGTCAATTTCTAACTCAATTAAATTATTGTTGAAATGAAAAACATTTTTATCATTTGCTTTTGCGTTTTTTTTGCATTTCAAGTAAGTGCTCAAAAAATCGAAGACTATTTATCTCCAGCTTTCCCAACAAATCTTGTTGTTAATCATGCAGGTAATTCAGTAGCCTGGGTTTTTAATAATAAAGGGGCGCGTAATATTTATTGGGCGCAACCTCAAAATGACAAGTATGAAATTTTAACTCAATTCACTATGGACGATGGAGTTGAAATAAATAGTTTGCAATTTTCACCGAATGATGATGTTATTTATTTTGTAAAAGGAAATGGTGTGAATACTAAGGGTGAACCTGCTAATCCTGCTCAATTGCAAACCTCTACAGAACAAAATATTTATGCGCTTACCATTGCGAACAAAGAAATAAAAAAAGTTGCAAAAGGAAGTGGCTTTACAATTAGCCCTAATGGGGAATTATTGGTTTTTACACAAGGAGGAAAAGCATGGAAAGTAAATTTAACAGCATCAACTTTTGAAGTTTCGCAATTATTTAATGTTAGGGGTGGCGTAAGTGGATTACAATTTAATCAGAATGGTAATTATATTTCATTCACGTCAACAAGAGATGAGCATACATTTATTGGTGTTTATACATTGCAAACAAATAGTATAAAATATTTAGATCCTTCAACCTATGTAGATTCAGATCCAATATGGAATCCAGCAGGAACACATATTGCTTTTGTTAGGCGTCCTTTTATCAGACACGAGGTATTGTTTGACCCCAAACCAACAAGTGTTCAACCTTGGGAATTAAAAATAGCAGATGTGCTAACAGGGAAAGCAGTATCATTATTTAAGGCTGATTTAGGAAAAGGATCGGTGTGGGTCAATGATTTACCTGCAGGTGATAATACATTGGCGTGGACAAAAAATAATGATATTATTTTTCCTTGGGAAAAAACGGGGTGGGTGCATTTGTTTAGTATTGGAGTAGAAAATAAAAAAATTAAAGAACTAACTCCAGGCGATGGTGAAGTGGAAACAATGCAACTTGAACAAGACGGGGAAACAATTTCTTATGTTACCAATATTACTGATATTAATAGACGTCATATATGGTCTGTAAATACAAATGGTGGAAATCCAATACTTATGACATCAGGAAAAAATATTGATTATAATCCTGTTCAATTAAATAATGGAGGTATCGCTTATTTAAGTGCCTCGGCTACACAACCAGCTTGGCCTTACTATAAAAACGGAAGGGAAACAAAAATGATTGCTTATAATGAATTCCCAAAAAACTTTCCAGTTAATTTAGTGACACCAACAACTATTTCGATCAAAGCGACTGATGGAAAATTTGCACCTGCGCAATTATTTTTACCCAATAATTATGATCCGTCTAAAAAATATCCTGCAGTCATATTTTTGCATGGCGGTAGTCGTCGACAAATGTTGGAAGGTTTTAATTACAGTTCCTATTATTCAAATGCATACGCCTTAAATGAATATTTTGCAAGTCAGGGCTATGTCGTAATGGCACTTAATTATAGAAGTGGAATTGGTTATGGGCTTGATTTTAGAGAAGCTAAAGATTACGGAATGACAGGTGCGTCGGAAGTGAGAGATTTAATTGGAGCCGGTGAGTATTTAAAGTCAAGAAAAGATGTTGATGCAAAGCGCATTGGATTATGGGGGGGAAGCTATGGCGGTTATTTGACAGCACACGGCCTAGCGCAAAGAGGAGATTTATTTGCCACTGGTGTAGATATTCATGGAGTGCATAATTGGAATGATGAAGAACCTACATTTACCCCATGGTATGATAGTTTATTAGTTACTAGCTATGCACAAAGAGCATACAAGTCATCACCTGTATATTATGCAAACACATGGAAGAATCCTACCTTATTTATTCACGGAGATGATGATAGGAATGTTCCATTTACAGAAACAATACATATGATACATCAATTGAGAAGGCAAGGAGTAGAAGTAGAAGAAAAAATATTACCTGACGAAATTCATGGTTTTTTAATGTATCATAGTTGGTTACAAGTGGACGAAGCAACCTTTGAATTTATCAATAGAAAATTTAAAAAATGAAAAAATTAATAATAGGGTTATTGGCATTTCCCTTAATTTCTTTGGCTCAAAATCCAAAAAATTTTACGCCTTCGGCGTTTAATGATTTAACACGCATGGAACGTATTAAAAATGCGATGCCTGTAATTGAAAAAATGTATAAGGATTTTGCAGATGCAAAACATGTACCTGGATATGCATATGGAATTGTAATTGATGGACAACTACTATTTAAAGGTGCTGGTGGATTTGCGAACTTGGAAGAAAAAATTCCAGCGACGACTAGTTCTATGTTTCGAATTGCATCCATGTCAAAAAGCTTTACCTCACTTGCCATTTTACATTTAAGAGATGCAGGTAAATTAAAATTAGACGATCCAGTTGAAATATATATACCTGCTTTAAAAGGGCAGGGTCTAACTAAGGACGCACCCCCAATTACCATTCGCCATTTAATGAGTCACAGTGCAGGTTTCCCAGAAGATAATCCTTGGGGGGATAGACAATTGGCTGATACAGAAAAAGATTTAAATGATTTAATTAAAAAACAATTATCCTTTTCGAATACTGCTGGTGTGGAATATGAATATAGCAATTTGGGATTTGCAATGCTTGGATATATAATACATAAGGTCTCAGGAATTTCATATGATGCTTATATTAAAAAATACATTTTGAATCCTTTGGGAATGAACGCAACTACATATGAATTTAAAACCATTCCTAAAGATAAGTTTGCATTTGGCTATAGGTACATAAATAATGATTGGAGAAAAGAAACGCCATTACAAGATGGAATATATGGGGCCATGGGCGGCATGATTACATCCATAGATATGTTTGGTAAATATGTTGCTATGCACGAAGCTGCTTGGCCAGAAAGAAACGACCCCGAAACATTGCCAGTAAAAAGAAGTAGCTTAAGAGAAATGCATCAACCTGCAAGATATATTTCTTTAATTCCAAATTATACTTTTCCAAGTGGTAAAAATTTAGCAACAACAAGCGCGTATACATATGGGTTAAGATGGAATATGGATGCAGAACGTAAAAAAAGTATTGGACATAGTGGTGGTCTGCCTGGTTTTGGAAGTAACTGGCAATTTTTACCAGACTATGGAATTGGTGTCATTCTTTTTGCAAATGTAACATATGCACCAACCACACAAATTAATAATGCAGTGATTGATACGCTTGTTCAATTAGCAGCTTTAAAACCAAGACAAATAATTGTTTCGCCTATTTTGGCAAAACGCCAACAAGAATTAGTTCAAGTAATTGAAAACTGGGAAAACATTCCCCCCATTTTTGCAGAAAACTTTTTCGATGATTATCCAATTGACATGTTGAAAAAGCAATCAGCTAACATTTTTGGTAAAGCTGGGAAAATGCTTAAAATAAATACGATGATTGCAGAAAATCAGTTAAGAGGATTTTGTATCATTGAATGCGAGAAAGGTAATATAGAATTATCTTTCACCTTATCACCAGAGAATCCTGCTTTGATTCAAGAGTATCATATAAATAATGCGCAATAAATAGTGAAATTAAACTGGAAGGATCTTTTATTATGGAGTAATCAGTTTTACGGCATTTGTGCGGTTTTCTTGGCAATGGAGACGAATGTTTTATTGATCCAAAAAATGCCTCATCTATTTCTATTGCTCTTTATACATTTGTCAACTGTAGTGTTTTATACACACGCCTATTTTAATGAGACCCATGATGGAGTTTATAATGAAAGAACCACTTATTATCAAAATAATCGGAAGTATTTAATAATAAGGCAAATACTTTATACTTGTTTATGTATGTGGATTGGATTCTTTAAATTGGATTTATTCAATTTATTTTTACAGTCATCAATGTTGATAAAACTAATTTTATGTTTTTCAATTTTTATTTCAGCTATTTATTATTTACCAAAATTTCCCTTGCTCAAGCTTAAATCATTTCGAGATAAAGGCATAGTTAAAAGTGCAATTATCGCGTGGGTATGGTCAATTGTTTGTTGTGTATTCCCCATTTGGTTTGAATTAGGTGAAAATTTTACTAATCTACTTTCTACCTATATTTTCTGGAATCATTTTATATTTCTTTTTATTTTTATACTTGTTTTAGCCATACTTTTTGATATAAAGGATTTACATCGCGATAAAAAAGAATTAATCAATACCATTGTTGCTAAGTATGGCATAGACTTTACTATACATAAGATAATAGTGCCCTTATTAAGCTTACTATTTATTTTTGTGCTTGTCGGTTATATTTTACATGTTAATAGTGGATGGCAGCTAATTATAAATTTACTGATATTGGGACTCACCTATATGGTTGCAAGGAAAGTCATTTATTATAACGCTATTCATACTAATCTATTGATGATTGATGGGCTCATTATAATTAAGTCATTATCAAGTATTGTATTATGGGTATTAATGCTAAATAACTAGGAAAAACAGCTTGATATTAAGTGTAAAGTTTAATTAATATGATTAAATCTTTATTTAAATAAATTAACCTAAGAGTTTACTAATATTCTATAAATTTGCACTTTATTTGAATCATATAATCAATAATAAAGATGGAGCAAGCAAAAAAGCAAAAACAGGCAACAATTAGAAAGGTAGTAATAGGTGTTTTGTTGATATTCGCCTTATATTTTGGAATTAAAAAGGTAGCCTTCTCCTTAACACATGAAACCACAGATAATGCACAAATAGAAACCTCCATTGTGCCAGTGATAAGCAGAACATCTGGGTATGTTAAAAACATTACTATAAAAGACTATGATTCAGTAAAACAAGATCAAGTTGTAGTTGAGTTAGATGATGCCGAACTACAAGCAATTTTAGAAGAACAAAAAGCTGATTTATTACAATCAACGGCAGATGTTTCTAATGCAAAAGCACAATTAGCAAATGCCATTTTATCTCTAAAAAATAACAAAGGAATTATTGAATTAAAATCAATACGTCAAAAAAAGGCTTCTCATGATTTAACAAGAGATCAAAATTTATTCAAAGAACAAGCAATTACAAAAAAGCAATTAGACGAAACTGAATTCCAATTAGCTGCAGCAAATCAAGAAGCAAGCAATGCGCAAACTGAGTATAGCATTGCAACGAATAAAATAGCCATATTGAGAGAAACTTTGAATAAAGCAAATGCTATGATTCAAATGAAGCAAGCTAAAATAAAGGAAACAGAATTAAAGCTTTCCTATACTAAAATAACAACACCAAGTAACGGTAAAATTGGAAAGAAAAATATAAATATTGGACAATTTGTACAAGCAGGTACGCCTATGTTTTCAATTGTAAATGATAGCAGCTATTGGATTGTAGCGAATTTTAAAGAAAGTCAATTGGAATCTTTATCGGAAGGTAAAAAAGTAAATATTCGTTTAGATGCTTATCCTGATTTAACAATTCAAGGAACGATTTTAAGTTTGAGTGATGCCACAGGAGCTAAGTTTTCATTATTGCCTCCAGACAATTCTAGTGGAAACTTTATTAAAGTAACACAAAGAATTCCAGTAAAAATTTCCATAGACAATCAAGCAGCTTTTAAAAATAAATTAAGAGCTGGTATGAGTGTATTTATCACCGTTGACAAATAGTTTAATGGCAACGCCAAAAGGAATAGCAAAAGCAATAATCGTAATTACAACAGTGTCAGCTGCCATTATGGAGTTGATAGACACTTCAATTGTAAACGTCGCACTTACTGAAATATCAGGAAGTTTAGGTGTTAGCATTGAAGACATTAGCTGGGTGATTACTTCCTATGCTATTGCCAATGTGATCATCATTCCACTGACTGGATTTTTAGCTGAATATTTTGGCCGAAAAAACTATTACATCGTATCGATGATCATATTTACGGCCGCCTCCTATTTATGTGGGCAGTCTGATAGTTTAGTAGAATTAATTATTTGGCGATTTGTACAAGGCGTTGGTGGTGGTGCATTATTATCCACTTCACAAGCCATATTATTTGATGCCTTTGAGCCAAAGGAACGCCCAATGGCAGCCGGCTTATTTGGAATGGGTATTGTTTTAGGCCCAACCTTGGGTCCAACTTTAGGGGGTTGGATTATTGAACATAATAGTTGGCCGTTAATATTTTTGATTAATATTCCCATTGGTATCATTGCTACTTTTTTAGCATTTACATTTATTGACAAAAAAGAAGGGGAAGGAAAAAATAAGAAAAACATAAAGATTGATTATACCGGTATTATGCTTTTAGCAGTCGGTATTGGTTGTTTACAATATGTATTAGAACGAGGAGAATCAGAAGAGTGGTTTTCGAGTGAAACGATCCGATATTGTTCTTTATTTGCAATAGTAGGGCTAGGTTTATTTATTTGGTATGAATTATCCATAAAACAACCCGCCGTAAATTTAAGGGTGTTAGGCAACAGGAATTTAGCTTTTACGACCATATTTACCTTCGTTGCAGGCTTTGGATTATTTACATCTGTTTTTGTTTATCCTGTACTTGCACAAAGAGTAATGGGATTTACGGCATTTGAAACAGGTATTTCCTTGCTTCCACCAACACTTGCTGGTGTGATCATGATGCCAATAATAGGCAAACTAATGAGCAAAGGAGTTACCCCAATTCCTTTTTTGGTTGTTGGGTTTGTGCTTTTTTCAGTGTATGCATTTTATAGTGCAAATATGCCTCCTGATGCCGGCAAATGGGATTTTTTCTGGCCTTTATTAATTAGAGCCTTTGGTATTTCAATGAGTCAATTGCCATTAATTAACCAAGCGGTTGTGGGTCTTCAACCAAAGGATTATGCATCAGGTATTTCTCTAAATAACATGATTCGACAATTAGGTGGTGCCTTTGGAATTGCTATAGCCAATAACTATGTGGCACAACAATATTTTAAACACAGAACTAACTTAATTGCAAATTTACCTGCTGATGGAGCACAGTGGCAAGAAAGGGTTGGTTCCGTTACACAAGGAATAGTCAGTAAAACAGGTGATTTTCATGGTGCAACACAGCGTGCTTATAAATTAATTGATTTATCGGTTGACAGGCAAGCTTATTATTTATCTTATTTAGATACATTTAGACTTGTTGGCATTTTCTTTTTAGTTGTAATTCCATTAGTGTTGTTTTTAAGATCAAAGAAAAAATTAGATAAAGCTGCGTTAGAGGCTGCTGCTGAAGCGCATTAAAATATATGAATATGAAAAAAATATTAATCACTTCTTTTGCATTATTCTTTTTTGCATTAGTATCCAATGCTCAAAATTTAGTTAATGCAGAATTAAAAACCTTGTTACAAAAATCTTTAACTTATTTTCCAAAAGTTAAAGAAGTAGAACAATCGGTACAATTAGCTGAAAATAAACTGAAGTTAACGGAACTAAATAAATACCCAGACTTTACAATAGATGCAAGTTATGCCTATGTGAGACCTAAAATAGAGGTTGCTTTTGGTGAAAATTCATTTCAATTTGCACCACTTCACAATGTATCGGGTGCTATAAATGGAACATATGCCTTAATTGATTTTGGCCGATTAAAAGCAAATATTGAAAAATCAAAACTAGAATTACAAGCAGCACATCATGTAGCAGCTCAGTTACAAAATACGTTGTTTACGCAAATTAGTCAATTGTATTTCCAAATCATTTATGCACAAAAAGCAATTCAAATTCAAGACCAAGTTTTAGCATTATACAATGAAAACAAAAAAGTGATTGACGCGCAATTATTAAATGGAAGTGCTATTCAGTTTGATGCCATTACTATTCAATCAAAAATAGATAATGAAAACAATCGCAAAATTGATTTAGAGACTAATTTAAAAAAATTATTAAATCTACTTAAGTATGCGACTGGAGTGGATAATATTAAAGAGGGTGAATTAGCGATTACCATGAAAGCATATACATTCGACGAGGCCTTACAAACTGCTATCAACCATAATCCAACATTAGCTATTGCAAGAGACAAAATAAGTATTGCAAAATCCGATGTAGCTATTACGAAATTAAATGAAAAACCATTTATTGGCGCAAAGGCTACCATTGGTTCTAGAAATGGGTATTTACCTTCTATTAATGAGCCAAGATTCAATTATAGTGCAGGTGTTGGATTTACAGTGCCTTTATTCAATGGCGGAAAAACAAAGCAACTTATTAAGATACAAGAAAAAGGATTGGATTTAAGTGAAACCAATATTGCCGTTTTATTGCATGATACCGAAAAAGATATACAAGCTGCTTTAATCGATATTAATAGTAGTCAAACAAGAATCATTAATTCAAATTCACAAATTGAACAAGCGGCATTAGCACAAAAACTGAGCGCAAGTAAATTAAAAAATGGTACTGCAACTCCCTTAGAAATTTCGAGTACAAATACTGATTTTCAAAAAGCACTACTAAATCAATTGCAATATCAATATCAATTATGCAATGCTCAAATTGAGTTATTGAAAATAATGGGACTAGATATTATCAATTAAAAATCAGCATAATCTCTAGCGGTCATTAAAATCGTTTCATTACGATTAACCGATTTTAAATACTTAGGCATTGTTGAAATATTTTTCCATTCTGGAGAAGCGCCAAAAGCTTTCCAATGCGCATCACGGTCAGCCATATCATTAAAACTAGTCATGTAAATTAAATTGGGTAATCGGCTGCCCACTATTGCTTTGGAATAAAATACAGCATTGAAATTAAGTCGCTTAAATAAATCAATTTCACCACCTTCATTAAACATATGCACTTTTCTTAAATGTGCGTTTTCAGTTGGACTTTCGTAACTACGATATTCGTAAATACGGTTAGGAGATTTTATTAGACTTGATTTTTTTTCAAATTGAGTATGTAGTTTAAATGATTTACTAACGATTCTTTCCACTCTTGTATAAGGTAAACTACTATCTGCATTTTCTAAATCGGTAATTGCATTCTTTCCCATCGGATCTAATTTTTCAACTGCTTGATCTAATTTATCTAATAGTGTTAAGCTTTGCATAGGTACCCAAACAAATAACTTTTTATCAACTGCTGTATCATTTGCAATAGGGGCAAATACGCCAATTTTTTGAATCCCTGACTTATGTAAATAAGGTAAGTATACATTTTTTAAATAGGCATCAATACCTGTTATTTGTTGATTTGAACTGCAATGATATATTTGGATTAAATAAAATTCACGAGGCGTATCTTTTGCATTTACTTGTAATGAAAAGCCAATTGTAAATAGAAAAATAGTGGTAATGATTGTAATTACTTTTTTCATTCTTTAATAGTTTAAGCATCAAATGTAGTGATTATGTAAACTAAACCTAAAATATTATTATATTTAGTAATAATTATTAAGTTATGGAAAAGGTAAAAAATTATAGGACTCCGTTTATATTACTAACATGTTTGTTTTTTTTATGGGGATTTGCACACAATTTAGATCCCATTTTAATCCCTCATTTAAAACGCTCCTTTACTTTAACTACTACACAAGCCACTTTGGTTGATTCTGCTGTATTCATCGCATACTTTTTTATGGCTATACCTGCAGGGTATATCATGAAAAATTGGGGCTATAAAATGGGTATTATAACTGGATTAATATTATTCTCGATAGGTGCATTTTTATTTGTACCTGCAGCTAACCAACAATCATATAATTATTTTTTAATTGCCTTATTTGTAATTGCTTGTGGCCTTACAATTTTAGAGACGGCAGCTAATCCATTTGCAACTGCATTAGGAGAAGCTACATCCGCTACACAGCGCTTAAATTTGGCACAATCATTTAATGGACTAGCAGTTGCTTTAGCACCTGCCATTGGAGCAAGGGTGATACTAACAAAGGGATATACCGATCAGGAATTAGCGGTCATGTCAGATAGTGTTCGAAAGGTTGCCTTAGCGACAGAAGCTTATAGTGTAAAAACACCCTATACTATTTTAGGTATTGTTTTATTGGCAATTGCCCTTGTATTTTATTTTATACAATTGCCCGATATTAGAAACAAACAAGTGAATAACGAAAATCAATCTTTACTAAAAACCTTTAGGCATAAACATTTAAGCTGGGCAGTTATTGCACAATTTTTTTATATAGGGGCACAGGTAAGTGTATTCAGTTTATTTATTCTTTATGCAACACAGGTAGCCAATATTACCGAAGTACAAGCAGCTGATTATTTGGGTATAGGTGGATTGGCGTTTTTAATTGGACGTTTTTTAGGAACTGTACTTATGAAATTTATTGCACCTAATAAACTTTTAACTGCCTATGCGTTATTTAGTACCTTACTTTGTTTGGTTGCCATTTATGCAAAAGACACGACTGCTATATATGCATTAATTGGAATTTGCTTTTTCATGTCAATTATGTTCCCAACCATTTTTTCTTTAGGTATCAAAAATCTTGGAGCAGATACCGAAATGGCAAGTAGTTTAATCGTAATGTCCATTGTTGGAGGGGCTATCCTGCCAAGAATATTTGGTTTAATAAGTGATGCAACAGGTAATATCCAAATGGGATATATAGTACCACTTGTATGTTTTATTGTAGTTGCTTATTTTGGATGGAAGGGATCCGTAGTAAAATAAATTTTATTTTACATCATTAAGTGCCAATTACTTTTCTTTTATATCAACAAGTGCCTTAGCACTTGTTTCTTACTCGCCTTTGATTAATAAAGTGTAAAAATTATAACACTTTTGAAAATCTGATATCAGCATTCTCTCATCAATACCGTGATATCCTTTTGCATCTGTTATAGGTGTGAAATTAATTACACCATCACTAATTTCTCTATAATTTCTTGAATCAGTGGCGCCCACCATTAGCATAGGAGCAACCACCACATCCTTTACAACGGCTCTAACCACTTTTTCAACTCGCTTATAGTATTTGCTATTTACATCGGTAGTTGGAGAAGGTTCCGTCATATAATTTTTGTAATAAGTAATTTTAATATTAGTATCATTTATAGTACGTTGAACGTAATCATATACATCTTTACTTGATTGACCTGGTAAAATTCTACTATTAATGTAAGCAGTCGCAAAAGTTGGAATTACATTATCTCTAACACCACTATTAAAAACGGTAGGAACAATGGTCGTACGAATAAGCGCATTGGTATTAGGGTTTTCTGCCATTACATTCATTACCAAACTTTTAAACAACCATAAATTAGATAAACCCATTTTTTCAAAAAAATTGACATTATAGGCACTAATGCTTTTTAAATAGGCCTCAATGGGAGGCGTTAATTTAGTAGGCATTGGATTTGCACTCACTTTACTTATGGCATTGCTTAACATATCAATAGCGGTATGTGAAGCAGGTATGGAGGAGTGACCACCTGCTTTTTGTGCTGTAAGAACTAGTGTAACATAACCTTTTTCACCCACGCCTATCGAAGCAATAGGT
>Ga0209191_1002381_pt1 | contig 11711 bp, 10 predicted proteins | sample S_130626_EF_Meta_FD_187320 | JGI IMG/M metagenome (GOLD analysis project Ga0209191, IMG submission 187320) | Freshwater microbial communities from Lake Simoncouche, Canada to study carbon cycling - S_130626_EF_MetaG (SPAdes) (version 2) | ecosystem: Environmental > Aquatic > Freshwater > Lake ... | reverse complement strand
ATTTTTATTAAATCTTATGGCGATCAGTGATTTATGAAGATGCGCTAATGCAAGGCTATAAAGGTGGTAAGGAGATTGTTTAGGACCTTCTTCTAATAACTGGATCCTTTGTTCAAACGCTGGATATATTTGGTTGTATTCGGCCTTGTTTTCATTTAAAAATAGCTGGTAAAAATCGGCATAGCTTTCAAGCAGCGGGTAGATTAAATTAGCGGCATTGGCTTTTTTATCTTGACTTAATAAAGTCCTTGCTTCTGGGATACGTAAGCTTGTAATGGACTCATAGATCTTTTGTGAACGAGCCGTCCAATTGTATTGGTATTGACCAATGACTTGATTTGTCATCATGATTACCAAAACAAATAGAAAGCATTTTCTCATGGTGTAAAATTAAGAAAGGGTAGCCGATTGGCTACCCTTTCTGGGAATATTTTAAAACTAAATTGTATTAAGCTTCTTTACCAGCTAATTCGCCTTCTACTAAGATTCTTCCACAGTTTTCACAAACAATGATCTTCTTATGTAAACGGATCTCACTTTGACGTTGAGGAGGGATAGAATTAAAACATCCACCACAAGCATCACGCTCAACAGTTACCACAGCCAAACCATTACGGTAAGAGTTTCTGATACGGTCATAGCTGTACAATAAACGCTCATCGATATGTGCTCTAGCTTCTTCGCTCTTTTTTCTTAAGTCTTTCTCTTCGATTTCTGTATCAGCGATGATTTTTTCTAATTCACCTTTCTTATGAGTCAACACACCGTCTTTAACAGCAATCGTTTTTTTCGCAGCGTCCAGTACCTTGATTTTTTCAGTCAATTCTTCGTTCGCGTCACGGATGTGTTTTTCGGCAAGTTTGATTTCCAAACCTTGCATTTCTAATTCTTTGTTGATGGCTTCGAACTCACGATTGTTCTTAACATTCTCGCTTTGCTTCTCGTATTTAGCAGTCAATTCTTCACTTTCCTTGATAGCAGCTTTCTTGCTTTCAATAAATTCAGTGATACCATTGATCTCTTCTTCGATTCTATTTTGTCTGTTCACCAATCCTTGAACTTCATCTTCCAAATCCTTCACTTCCATTGGTAATTCACCACGAAGAATTTCAATCTGGTCGATACTGCTGTCCACGGTTTGAAGCTTGTGAAGATTCACTAATTTTTCTTCTACTGAAAAGTCTTTGACTGATGCCATATGAATGTTTTATTTTAAGTAGCTTATAGGTTGCGTTTTCACCTCAGATTCGAGGACGGCAAAGGTAAGGAATTTACGCTTTAAATAGTCAACAATTAGTGCGGGAACAAAATGTTCGCTTTCTCCATGCCCAATATCCATCAAAAGGTATTTACCGTCTGCCTCAAAGAAATCGTGGTATTTAAGGTCGCTCGTGATGAAGCAATCTATATTTTGCGCTTGAATTTGGTCCAATAGAAAGCTACCACTGCCACCACATAAAGCTATGGTTATCAATTTTTTATCTAATAATTGAGTGTGCTTAATCACCTCTAAGTTCAACTGATCCTTGACCCATCTAATGAAGGCCTCAGGCTCGGTCTCCAGGGGCAATTCACCCACTATTCCGGCTCCAACTGGTTGTCCATTCCCGTCAAATTGACCAGGAATTGGGGCTAAAATTCGTCTATTTCCTAGGTGTAATCGGTCCGCAAGGGTGCTATTGACCCCATGGATCATATTGTCCAAATTGGTATGAATTGCGTACAAAGCGATATTATGATGGATGGCTTTTAGCACCGTTCTATTGACATAATGGTCCCCGCTAAATTGCTTGATGCCTTTAAAAATGATGGGGTGATGACTCACAATGAGGTTGCATCCTTTTTGAATGGCTTCCTCGATGACCGCTTCTGTGCAGTCCAAGGAGCACAAAATACCTGTACAATTTGCTTCCGGATCGCCCACAATTAAACCAGAATTATCATAAGATTCTTGGAATTGGAGCGGTGCCCATTCCTCTAGGCTTTTAATGAAGGCTTTAATTTGCATCCACTAAATTAATTATTAATTGATAAATTGAGCTTAAGATTCAACTATTTGTATTGTTAAATGTTATTCTTTTACTATGCGCACATCCGTTATTCTATTTTGGTTCCGAAGAGATCTTAGGTTAAAAGACAATACAGGATTATACCATGCCCTTAAGTTGGCTCAAAAACTAGAACTAAAAGTGCTACCCATTTTCATATTTGACAAAATGATTTTGGATAAATTAGAGGATAAGGCAGATAGGAGGGTAGATTTTATCCATCAAACCATCACTGAATTACAAGATGTTTTAACTGAAAAAGGTAAAACCCTTTGGGTGCATCATGGAACGCCGGTGGATGCGTTTGAACTATTAACTAAGCAATATCAAATCCATTCGGTTTTTACCAATCAAGATTATGAACCTTATGGGATCAATAGGGACGCACAAATAGCGAAGCAATTAGCCAAGTATAAAATTGAGTTGCATTCGTATAAAGATCAAGTGATTTTTGAAAAGTCCGAAGTGACAAAAGAGGATGGCAAGCCTTACACTGTTTTCACGCCCTATTCCAGAAGATGGAAAGCTGCATGGGAAGCGAATACGCCAAAATTATTACCATCGGAAAAAGGCACTGAATATTTTTTGGATAGCAAAGCACTTTCTATCCCAAGTTTGAAAGCCATGGGATTTGAAAAAACAGATTTAGTGGTGCCTGCAAAAAAATGGAAAGAAAGCACGGTGAAAAACTATACCGAACAAAGAAATTTTCCAGCCAAAGAAGGAGGCACTTCGCATCTTGGAATGCATTTAAGATTCGGTACTATTTCTATTAGGCAACTGGCTTTAGAAACTGTTTCTATCAATACCACTTATTTAAACGAATTAATTTGGCGCGATTTTTATCATATGATTTTATGGCATTTCCCACATGTGGCGGAAGGGAAAGCATTTAGAGCACAATATGATTTCATTGAATGGCGTAATAATGAAAAAGAATTTGAAGCATGGTGCAATGGACAAACCGGTTACCCGATTGTAGATGCGGGCATGCGCGAACTCAACGCTACTGGATTTATGCATAATCGTGTGCGCATGATTGTAGCCAGTTTTTTAACCAAGCATTTACTAATTGATTGGCGTTGGGGTGAAGCTTATTTTGCACAAAAATTATTGGATTTTGATTTTGCTGCAAACAATGGTGGATGGCAGTGGGCTAGTGGAAGTGGATGTGATGCTGCTCCTTATTTTAGGGTATTCAATCCAAGACTACAAACAGAAAAATTTGATAAGCAATTACAATATATCCGTAAGTGGATACCCGAACTAGATAGCCTTACTTATCCAACACCCATTGTGGTGCATGAGGAAGCAAGGGTAAGGGTCTTGGCTGCTTATGCGAAAGCGTTAAAGCCCTAGTTGATTGTAGACTTGCTCTAATTTATTGATTGCGTTTTTCCCTACTTCGCCCATTTTAATGCTAAAATCATTCACATATAAATCGATGTGTTGACGCATCACTTGCTCCGACATTTCCTGTGCATGGGAAGTCACAAATTCAGGAAGTTGTTCGTAACTATTTTTGAAAGCATACTGCACACTCTCTTGAATCAATGCATCCATCATTTTAATTTCATCTTGCGGTTGATCCTTTTTTGCAATAATGCCGCCTAATGGAATAGGTGCATTGAAACTTGTTTCAAAAAAATGACCCAGGTCCATCCACTTGCTTAAACCTTTATCGGCATAAGTAAATCTGTTCTCGTGAATGATCACGCCAGCATCTACTTTGCCAGAAAGCACTGCTTCTTCTATTTCATTAAAGACTAAAAAAACTTTATTGATCACATCCGGAAAAGCAAGGCTAAATAATAAATGTGCAGTGGTATCCATTCCAGGAATTGCAACGCGCATTGTTGTTGCATCTGGCTTTCCAGCAATATGTTTTGGGTCGGCTTTGTAAATTAATAATGGGCCAACACCTTTTCCCAATGCGCCACCACTCTCTAATAGTTGGTATTGATTTTTTAATTTCGGCCAAACTCCATAACTGATTTTTGAATAGGGCAGCTTGCCCTGTAAAGACCACTCATTAAGGGTTTGCACGTCTTCCAAGTGTAATTTAAAATCATACCCCTTTGTATCAATTTTATGATTGACTAAGGCGTCAAAAATAAAAGTGTCGTTAGGGCAGGGCGAAAAACCGATATCAATTGTAGGCATATGAATTCGATTCTAAATTAAAAAGCTTGAGTAGATAAAGCCTCTAAATATTGTATGACCGTCTCATTTAAATTATAAATCGCTTCCTGCATTTTCCATTTTGCTTTATTGCGTTCGCCCACATAATTGGATACCGAACGGATTTGTATAAATGGAATATTTAAATCTCTGCCAACATAATGTAAGGCAGCGCCTTCCATAGATTCTATCTGTGCTTTGTATTTTGTACGGTAGCGCTCAATGATTTTTTTATCTGTGGTGATGGTATTAATGGTCACGCCTTTTTTGGTAGGTAACTTCAATACATTGTACTGATTCAACCAGTCATTCGGCAAAGATTTTTTTTCAAAAGGCGCATCATTGGCACCATCTAATTTTAAATCAAATAAATCTTTCCATTGTTTATTTTCTGTCACACCAATATCACCAATCACATCATCCTTTATCACAAATACTTTGCCTAAAGGAATCTTTGGGTCTAAACTTCCAGCTACACCCATTTGTATGATCAAGCTTGGCGTTTCTTGCACCACCATCTTCACTAAAGAAACACTGCTTGCAAGCATGCCCACGCCAGATTCATGAAACCCCACAGAGAACTTTTTGTTAGGTGTCACGAATTTTGGGTTGATTTTTTGAAAAAGGGGCATCCATTCCCCATTGGTTGCTGCAGATATAATGATTCTCATGGGATAAAGTTCCATCAAATTTATATCTTTGCAAAAATAAACGGTGATGGTATACTTAACTCGAGTGGAACATTTTAACGCTGCCCATAAATTAGCCAACCCAAATTGGTCTAAGGAAAAAAATGAGGAAGTGTTTGGGGTTTGTGCAAATGAAAACTGGCATGGACACAACTATGAGTTAATGGTGACTATTAAAGGGACGCCCAATCCTGAAACGGGCTTCTTATTCGACGCTAAAAAGCTAAGCATCCTGATCAAGCAACATGTGCTTGATCATTTGGATCATATGAACCTTAATTTAGACGTACCCTTTATGGCTGGAAAATTATGTTCCACCGAAAACCTAGCGATTGCTATTTGGGGTCAGTTGGAACCACATATCCCAAAGGAAGTACAACTCCATTGCGTTAAATTATATGAGACCCAACGCATCTATGTGGAGTATTTCGGGTAATTTCCCCCTATAATTTTAAACAAAATACCCGTTTATCCCATTTTACCCTTTTTTGTTTAATTTATTTGTGTTTTTGTTAAACATTATTGAAGCAACCTTGTTCTATATATTGTAACTTTATCCTCTTAATTTAGGAACTATGGAACATCAAGTGGCGGTATATAGAAAAGAGCATTTTAATGCCGCACACAAATTGTACTGTGCCGATTGGACAGACGAAGAGAACAAGCGTGTTTTTGGTGCATGTAGTAATCCTAATTATCATGGACATAACTATGACTTGATTGTAAAAGTAGTAGGTGTACCCGATCCAATCACTGGATTCGTGATTAACACCAAGGACTTGAGCAAAATTGTTGCAGAAGAAGTTATCGCCCGATTCGATCACAAAAATTTAAACCTAGACACCGAGTTGTTTAAGAATTTAAATCCATCAGCAGAAAACATTGCGATTGTGATTTACAATTTATTAAGACCTCGTATTGCTGAGCAATTAGCATTAAAAATTCGACTTTATGAAACAGAAAGAAACTTTGTTGACTACCCCGCTTAGTGAACAAAAAATTGAATTAAGCCATTTAATCATCGAAGAAATGGGCGATGAGCACAAAGCAAGCTCAGTAGATACACCAATGCGTGCAGACGCTTTTGATAAAACAGACGAGGAAAAGATTGCCTTAATAGAACCGCATTTTAGAGCCATCATGGAAACAATCGGGATGGACTTAAATGATGATAGTTTAAGAGGCACGCCACTTAGGGTTGCAAAAATGTATGTGAAAGAATTGTTCCAAGGATTGAACCCAGCGAACATGCCAAGCATGACTTTGTTTGAAAATAAATTTCAGTACAATGAAATGTTGGTCGAAAAAAATATCAATTTCTATACCAATTGTGAGCACCACTTTGTACCATTTTTTGGTAAAGCGCATGTGGCGTATATCAGCAGTGGTAAAGTGATTGGCTTAAGTAAGTTAAATAGACTAGTAGAATATTTTTCTAAGCGTCCACAAGTGCAGGAGCGTTTGACAATGCAAATTGGAAAAGCGTTACAGACCGTTTTACAAACACAAGATGTAGCAGTTTTTATGGATGCAAAACATTTATGTGTTGCAAGTAGAGGTGTAAAGGACGATAGTTCCAATACCATCACTGGTTTTTATGGTGGTAAATTTCAAGAAGAAAATACAAAGGCTGAATTTTTAAAATATTTGGATATCAACGCCTAAGTTGATTAGTTTATAGTTTGGTTATAAGTTAGTTTGTAAGTAAATGGTGGAGCCTGGCTCCACCATTTTTATTTGTATAATGGATGCTTTGATTTATTTTTGGCCAAACGATTGAATATGTCAAAAAATGCATTTGTATTCCCTGGCCAAGGAAGTCAGTTTTCTGGAATGGGAAAAAATTTATACGAATCTAATGAAGCAGCAAAAGCCTTATTCGAAAAAGCCAATGAAATAGTCGGCTTCCGCATTAGTGATATCATGTTTGAAGGAACAGATGAGCAATTAAAACAAACCAATGTTACGCAGCCAGCAGTTTTTATTCATTCTGTGATTGCTTATTTAACAACAGAGCATACAACACCAGATATGGTGGCAGGACATTCTCTTGGAGAATTTAGTGCACTCGTAGCCAATCAAACTTTAAGCTTTGAAGACGCATTGCGTTTAGTGAGCATCCGTGCAAAAGCCATGCAAGCTGCATGTGAAATACAACCATCTACGATGGCTGCAGTGTTGGCACTAGCCGACGATAAAGTAGAAGCAATTTGTGCGCAAGTTCAAAATGAATCAGGAGAAGTAGTGGTGCCAGCCAATTACAATTGCCCTGGACAGTTAGTGATATCAGGATCAGTAAAAGGTATTGAAATTGCATGCGAGCAAATGAAAGCAGCAGGTGCAAAACGTGCGTTGGTTTTACCAGTAGGAGGCGCATTTCACTCACCACTTATGGAGCCAGCAAAAATTGAACTAGCAGCAGCCATCGAAGCCACTACTTTCAACAATCCAATTTGTCCTGTATACCAAAATGTAACTGCATCTGCAGTGACAGATCCTGCTCAAATTAAATCCAACTTAATTGCACAATTGACTGGTGCGGTAAAATGGACTCAATCTGTAGAATCCATGGTAGCAGACGGTGCTACCAACTTTACGGAATTTGGACCAGGCAAGGTTTTGCAAGGATTGGTACAAAAAGTCTACAAAGAAGCAGTGGTAGACGGAGTAAACTAAAAATTAACACAAAACATAGGATATTAGCTAACCCTTCAAGCAATCTTGAGGGGTTTTTTTCGTTGTTGTTTTATGGAATTATATCTATATATATTAAAAATAAATATAATATTTTAGTAGTATTGAAAAAGAGAATTTTATATATTATTCTGGGGATGATGCTTTTTGGTAACTTACATGGCCAAGAAAGGTTTAATTTAAATACTCTTGTAAGTACTCCATCAAATGATGGCAATTATTGCGGTAGAGTTACATTTACAGTTTTTAATGATAATAATTTCGAAATTGAAATAGAATTATGGCAAAAAATACCTGGAGCTTCAACTTTTACATCTCCAAGAACTACTACAACAATTCCACCAAATAGTAGTATAAGCATTAATTCTTCTCTAGCTACTATTGCAGGTACTTATTCATATTATGCAGAATTTACTAAAACAGATAACTCGATTTTATCTAACACTGCATTAACACCAATTAATGTAATTGTTTATCCAAGACCACTTGCAGGGAATATAACAGGGACGAATAATGTGTGTGTAGGTTTAACAACTGCATTGAATTCAAATCCAAGTGGCGGGTCATTACCTTATAGTTATACATGGACATCAAGTGCCGTTATTAAAGGGAGTGTAGTGAATACTGGAGTAGTAACGGGAGTTGAAGGAGGTACAACTAGTATAAGCTATATAGTTACGGATAGTAAAGGTTGTGTATCTCCATCAAGTCCCGCATATCCGGTTAGCGTGAAAGCATTACCTGTAGTGACTTTTATTGAAGCTGCAAATCAAGATGAATGTCAAAATAGTGAAGTTACTTATACAACTCAAGCAGGAAAAACAAATTATATATGGGTGCCATCTGGACCTGATTACGTTATTACCAATGGTGGTTTAGGTTTAACAAATAATACAGTTTCTTTAAAATGGCTTACTACAGGAAATAAAAGATTGCAAGTTAATTATACTGATGTTAATGGCTGCACTGCAGCTTCACCACATAATTCTCAGGAAACTATGGTGAATCCATTACCAGCAGCGACTATTGCATCAAGTGTTACATCTGTATGTAAAGATGGAACTGCTCCAACAATAACATTTACAGGATCAGGTGCGACATCGCCTTATGTATTTACTTATACATTAAATAGTATAAGTAAAACAATAACGACTACAACAGGAAATAGTGTTAATATCAATGTTCCGGTGAATGCTGCAAATAGTTATACTTATGCATTAACAGGTGTAACTGAATCCAGTGTGACAGGATGTTCAAATATTGTAAGTGGAACAGCGTCTGTCACTGTCAATCCATTACCAGCAGCGACTATTGCATCAAGTGTTACATCTGTATGTAAAGATGGAACTGCTCCAACAATAACATTTACAGGATCAGGTGCGACATCGCCTTATGTTTTTACTTATACATTAAATAGTATAAGTAAAACAGTAACGACTACAACAGGAAATAGTGTTAATGTCAATGTTCCGGTAAATACTGCAAATAGTTATACTTATGCATTAACAGGAGTGACTGAATCGAGTGTGACAGGATGTTCAAATATTGTAAGTGGAACAGCATCTGTTACGGTGAATTCACTCCCAACAAAACCTACACTAACAAGTCAGGCAATTTGTGAAGGAACAACGGCAACAATTACTGGACCGTCTGGGACATATACATATACTTGGCAAGTACCAACAGGAGTAGGAACATCAACTACAAAGTCAGTCAGTACAACTAAAGCTGGAACTTATAGTTTAACGATTACAGATGCAAATACTTGTACAAGTGAAGTTGGAATTGCAACAGTTACAGTTAATTCTCTACCTGCAAAACCTACACTAACAAGTCAAACAATTTGTGAAGGACAAAGTACAAGTGTTGCAATGACTTTGCCAACTGGAACTTACACATATACATGGACAGTTCCAACGGGTGTTGCAACATCAACAACTAAGACAGTCAGTACAACTAAAGCTGGAACTTATAGTTTAACGATTACAGATGCAAATACTTGTACAAGTGAAGTTGGAACTGCAACAGTTACAGTTAATCCATTACCTGCAAAACCTACACTAACAAGTCCAAAAATTTGTGAGGGTGAGACTGCGTCTGTTACAATGTTAACGCCTACAGGAACGAACACTTATACTTACAATTGGACAGTTCCAACGGGTGTTGCAACATCAACAACTAAGACGGTGAGTACAAATAAAGCAGGTACATATAGTTTAACAATTACAGATGCAAATACTTGTACAAGTGAAGTTGGAACTGCAACAGTTACCGTGAATGCATTGCCACCAAAACCAACACTTACTAGTCCAGTTATATGTGAAGGAGCGAACGCGACTGTTACCATGTCAACTCCAACGGGCACGAACACTTATACATACACATGGACAGTTGCAACAGGAGTAGCAACATCCACTTCAAATAGTGTTACAACAACCAAAGCAGGTACGTATAGTTTGACAATTACAGATGCTAATACTTGTACCAGTGAAGTTGGAACTGGAATAGTTACTGTAAATCCAATTCCAACTTTTAGTATATCAAGTCCGTCAGTTTGCTTAGGCAGTCAATTGAAAATTACTGCAAATCCATTAACAGGGGCATCTACCGATTATAATTATACATGGCAGGTTCCTACTGGAGTTTCTAATCCAGGGAATGTTTCAAATTTTACAACAACGAATGCTGGGGTATATACTGCTACAATAAAAAATAAAACAACTTCATGCGAGAGTTTATCATCCAATGCAATAACTTCTTTTTATCCTTTACCAAGCGCTGCAGCAATTGTTGCTAATAACAATAAAGTAATTGTAAATAAAACTTTGAATTTAACAGCAGCTGCATCTGGAGGCAAAAATCCTTATTATTTCACTTGGACGCCTAATCCTACAATTAATTATTCCATATCAGGACAAGAAAATGCAGTATTTACTGCATTAAAAGAGGGAAAAGTAAAGTTTAAGTATCAAGTGAAGGATGCAAATAATTGTGAAGCTATTAGTGGTGAATATGAAATCACAATTGAATCTGAAGATATCATTTTAGTTTTACCAAATGCCTTTACTCCGAATGGGGATGGGAATAATGATGAATTTAAAATTGCGGCTACTAATACATTAGGAGAAAAATCTTTTGTATACTTTGAGATTTACAATAGAAATGGAAAATTGTTAACGAATAAAATAACAGATATAAAAGCAGGTTGGAATGGAAGATCACTTGATAATGTCATGCAGGACATGGGTGTGTATTTTGTGAAACTAGTTAAACTGGATAAGGATGGTAAACAGGTTGTAGCGACCACACCCATTTATTTATTAAAATAAGTTTGAAAATTAAATTCTACATATCATTTTTATTCTTAGGCATCATGCAAGTGTCAAAGGCACAAGACTTTGTTTTGTCTCAGCCTTTTGCTGCAGCCCAATATTTGAGTCCTGCATCAGTTGGGAATGGGGTATATGGTCAACGTATTCAGTCAAATTTCAGAAACGAGTCTATTGGTGGATCAAATTATGCACGCAATTTAGTGGTGGGTTGGGATAGGAAGTACAATCGTAATGCAGTAGACCAGGCCAATTATTTAGGTATTGGTGGTCAAATTATTTCAGAGCAATTATTGAATGGATTGATCAATACCAATTACATCACATTCAATACAGCCTATCATTTGTTTTTAGATGGGGATGATTTTTCTAATTTGGCTATTGGTATGGGTATTACTTATGCTCAAACTACATTGGATCGTTCTAAGTTGAATTTTGGAAGCAGTTATAATCCAATTAATGGATCATTTGATATTCCTTCCAATGAAATCTTCTTACCCAATGCTGGTCGTTTAACAGTCAATACAGGATTGCTTTATACCAAACATGCTTATGATAGTTATTTTCAATTAAGTGCCAATGGTTTCTTTTTTGCAAAGCCAGATGTGACCAACTCACCGTATAACGAAGCGCCAGGAATGCGTACTGCAGTTTTTATGAATCTAGAAAGATATTTTAATAGTGATTATACCTTTTTATTGCATGGCGCATTTAGTAGCAGAAATAAAGAAAATAGTTATTTTGTAGGAGGAAGTGTTTCTTTACCTATT
>Ga0209191_1002372_pt1 | contig 11739 bp, 9 predicted proteins | sample S_130626_EF_Meta_FD_187320 | JGI IMG/M metagenome (GOLD analysis project Ga0209191, IMG submission 187320) | Freshwater microbial communities from Lake Simoncouche, Canada to study carbon cycling - S_130626_EF_MetaG (SPAdes) (version 2) | ecosystem: Environmental > Aquatic > Freshwater > Lake ... | reverse complement strand
AGATTTAAAGTGCTTTCACACTTACAACTTGGAGAAAAAGAAACGTATTTCTTATCCCCTATTTAATTGTCAATTGTCTGCGCCGTCGCAACGTTGCCTCAAAAATTGAGGTATCGAAGCGGCGGTGAACTAAGTGTAAATCAGGAAAGCAAGAAGGTGTTAATCCTCGTATTTTGATGAGGCGCGACTGGCTTTCCCGCTCAAAGTACGCGACACAACGCGTGAAACTTCACGATCAGCCTCACGTTCCTTTATTGCTTCGCGCTTGTCATGAGCTTTCTTGCCCTTAGCAATTGCAATCTCAACCTTGGCTTTTCCATCCTTGAAATACAACTGCAGTGGAACAAGAGTTGTTCCAGAATCCTTTAACTTACCAATGAGTTTGTTGAGCTCATTTTTGTGAACAAGAAGTTTACGATCACGACGTGGTGTGTGATTAGTCCATGTGCCCTCGGTGTATTCAGGGATGTGAACACCCATCAACCACAGTTCGCCGTTGTTGACCATAGCGAATCCATCAATCAGAGATGCGCGGCCAGCACGAAGTGATTTAACTTCAGTACCAGTAAGCACCATTCCGCACTCAATCACATCAGCGATTGAATAATCGTGACGTGCTTTCTTATTTTGGGCAATGACCTTGCGGCCTACCTCTTTAACCATGCCGCATCACCACCCTCATTCATTGCATCCAAAAATTGGATTGCAGGACTCAATTCTCTCATTACCTATCAATGAGAGCCGCCAAGTTGGTGCGAATTAGACCTTCAGATAACGGCGAAGGGTGATCACTGAAGCCAGGATTGAAACAACTAAGCCTGTGCCCAGTAGATATGCGGAAGCAACCCAGACCTCTCCCCAACCAAAGAACTTGGTAAAGGTGAGAAGTGGAGCAACGTTGGAATCAATAACAGTCTTTAATCCAGCGAGCAATCCGGTGGCAAGTGCCCAACCAATGATCGCTGAGATAACACCTTCTAGTAAGAATGGAAGTTGAATTGACCAAGAAGATGCACCAACTAGTTTCATCACGCCAGTTTCACGCCGGCGGTTAAATGCTGCAATACGTAAAGTATTTGAAATCAAAAGCGCTGCGGTTAAAACAGAGGCTAGACCAACGACTAACGCTCCATTTCGAAGCACTCCTAATAACCTAAAGAATTTTTCAAGAATAGTTCTCTGGTCTTGAACAACATCAACACCTGGTCGACCACTAAAGGCGCTAACAATTACCGAAAATTGCGTTGGATCCTTCAATTTAACTCGGAATGATTCCGGCAATTGATCTGCAGTTACGTTTTGTGCAATAGCTGAATCCTTAAAACGTTCTTGAAAACGTGTGAATGCTTCTGATTGTGACTCGTAGAAGACACTATCTACAACGCTCATCTCTTGAAGATCCTGCTGAATTGAAAGGCGCTGATCTGCTGTGACAACACCTGCTGTGCAAGAAGGAGAATCTGAAAGATTTCCACAGAGGAAAACAGATACTTCGATCTTGTCATACCAATAATCCTTCATTGCGCCCACTTGAGCATTTGAGAGAAGCCCAATACCAAGCAATGACAAGGAGATTGCCGTGGTTACGACAACTGCAAAGGTCATAGTTAAGTTACGACGAAGTCCGATCCGAACTTCACTAAGAAGAAACCGTGCGCGCATTTGTTGTCCCGTCCTTAACCCGTGTACCCATAAACGCCACGAACTTGATCGCGGATTACATTTCCTGAATCTAGCTCAATAACACGTTTACGCATTTGGTCCACAATGCCTGCATCATGTGTTGCCATCAAAACTGTTGTGCCCTCGCGATTAATGCGATCAAGTAACTTCATAATGCCAACAGATGTTGCTGGATCAAGGTTTCCAGTTGGCTCATCTGCAATCAAAATTGGTGGGCGGCTAACGTATGCACGAGCAATCGCTACGCGCTGTTGTTCTCCACCTGAAATCTCTGACGGTAAACGATCGCCCTTATCTTCTAAACCAACTAGTTCTAGAACCTCTGGAACCTCACGATTGATTTCCTTTTGTGAGTATCCAAGAACGTGTAATGTGAAAGCTACGTTTTCAGTAATTGTCTTATTCGGAAGCAAACGGAAATCTTGGAAAACAGTACCGACGGAGCGGCGAAGCTCTGGAACTTTGTGATTTGCCAATGTGCCTAAATCTTTTCCGGCCACATGAATTGAACCTGATGATGGGCGTTCTTCACGAAGAACCAAGCGCAAGAATGTTGATTTACCAGAACCTGAAAGACCAACAAGGAATACGAACTCGCCTTTTACAATCTCGAGATTTACAGAATCAAGTGCTGGGCGCTCTTGACCAGAGTAAATCTTGGTGACATTTTCAAAGCGAATCATTAAATCTCCCATTGCATCTGCGGGGTGGAATTTCGGGGAACCACCTTCGACCTGCGCTTAGTTTATGGAAGGCAGGCTGAAATCGTTGGATCTAACGCGGGTTTGAGCCTGAAGAAAGTGTGAGATTTATCGAATCCCGCACATTCTCAGCAATTAGGAACTACGGCGCCAACGAATTCCGGCTTCGATGAACTCATCGATTTCACCATTTAATACAGCTGAAGTGTTTCCTGTTTCATAGTCTGTGCGCAGATCCTTAACCATTTGATAAGGAGCTAATACATATGAACGCATCTGATTGCCCCAAGAACCTGAGTTGTCGCCCTTGAGTGCATTGATCTTTGCCTGCTCTTCTTGGCGACGACGTTCTAGTAACTTAGATTGCAAGACAGCCATTGCTGTTGCTTTATTTTGAATTTGAGAACGTTCATTCTGACATGAGACAACAATGCCAGTTGCAATATGAGTTAAACGAACTGCAGAGTCTGTGGTGTTAACCCCTTGCCCGCCAGGACCTGAAGAGCGATAAACGTCAACGCGGATGTCTTTTTCATCAATTTCAATGTGATCGCTTTGCTCAACAACTGGAACAACTTCAACGCCTGCAAATGAAGTGTGGCGACGGCTTTGGCTATCAAAAGGTGAAATGCGAACTAAGCGATGTGTTCCTTGTTCGACAGATAATGTTCCGTAAGCGTATGGGGCTGAAACTTTAAAGGTTGTTGACTTAATTCCTGCTTCTTCTGCATACGATGTTTCAAGGACATTAACTGTGAAATTATGACGTTCGCAGTAACGCAAATACATGCGCATAATCATTTCAGCCCAGTCTGCAGCTTCTACTCCGCCAGCTTCTGAGCGAATGGTAATCAATGCGTCACGATCGTCGTATTCTCCATTTAACAAAGTCTGGACTTCTAATTCGCTAACTGATTTCTTAACAGCATCAAGTTCATTTTCAGCATCTTGAATGCCACCAGGTTCTCCCGCAGCTAATTCAAAGAGAATAGATAAATCTTCTACGCGCTGACGTAGTCCAGAAAGCTTGGCAATCACAGATTGCACACGTGACAAGCGACTTGTGATCTTCTGTGCAGCCTCAGGGTCATCCCAAAGATTAGGAACGCCTGCTTCAACTTCTAGTTCATCTGCTTGCTTTCGAAGCTTAGGCAGATCCAAGACCTTTTCAATAGAAACTAGGGTTGCATCAACCGCGGCGATCTCTAATTGGTATTCACGGGCGGCCATGCTGGAAGGATACTTGGCAAACAAAAGACCCCCGCACGGTTAGGTGCGAGGGTCTTTCGTAACGCTAGACGTTTGCAGGTGAACGAGAGCTCACCTACGCGAAACGAAATTTAATTACTGGGCTTTGCCAAGAATACGATTGACCTTGGTGCCACACACTGGGCAGATGCCTTGTGCCATGCGACGACCAGATTCAGAAACCTTTACAGTTCCTTCGAAATCACGCTTCTCTTTGCACTTAACGCAGTAAGCGTCACCTTTGTATGTCTCTGCAGTCATTCTTTTCCTCCTATCGACGCGTGCGATCCCGTCGGGATGCTCCCCGTGTGGGGCAGGCGTTCGTGTATGAGGTTACTCGCCAACACGCTTAATTGAGCGTATCTAGGCACCTTTATTTAGGAGTTTCTTTAGGGCCTCTGGTGCGGTGAGTGCGGTTTCAGCCGCCTCATACCCGCTCAAATACGCCTCAGCCAGCTCCTCATCGGGGAAACGGGCCAGAAGCTCCTTGAATTCAGGGCCATGGTCAAAGAACTGCAGGTGGATCGCCTCATGGAAGAGGACGTAATCCAGAACGTATTCAGGGGCGCCCTTGAGGCGGTCAGAGATCCGAATCGAGCGATCTACTCCGGTGCAGGAACCCCAGCGCTCGCGCATTGCCCGCCAATTCACTGATGAGGGACGCACAGTGATTTCTGGAGCCAATTCACTTAAGAGTTCTCCTACGCGATTGGACAGGCTTTCCTCACTCATCGTCGCAGCGGCCTCTTGAGCACGGATCTTGGCAACCATTTCAGGAACCATCGCCCGCTCATCAGCCTTGCTCATTCGAGCCGGAATCGAGACCACGATACGTCCGCCTTGACGATAAGCGGAGATATTTTTCTTTCGGCGGGTTGATCTGATGACAATTATCTCGCCCTCTGAGATTCCAGGAAGGGTTTGATCCTCAAGAGTTGCTTCAACCAAGGATGGTTCTGGAAATGGGTTGATCTGATCAAAATCATGCACACTGAAATGTTATGTCATCTCTCAACCAAACCTTGAGAGATTGAGCAGTTGAGGTCGCGAGTCGTACTACTTTTCAGTGAAAAAAGTCGGCAGAAAAATCTTCATTACCTCAATAATTTAGCCTTTGTCAACGTAGTGCCGAGTTGATAAACCACTGTCAAAGACTTACTTTACGACTACGAACTCCTCGGATAACAGTTCTACATCAGCAAGGGGAAGGCTGATTTAGAGCAAGTGACCGGGGAGTTCGCTTTTCTATTTCCAGCCACTGGCAAGCAATTCAAGATACTAAATGAGTCCCGACAAATCATCAGGAATTTCTAAACTCTTCATGAAACTCTCAGGTGTCAATAAGTCTTCAGCGGTTGGGAGAATTCCACTCCAAATTCGATCGCGTGCCTCAATGTCTTTGATAGCGCGGAGTTGCTTCCAAAAAACAGTCGCTTCGCGAGCAAGTCGTGGTGAAACTTGTAATCCAAGCATTGATGAAAACAGTTGTTGTGCTGGCGCAGATGTTGCACGGCGGCGGCGTAAAGTTTCCTGAAGTGCTGCGATGTTTGGCAAGCGTTCTCCAGCCGCTAGTGCGACAACTTCTTCGCTCCATCCATCAATTAATGCCAACACTGTTTCTAACTTTGTTAACGCATCGCGTTGGGCCGGTGATTCTTGTGGAGTAAAGATTCCGTCGTTGAGCGCAATAGTGAAGCTTTCTGGATTTGATGGATCAAATCCGTTTCCAGATTCAAATGCTTGCTGCGCTTGCTCTTGAATTGCATCTAAATCAATATTGATTCCCTTGCCATAATCAGTAATTGCAGTTCGGATATAAGAAACTAACCACGGATTGTGTGAAAATAATCGAGCAACAGCTGCTTCGCGTAATGCGTGGAAGATTCGAACTTCATCCATCGGAATATCTAAATCCGTTGCCCACTCCTTTATATTCTGAGGAACAAGAGTTGGGTACGCCGAATCCACAAGCGGCAGGCCAACATCATGAGCACCAGTAACTGTGCCTGCTAACCCTCCTATTGCCTGCCCCAATTGAGTTGCAATCAGAGAACCAATGAATGAGTTAAGAAGTGCAGAAATCATCCCTACGGGGATCTGTGGTTGCTCATCGGCCTGCGATTCAGGTGATTCACCCTCGCCAAATGAAGCCTGGTTGAGTAGTTCGCCAATCGCAGAGGACAAGCCAAGCACTAATGGCTCAATTGATGTTTGCCATCCTGCCAATGTTGTATCGACCCAATCGGTACGGGCTAGTGCAACATTTCCATGGTTTGGAGACTTCGGAAAATGAGTTGCTTCATCAAGCCATAGCTCTGCAATGGAAAATGCCTGTTCGATATCTGCAACATCATTTGCGCCAACTGGAGATGACCCTTGCGCAGTCGTAAATTTCTTTGCAGTGTCTCTGACAATATTTTTAGGTAATCCCTCTGTTGATCCAGTAAATCCAGGTCCATCGATTCCGAGTTTAGAAAATTGTTCTTGAATCTGTTTCTGCATCTGTTCCATCATGGCAGCAAAATCAACAGGCTCGTTAGAGTCCTCTGAGTTTCCTGGTGTGAAACCAAATGGCGTCATAGTTGAATCCTCCCAGTATTCGAACAATTTCGCAGGTAGATTCATTCCCTCGTTGAATACGCGCAGATGTAAGCAAGCGAGTACAGTACGGATATGTCCAACGCATTTTCGGCTCTAATCTGGTGGGTAGTTCCAGCTATCGGGTTACTTGGTGCACTTGGCTATGTCACATGGGTTTCAAAGTTCCAAGGAAAGTATCAGCAAGAGACTCAACGCTCTGTTGGCCAGTTCCAACGTTTTCAGGACTCTCTGCGCGATTCTCAAGCGCGCGACGAGGCTATTGATAATCCCACTGAAATTAAAGATGGCGAGGATCAAATCTCCTTCAAAACGGCTGAAGAAAATCTCCTCAACTCTGCGCCCTCGACACAAAAACCTTCACGTATTTCAGTGATCCGTCCGGACGCAAATTAGTTCGAGGTCTCTAGTGCGATTTTCTCCTCTACCTAAAGTTGTTACAGCAACTCTAGGTATTTTTTTTCTACTTGCAACAATCGCTCCATTACCTTTTGCAATTGTGCTTCCAGGCCAAGCCCAAAACATATTTAAAGGTGTGATCACAATCAAAGATTTGACAACCTACCCCGCAACGGGGCGAATAGATTTGATGTCAATTCGTGTAACTAATCCGGACACATGGATTTTTGGACCAGAACTGATTTACTCATGGTTAAGTTCAGAACGCACCGTATATCCAAAGTCTGCTATCTATCCACCCGGAACAAGTGCCGAGGAGGAGAGTAAGCAGGCGAAGGCCGACATGGTCGGCTCACAAGATAAGGCAATCATCGCAGCGGTTAATTACCTGCAATCTCACTCTGAAATTTTGGCACCGGATTTTAAAGCTCTGTCTGCTGCCGATTTAAAAATCGTTAATACTCGCGCCGATGCCTTAGACCCTACGAAAATAAAATTTAAAGTTGCACAAACTGGTGGACCTAGCGGGGGCCTAGTTTTTTCAATTGGGTTAGTAGAGCTGTTGACTGAAATAGATTTAATGCAAGGTCGTCATATTGCTGGAACTGGAACTATTAATGATCGAGGCCTTGTAGGACCCATTGGTGGAATCAATGAAAAGATCCTTACCGCCAAACGGGCAGGAGCAACTTTATTTTTTGCCCCTGTAGATAACGCTGAAGAAATTGGAAATGTCCCCCAAGGAATTAAGGTCATAACCGTTGCAACTTTGGCGCAAGCGGTTTCTTACCTTGAAAGCACCCGCAAGTAATTCGCAATTACTACTCCTGAGTCTTAATTGGTCAGAACTACGCTAGCTCCATGCATTTTGTGGCGCTGGCGTAGTTGAATTGGTAGCCCCAATCCCCTTGCGATAGTTTTCTCCTATGACCAATAACCCCCAGTTTCAACGCCCATCTTTTAACTTCCGTGGACGAAAGAGTCCGCTGACTTTGACGATCGGAATTCTTGTAGTTCTCGTAGTCGTATTCACAGCGGTAAGTGGTTTTTATGCAGATTGGTTGTGGTTTAAGTCAGTTAATTTCACAAGTACATGGTCAACTATTCTTGGAACAAAAATATTTCTTTTTCTTATAACCGGATTGATCACTTCACTCTTTGTTATGACCAATATTTTCTTGGCATACAAACGACGTCCGCTCTATGTGCCGATGACGATCGAAGCAGATAATCTCGAAAGATATCGTGCACAGATTGAGCCAATTCGTCGCGGAGTATTTGTCGCAGGATTTCTAGCACTGTTTTACTTTGCAGGGGCATCAGGTTCAACGCTCTGGCGCTCATGGTTACTATTTAAGAACTCCACTGAATTCGGAGTGAAAGATCCACAATTCAATATGGATGTCTCATTTTTTGCATTCCGTCTTCCATTCTGGCAAACACTTATTGGATGGGCGATTTCCACAATTGTTCTAGCAATCATTGCTTCCGTTGTGGTTCATTACCTATATGGAGGAATTCGCTTACAAGTCCGTGAAGATCGTACGACCGTAGCAGCGCGCGTACAGTTATCCGTGCTACTGGGCTTAGTCGTTTTGCTCAAGGCTGTTGCTTACTGGTTTGATCGATACGCATTGGCGCTGAAAGATAGCAAGCTGATCACAGGACTTACCTATACAGACGTAAATGCCGTCCTTCCCGCAAAGGCAATCTTGACTGGAATCGCACTTGTATGTGCGCTGCTGTTTTTTGCGAACATTGTTCGTCGCTCGTGGGTCTTGCCCGCAGCCGGAACAGCACTTCTTGTTATCTCATCAGTTCTAATTGCAGGTTTATACCCAGCTGCAATTCAAACTTTTCAGGTAAAGCCAAGTGAATCTTCGAAGGAAGCCGTCTTTATTCAGCGCAACATCGATGCAACTCGTGCTGCATATGGTTTAGACGATGTGACAGTCACCGACTATCAAGCGACTCTTACAACATCTGCCGGCCAACTCACCAAAGATGCAGCAACAATTGCGAATATTCGTTTAATGGATCCCAATGTAATTGCTGCAACTTTCCGCCAGCTTCAGCAGATTAAGCCTTACTACACATTTCCGGATTCTCTGGATGTTGATCGCTACACCGTAGATGGAGTTAAGCGCGATGTCTTAGTTGCGGTCCGTGAATTAAATATTGATGGAAACCCATCACGAAATTGGATTAATGATCACCTTGTGTACACCCACGGTTTTGGTTTCGTAGCCGCATACGGGAACACTCGTGATGCTGATGGAAAGCCATCCTTTGCTGTTGGTGATTTACCTCCGACTAAGGGTCTTGGCGAATTTGAACCACGAGTTTACTTTGGTGAGAATGTCCCTGATTATTCAATCATTGGTGGCGTCAAGACGGATTCACCAGTGGAATTTGATTATCCAGATGATGCATCTGCAAATGGTCAGAAGAATTACACATACTCAGGTACTGGCGGTGTTCCAGTAGGTTCATTGCTTAATAAATTGGTATTTGCGCTTAAGTACCAAGAGCAGCGCATCCTTCTTTCATCTTTGATAAACAAAGATTCAAAGATTCTCTTTGAACGCAATCCTCGTGATCGCGTTGCCAAAGTTGCACCATGGCTAACACTTGATGGAGATTCATATCCTTCAATCGTAGATGGACGAATCCTTTGGATAATTGATGGGTACACAACAAGTGCCGGCTATCCATATTCACGTCAGACAACACTTTCTAATGCAACAACTGATGCTTTAACGACTAATTCAAGTTCAGTTACCGCGCAGGGTAATGAAAATATCAACTACATTCGTAACTCTGTTAAGGCCACAGTTGATGCGTACAGTGGTCAAGTAACTTTGTACCAGTGGGATGAGAAAGATCCTGTCTTGAAGACCTGGAGCAAAGCCTTCCCCGGCACTATTCAGCCAAAGAGCTCGATTTCTGCACAACTTCTTGAGCACATTCGCTATCCAGAAGATATGTTCAGAGTTCAGCGGGACATCCTAAGTTCGTACCATGTCTCAACCGCTGCAGCTTTTTACGGTGGTCAGGATTTCTGGCGCGTACCGCGTGATCCATCTACATTTGGAGCAAATGCGGGTGCGCAACCTCCTTACTACTTAACACTTCAAGTGCCTGGTGAAGACAAGCCAGAGTTTGCATTAACTACTCCATTTGTTCCTCGAGGTGGTCGCGAAAACCTTTCTGCATTTGCAGTAGTTAACTCTGATTCGGGTCCTAACTACGGAAAGATCACGGTACTGCAATTGCCTCGAAGTACAAACGTTGCAGGTCCTTCGCAAGTTGCATCTAATTTCGAAGCAAAGCCTGAAGTTGCAAACTCGTTGTCATTACTTCGCCAAGGTGGTTCAGATGTTGTTCTTGGTAACTTACTAACACTTCCAGTAGGTGGAGGCTTGTTATACGTACAGCCTGTATATGTTCGTGCAACTTCAAATAGTGCTGCATATCCATTGCTACAAAAGGTTCTTGTTTCCTTTGGTGATCAAATCGGTTATGACGACACGCTAAAGGGTGCGATTGATCAGGTATTTGGTGGAAACTCCGGTACGGCTGCAGGTGGAACTCCTCCGAGTGGAACAACTTCTACTAATTCATCACTAGCAAACTCACTTGCAAGTGCAAAGAAGGCATACGCCGACGGATTAGCAGCTCTTGCTAAGGGAGACTTTGCTGCATATGACAAAGCACAAAAGCGATTGAAATCCGCTCTTGATGCTGCAATCAATGCACAGACTAAGAAGTAATTTCTTGGATTTGGTCTTTATCTATTGGTGCACATAAGATTGCGTCACCGGCGCGGGGTGGAGCAGCTCGGTAGCTCGCTGGGCTCATAACCCAGAGGTCGTAGGTTCAAATCCTGCCCCCGCTACTAGATACAACAAGTAATAAAAGGGCCCCTTTTGAGGGGCTTTTTTATTGTATGCGTAAAGAGTTTGTAACTACGAGGACGCTACTTGCCGCCATGGCAGCTGCTGCGTACAACGGTGATAACAATCCAGCCGCTGCAATCGGTAATCCAATGACGTTATATAGAAGTGCCCAACCCATGTTTAAGCGAATGATCTTTAAAGTCTTCTTAGAAAGCTTTAGAGCCGCAATAACGCTGCCAAGTCCTGTGTTCATCAAGGTGATGTCCGCGCTATTGATTGCAGTATCTGTTCCAGTACCCATAGCCATTGAAAGATCAGCTGCAGTTAGTGCTGCAGCATCATTGATTCCATCACCAATCATTAACACGGTATGGCCTTGACTCTTCATTCGATCAACGATTTCAAGTTTTGTTTCAGGTAAGGCATGTGAAACAACATGAGCTGCATCTATTCCAACAGTTGTTGCGACAGATGCGGCAACCTCACTGCTATCACCTGTTACCAGCCAAGGTGTAATTCCCATGTCGCGAAGTGCTGCAACAGTTTGCGCTGCATCTGATTTAAGTTGATCACCAACTGCAAACACCGCTACAGCGACACCGTCCCAAGCAAGGACCGCCACAGTTAATCCGGCAGCTTGTCCGCGTTCTATGGCAGCTTTAATTTCACTATGGAATTCGGTAGAGCTATGCGCAACTGCGGCAGGTGAACCAATTAGAACAACTGGTGATTGCCCGCCAATTGAAACGCGACCGGCCGCACCCGAACCTGGTGTTACAGAAAAATCAGAGACCGCAAATGTTGGGCGTGAGGATGCAGCAATAGCTGCGATAGTGGAATTGGCCTTTGCAAGTGCGTACTTAGTAATTGATAAGGCAATTGGATGATTATTCTGAGATTCAATTGCGCCAGCCGAGGCAACAATATTGTCTACGGTAATAATCTCTGAAAAGGAACGGCCAAGAACCGCACCTGCTGCTAGAGAAATTGTTGCTTCCTGAACAAGCATGACACCTTCAGTAAGTGTTCCGGTCTTATCAAAAAGCACCGTATCAACGTTGCGAGCAACTTCTAAAACACGTGGTTCACGCAGAACAATGCCTCGCGCTGCTCCACGACCAGATGCAACAAGAAGTGCAACTGGCGTTGCTAATCCAAGTGCACATGGACATGCAATAACTAAGACGGTGATTGCAATTGAAATTGATTTG
>Ga0209191_1002371_pt1 | contig 11739 bp, 9 predicted proteins | sample S_130626_EF_Meta_FD_187320 | JGI IMG/M metagenome (GOLD analysis project Ga0209191, IMG submission 187320) | Freshwater microbial communities from Lake Simoncouche, Canada to study carbon cycling - S_130626_EF_MetaG (SPAdes) (version 2) | ecosystem: Environmental > Aquatic > Freshwater > Lake ... | reverse complement strand
CGCCTGCTTTTAATTGAGCAGAAAGTGAAATGCCGAGATCAAACATCTGCTGCGCCGTTGAAGCTTGGATTCTCACGGCTTAAGAGTAAAGGAAACGGGGGCCTCGGTTTCCCGAAGCCCCCGTTTATTACCCTCGATGTATTAGTTGTTGCCGTAGTACTTAAGCAACGGAGCAGAGATGCCCTTATCAGTTGAAAGGTTGCCAGCTTTACGTACTGCTGTAAGCAACGCTCCACCTGATGGAAGCTTTCCAGTGCTTGAGGCTTGAACCAAAGACTTCGCAACCAACACCAGTTGTGCTGATGAGAAGTTACAGTGGTTTGTTCCTTGAGCAGCTGGAGTTGATGTAATCGGAGCTCCAGTATTAGCAAATTGTGTATAGCTTGCTGGAGTTCTATTCCAAAGCATTAACAAGTTGCTTGTTGGTGTCTTGTAAGAACGTGTTGTTTGGTATTCCTTCAGTGCTGCTGCCTTCTGGGCTGCGTACTGTGCGGCATACAAATCAACTAGACGCTGTGAAGCACCTGCTGGAGTAATTGGATCAGCCATACCAACCATCAAAATAGTTGGAACATTGATCTTTCCAGTGTTGGTGTGTAGAGCACGCATCTTTGCAACTGCTGCAGGGTTAGCAACAGCACGTGGTGCACCTGGGTTAGCTGCAGAGAGCGCACCCAACATTGCATTAATTACTGTGTTTCCTGACAAAGCAGCGTTAAAGATCACACTCTCAGATTCAACACGTGCTGCGTAGTCAGTCTTTGTGTTATCAAAGATTGCTCCGCCAGCCTGCATTTCAACATCTTGTGTTGCAAGTATTGCAAGTGCTGCAGCATTTGTTCCATTTTCTAGAACCGCTAGTGCTGGGCTAACTGCAAGTGGGAATGTCAGCTTCAATGCTCCATCAGGACCTGAGATTGAATCAAAGTGTGCTGATTGAGTTGGAAGTCCAGCCATTAGGCCAAGTAGCAACAATGCACTTCGTACTGGAACACCAGCTGCTTCAAGTGACTTACCTGTTGCAGAAGAAGTATCTGGCCAAGCGCCTGATGAAATTCCTGCCTGCAACTTGCCCATAACTGTAAAGACCTTACCTAGGTCTGCATATGACTCAGCAACTCCAGCAGCTCCAGCTGAATAATTTCCAGCCTTAATTGTTGGATCAAATAGAACCTTGATGCCCCAGAGGAAATCTCCGGCCATTGTTAATTCAGGTTCTACGTTATCTGCCATACACATTGGAGCAACTGCGCTCACAAGGTTTGGATACTTTTCAGCTAGACCTTGAGTGATTACGCCACCAAGAGATGATCCCCAAGCAATTACTTTCGTAGTCTTTGGGAACTGCTTCTTGAATGTGTCGATGAGCTCAACGTTTGTCTTAATTGCAGAATCTGGGTTCCAACCTTGACGAGCAAAGCCTGAACCAACGATTGCAACACCTTGGCTAAATAGATACTTAGCAACATCAGCATTTCCACCAGGAACTGGTTCTGGAGTGTTGGTTACTTTGTATCCACCAATAAGTGGAATTGCAGATGGGATATCTACGTTGTAACGGTATCCGTGTGAATACAACGCAACAGTTCCGTTGAAGTTTGCTGGAACCTGCATCGCATATGGAGCACCATCAGATGTTGCGCCAACGCATGACTGAATTGGGCTCTTGCCATCGCACGCAGGTGCAGCGTTAGCTGCAACTGGTACTGATACAAGAACAGTTGTAACAAGTGCTGTTACTGAAAGAAGCGAAAGAATTCTTACTTTTTTCATTAGTTAGGTAGTCCCTTCGCAGGCATTGCTGGACGAACATAAGTTGACTTAACAACTGCGCCAGAGCCTGAATCGGTTGTGTATGTGACATATGTGCCACCTACTGGAGCAAGATCACCAGTTGGTGAGTACTTACCAATCCAGTAACCAGTTAATCCAACGTGGCTTGTCTTTGAGTAGCCAAGTGGAACGAGAGCAGAGTTGGCAAATGTTGCGCCCTTGCTATCAATTACTGCCATCAATGACTTACGTGTTGGATTTTGACCTGCAGCCTTGAGGGCTTGCGCAGTCATGAATGCTGTATTCATTCCAAGCAATACGTTGAGATCGAATGCTGATCCAGGTACTGCCTTGGCATAGATATCAGAGAATAGTTTGACGTATTCATCCTTCATATCTGTTGTTGCTGGCACTGGTGAGAAACCGATTGCGTTATATAGAACGCCGGCTGGAACACCAGTCAATTTGATTGTTGTTGCATCTCCACCAACTGAACCAAGCATCCACTGTGGAGCGTATTTCAATTGAGCTGCAACGGCGAGCATTGCAGAAGTTGCGCTAGATACACCGAAGAGAATTACAACGTCGGCTTCTGCAGCCTTGAACTTTGTAATCCAACCGGCTGCAGCTGCAGCACCTTGTGAACCTGATGCATAAGGAACCTTGACTGCGAAGTTAACTCCGGCAGTCTTAAATCCTGCGAGCGCATCTACGCCGAAGTCGTCATCCTGGTATAGAAGACCAATCTTCTTGCCTGCGAAGTTCTCCTTGATGTACTGACCCATGATCTTTGCTTCCATGATGTATGAAGGCAAAACTGTGTAAGTAGTTGGATACGTCTTTGTATCAGCAAATCCGCTGAAACCAGTGTTAACGAATAGAACAGGGATACCACGGCGAGCAGGGTTAACTGAAGCTGCAACAGCCTTATTGTTTGCTGTTCCTAGTGGAGCAAGAAGAGCCATGACCTTATCTTTGAGAATAAGTTCGTTTGTCTTTGCTACTGCTTCTGTTGGTACATAACGATCATCTTTGACAACGAGTGTGACCTTACGGCCGTTAATTCCACCATTGGCATTGAGGTAATCGAAGTACGCCTTTGCTGCACCTGGAATCTTGTTATAACCAAGTGATGCTGTACCTGTCATTGGGAGCGTCATTCCGAGTTTGATCTCAGAAGATGTAACTCCCACTTCAGCCGCTTGCGCTGGGACTGCTGTAACAGCCAAGCTCACTGCGGCAAGTACCGCTGAAACTGTTATCAGTTTCCGGCGATTCATTGCTTTCATGTGTTTCCTTCCATCGAGGGTTTGATACGAGGGTAAAACTTTTAGTGCTTTTGTGCTTGATGCTTTGCTTTTCTTGCACGATGTTGTTCAACTGGCCCGTTTGGAACAAACAGAACAGTCAAAATCAATAACGCGCTTACCAAAAAGCCCGGCAAGTTCGTAGTTACTCTTTCAGAGCTACCGATCCGGTGTGCCACCACATCGGCAATCTCTGGAATAGCGACCAGGACCACTGCCCCAATCATTGCGCCTCCGAGGGTGGTTAGGCCAGATAGAACAGCGCCTGTCAGCAGGGAAAATGAGAGGGCGAGGGGAAATGCGCTCGGGGAAACCGTGCCTATGGTCATAGAAAGCAACGCTCCAGCCAAACCGGCTATTCCCGCACTTATTGTGAAGGCCAGGATCTTTGATCGGGCGATATTGATGCCAGAGAGCTGGGCTGCGACCTCGTTGCCCCGAATGGCCCTCCACGTGCGGCCATAGCGTGAGCCCAAAATATTCTTAATTGCCCACATTGAAATCAGAGCTGCAAGGCCTGCAATCCAGAAGAACCATTTGTATTGAGTGAACTCTTCACCTAATGAAAGTGGTGGAAAACCAACATCAAAGAGAAGTCCTTGTTCACCACCTAGAACTGCAAATTGATTTGCAAGAGAAGGTAAACCAATTGCAAGAGCCAGAGTTGTTCCCGCTAAATATGGTCCTGATAAACGCGCTGCTGCAGCGCCAAGTAATGCGCCTCCGATTGCTGCGACAAGAACTGCAACAACAAAACACAAAATAATTGGTAGTGTGAATTCAACGCGTGCTACCGCCGCTGCATAGGCACCAACTGCCATAAGTGCACCGTGTCCCAATGAAACTTGACCTGAATAACCAGTTAATAAAATAATCGAAGAAATTGCAATCACATACACAGCAATTGTTGCGCCTTGATAAACACGTAGCTCATCAACCATGCCACTGAGGAAGTAGAGAACAACTCCCCCAAGAATGAATAAGAAAATATCGCGAGATTGTTTTTTATGCACGACGAGCCGCCTTTGCACCAAAAATACCTTGCGGTCTAATAAACAAGACTGTCAACAAAATTACAAAAGGTGCAATAAAGAAAAGTCCACTACTTACATACATCAGTACAAATGAAATCATCAAACCCAATACAAGTCCGCCAATAACTGCACCAATCAAACTATCTAGCCCGCCAATTACTGCAGCAATAAATCCTGAAACTAATAGAAGTGAAAATTCAATCGAATCTGGAGACAATGTACCGTTGCCATTAACAGTCTGGAACATTCCGGCCACCGCACCAGCAGCACCGGCTAATGCCCATCCAAGGGTTCGAACCCAATCGACTTTGATTCCAGACAAGCGTGCAATTTCCGGGGCGTATGCAGATGCCCGCAAAGCTAGGCCGATATTAGTTTTTTGGAAAACAATCGAAAGAATTAACATCAAGACCAATACTGTTACAAGAATCAACAGCTTAAGTGGTGAGAAAACTAGGGTAGTTCCATTGACGGTAAAACCATCATTTGATACCGGACCAACAATGCGCAGATCTTGACCACCCCAGATCATCGCCGCACTTGCGCGAATAACACCCAATAAACCTAAAGTGGCGATAATCGGTGCAACACCTGCGATTGGGCCAGATGTGCTGTGTTTTACAAGCAGGCGAATTAAAATCATTTCAACGAGTGCTGCAACGAGTGCTCCACCAATCATTGCAACCGGTAGTGCAATCCAAAAAGATCCCAACCTTGAGACGGCTTCATAGCCAAAGTAGGTTGAAAGTAAAGCCATGCCTGCTTGGGCAAAGTTAACAACACGTGTGCTGCGCCAAACTAGAACCATTGAAATCGCCATCAAGGCATAAATAGTTCCGGCAGTAATGCCGATGAGGAATGTATTTAGAAGATCCATGATTAATACCCCAAATATGCCGCGCGCACGGCAGGATCATCGATAAGTGCCTGGGCATGATTAACCGCAACAACTTTTCCAAGATTGAGAACAATTCCAAGATCTGCAATCTTTAAAGCACCCATTGCATTTTGTTCAACCAACAAAACCGTCAAATTCATTGACGTTGTCAGATCACGAATTGTTTGGAAAATCTGTTCAACAACAAGTGGTGCAAGACCAAGAGAAGGTTCATCTAATAGGAGTAGCTGTGGTTTAGCCATAATTGCCCGCCCTATAGCCAGCATCTGACGTTCTCCGCCGGATAAAGTATCTGCGCGTTGTTGAATACGCTCACCTAATCGTGGAAATATTGAAACTACTTGATCAATGGATTCTTTTGATTCCTTAGCGTTACGACGCCAAATCGCACCTAGCTCTAAGTTCTCTCGCACAGTTAACTCTGGGATAACAGATTTGCCTTCAGAGACATGTGAAATACCTCGGCGAACTAAGGTCTCAGGTTTAATTCCAACAATCTTTTCACCCTTCCACATTATTGAGCCATTAGTTGGGTTCTTAAGGCCAGAAATCGTGCGAAGCAAAGTAGTTTTGCCCGCGCCATTTGAACCAATAATTGCCGCTAACTTACCCGTTGGAACAGCAAGTGAGACTTGGCTAATTGCACAAATCGCACCATGGTGAACAGTTAAGTTTGAAACATTCAGGCTCATTTAGGCACCTGTTCCCAAATATGCGGCCATCACAGCAGGATCTCGGCGCACTGTTTCAGAGTTTCCACTTGCAATTACTTCACCAAAATTGAGCACGTAGAGCTTGCTACACACTGACATCACGACATCCATATGGTGCTCAACGAGTAGAACTGACATTGAAGCACTCAAATTTCGAATAAGAAGATTCATCCATTCAATATCTTGTGAGCCTAAACCACCGGCTGGTTCATCTAACATCAAAATCTTTGGCTCACTTACAAGTGCTCGTGCAATGGCAACTCGCTTGGTATCAGGATACGACAAAGTATCTGCACGGCGATTAGCTAAACCTCCTGCATATACACGTTCAAGTGCACTAAATGATTTAGTGCGAATCTCTTTTTCATCTTTACCACTTCGCCCTAATGCTGCAGAAATCAAACCTGAATTTGCAAGGTGATGGGCTCCAACCATCACATTTTCAAGTACGGTTAAATCTCCAAACAATCCAACACCTTGCAGAGTGCGAGAGATGCCTAAGTCAACTAAATTCGAAGTCTGTGGAAAATTCTGTTCTTTACCATCTAAGAAAAACTTTCCAGAATCTGGCTTGACCAAACCACATAGCGCATTAAATAAAGTTGTCTTTCCAGCTCCATTGGGACCAATTAACCCAACTACCTCATTCTTGCCAATCTCTAAATAAACATCATTGAGGGCGCGAAGTCCGCCGAAGGAGATGTTGACACCTTCGACACGCAGCGCTGCATTATTAGTAGACATGAGGTGCGTAGATTCTAGGGACTCGGGGACCGATTCTTGTCACGATTTCATAATTTATTGATAACGATGCAGCACCCCAGTCATCTGCTGTGTATTCACCGTGAGAGCCATCACCAAAAACAATCACCCAGTCACCCGAAATGGCCGTGGAGTTCACCCCTAAATCAACAACAAATTGATCCATGGAAACTCGTCCAATAATCGGAGCCTTCTGGCCATTAACAAATACGCCTGCACCTTGGGCAATGCGTGGAATTCCATCGGCATAACCCATTGCAACTACACCTAGTTTTGTCTCTTTTTCTGTCACTGCAGTTGCGCCGTAACCAACCGGGGACCCTGCTGGAACATTTTTAACTAAGTGCAACTTAGCTCGCAGTTGCATCACTGGCTTTAAACCTAGCTTCTTACTATCTCCCATAGCTTTAACATCTGGGCTCAACCCATACATCGCGATTCCTGTGCGCACCATGTCAAAAGCTGAATCACCATCTAGCAAAGTGGCCGCAGAGTTAGACAAATGTTTGATAGTTGGATTAATTCCAACTGATTTTAACTGCTCAATCTTTTTCGTAAACTCTTTGAGTTGATCAAGGTTTTGTTGTTGTCCAGCTTCATCAGCTCGTGCAAAGTGGGAGAAGATTCCAACAACTTCTACTTTAGAAAAATCAGCTTTAAGTAACTCATCCCACTCACCTAGAAAACCACCACGTGTCATACCGCTATCAACTTCTATATGGATTCGCGGTCTGTTTGGTAGCTTCGAAATCTCCTTTAGAGTTACTAAAGATGCGATGGCAACATCTATGTCGTGTTTGGCTGCTGAATCAAAATCTGATCCTGGAGGAACTAACCAGGCCAAAATAGGAATACGAACTCCGTGTGCTCGAAGTGACACCGCCTCTTCTAGCAATGCCACACCTAACCAGTCAGCACCACTTTTCTCTGCAGCCAATCCAATTTCAACTAGTCCATGGCCGTAAGCATCTGCCTTAACAACTGCCAAGAGATCCACTTTGGACGTAGCTTTTAAGATTGAAATATTTGAAGCAAGAGCAATCAGATCAATGCGAGCTTCAGCGCGGTGTTCCATTAGATGCGCTCCACAATCACCATAGCCGAAGCAATACCGGCATCATGGGAAAGAGAAAGGTGCACATCAGCCCCATCAACTAAATCAGCTATCTCACCGCGAAAGAGAAAGACTGGCTTTCCACTCTCTAAATTAACTACTTCTGCCTCATGCCAGCTCAAGCCCTTGCCTGCGCTCAATGCTTTCGCCAACGCTTCTTTTGCTGCAAAGCGTGCAGCTAGCGAGTTTATTGGTTTGGTTTGTTCATTAATTGTGAATAACTTTTCAAGCAATCCCGGAGTTCGTTCTAATGAGGATTTAAATCGTTCGATATCAACGACATCAATGCCGATTCCATCAATCATGTGGTTGAGTCTAGTGCAGTTGGCTCTTTGAGGGAACGTAGCGATCAACGGCAATGACTGCCACAAGCAAAGCACTGCCAATAAACAGGCCCCCTAATAAATCGGTAAACCAGTGGGTATGGCGAATAAGTGAAACGATACAAACAGTTAATGAAATCGCCACAACACCAGCACTTGCTAGGCGGCCTTGATATCGATCAACTTTTGCATATCTATAAATCAAGTAAGCCAAAATTCCCCAGGATAAGACGGCATTAGATGCATGCCCACTTGGATAAGACATTCCACCGACGTGTATTAAATCAAAACCATCACGCGGTTTAGTTCTTCCTAAGACCAATTTAAATGTTCCAACAACTAAATTGAGCAGTATCAAAGAAAGAAACGCCAAATTCAATGGACGCCATGTTTTAAACTTATAAGCAATAAATGAGGCAGCTAAAATCAAGACTGCTGCCGTTAACCCGCGAAGTCCTAAATCATCTAACCTGCGAAGTAGAAACCCAGCAGCACCCTCAAACTGTGGTTTTGGATCACTATTAATTTTCTTGTCATATTCAACTAAAGGACCAAAGGTAAGGACCTGTTGTGTGACAACGAGAAAACCTATAAAGAGCAAAAAGGACCAGCGCAAGGCGCGATCCATCTGTTTTTTACGTAGTTGAGTTTCTGTTTGCATTTATTCAACTGTAACTGATTTAGCCAAGTTTCTAGGTTGGTCAACATCATTACCGCGTGCAACTGCCATCTCATATGCAAAGACCTGCAAAGGCACTGTTGCTAAGACTGGCTGGAAAAGGGCTGGAACTACTGGAATACGGATGATGTGCTCGGCGCCTTCCACATGCGCACCTTCTTCAGCAATAACAATAACGCGAGCTCCACGAGCTTTTACTTCTTGGATGTTGCTAAGCATTTTTTCATCCAGGGCGTGTTCATGTCCTGCTGGCAAAATCGCGATGACTGGTGTGCCCTTATCGATTAATGCAATAGGACCGTGCTTGAGTTCTCCTCCAGCAAATCCTTCGGCGTGAATATAGGCAAGTTCTTTTAATTTGAGCGCACCTTCAAGTGCTACTGGGTATCCAATATTTCTACCCAAGAAAAGTACAATATTATTCTCAGCAAAACTACGTGTGAGTGCCCGTAGTGGCTCTACAGTTTCAAGTATCTGTTCAATCTTTCCAGGTAGTTCTAATAGTTCGTTGTAAAGGCTTACAACTTCTGCATCTTTAAGAGATCCATTAACCTGAGCTAGGTGAAGGCCAATTAAGTAAACCGCCACCATCTGTGTAAGCAGCGCCTTAGTTGATGCAACTGCAATTTCGGGGCCAGCATGGGTATATAAGACAGCATCTGATTCACGGGGAATCGTTGAAGAGTTTGTATTGCAAATCGCTAATACTCGACCGCCGGCAGCTTTGGCATGGCGCACGGCCATCAAAGTATCCATAGTCTCACCTGATTGTGAAATAGCTATTACTAATGTTCCTGCATCAATAATTGGATCGCGATATCTAAACTCACTAGCAATCTCTACCTCTACTGGGATCTTTGCCCACTTTTCAATTGCATATTTTGCGACCATGCCTGCGTGATATGCAGTGCCACAGGCAATAACTGTAATTTTCTTTAGTGTACGGATTTCTTCCGCGCTCATTCGTAACTCATCTAAGACAATCTGCTTGTTATCACTCAAACGACCAATCAAAGTATCAGCCACAGCCTTTGGCTGTTCAAAGATTTCTTTGAGCATGAAGTGGGTGAAACCACCCTTTTGGGCAGCACTTGCATCCCATGAGATTAAATACTCTGCTGGCTTAATTAACTTGCCATCTAAGTCAGTAATGAGCACTGAATCAGGTGTCATTGTCACAACTTCATCTTGACCAAGTTCAATTGCACGCTTGGTGTAATCGATAAATGCTGCAACATCAGAGGCCATAAAGTTCTCGCCTTTACCTAAGCCAACAACTAGTGGAGAGTTTCTGCGCACACCAACGACAACCTCTGGTGCATCTCCATGAATTGCAAGAAGAGTAAATGAACCCCGCAATGCTTTAACTGCTTCACGCATTGCAGCCGATAAATCCCCATTGTTTTTTTTGCGCAAATCACTCAGAAGGTGTGCAACGGACTCAGTATCTGTTTCTGATGAAAACTTATGCCCACGTGCTTCAAGTTCTTTTCGAAGCTCTGAGTAGTTTTCAATAATTCCATTATGGATAACTGCTAACTTGCCTTCGTTATCTACATGCGGATGAGCGTTGCGATCAGTTGGACCCCCATGGGTTGCCCACCGTGTATGACCAATTCCAGAGTGAACAACTGGAAGGGATGCATCTAATGAGCCCTCAAGATTTGAAAGTTTTCCAGCTTTTTTTTCAATAAAGAGTGTGCCGGGTGTTCCAAGAGCGATGCCTGCTGAGTCATAGCCACGGTATTCAAGTCGACGCAGACCTTCGATTAAAGGCGTTGCTGCAGATTGTGGCCCTGTGTAACCCACAATTCCGCACATAGATTCTTACCCCAGTTCGCTTTTTACAATATCTGCAAGATCTCTAGCAACTTCTTGGGCAAGGCTATCACTGGCGGCTTCCACCATGACTCTTACCAAAGGCTCTGTGCCAGATGCGCGCAGTAATACACGCCCACTATCAGCTAATCGCGCTTCGGCAGATTTAACTGCCGCGGCAATAACAGAAGAATCTGCCAATTTATCTTTGGCAACATCTTTAACATTGATCAAAACTTGAGGAAAGCGCTCCATGGTCGCTGCAAGTTCTTGCAGAGTCTTTCCTGTGCGAACAACCTCTTGCAGTAATTGCAATGCGGTCAAAATTCCATCACCAGTATTTGCGAGCTCGCGCATAATGACATGGCCTGATTGTTCCCCGCCTAATGAATAATCATTTGCAATCATGTTTTCAAGTACGTAACGATCTCCAACTGGCGTAGTCACGACATCAATTCCTGCATCTTTCATGGCATGCATGAAGCCAAGATTGCTCATGACCGTGCCAACAACAGTGTTGCCCTTTAACTTGCCACGAGCTTTAAATCCGCGGGCTAATAGAGTCAGAATATGGTCGCCATCAATTTCATTTCCAGCTGCATCAATTGCTAAACAGCGATCAGCATCACCATCATGGGCAATACCGACATCGGCACCTTCTTTGAGGACTGCTGCACGAAGTTGGTGAAGGTGGGTAGAACCGCAATCATCATTAATGTTCCAACCATCTGGCTGATTAAAGATGGCAACTACTTCAGCTCCTGCACGGCGATAAGCCTCAGGTGCCACAAAGGATGATGCACCGTTTGCACAATCCACAACAATCTTTAAACCCTTAAGCGGTGTTTCAACTGATGAGAGTAAATGCTTCAGATATCGCTCGGTGGCAGTGTCATCATTAATTGCGCGGCCCACATTTTTACCTGTTGGACGTTCCCAATCCTCACCCATACGCGCTTCAATACGAGCCTCAATAGCATCATCTAACTTGCCACCACCGCGAGCAAATAACTTAATTCCATTATCTGGCATTGGATTATGTGAGGCACTGATCATCACACCCAGGTCTGCTTTTGATTCAGCCACTAGATGTGCAATGGCAGGAGTGGGTAATACTCCAACGCGATAAACATTGATTCCAGCACTGGTTAAACCAGCAACAACAGCTGCTTCTAGGAACTCTCCGGAAGCTCGTGAATCTTGACCCACAATTGCCGTAGGGCGATGGTCCTTATTTGATGAGCTTTCAACCAATATATGCGCAGCTGCAACAGAAACATCTAAAGCTAACTCTGCAGTTAAATCGCGATTGGCTAAG
>Ga0209191_1002370_pt1 | contig 11751 bp, 22 predicted proteins | sample S_130626_EF_Meta_FD_187320 | JGI IMG/M metagenome (GOLD analysis project Ga0209191, IMG submission 187320) | Freshwater microbial communities from Lake Simoncouche, Canada to study carbon cycling - S_130626_EF_MetaG (SPAdes) (version 2) | ecosystem: Environmental > Aquatic > Freshwater > Lake ... | reverse complement strand
TTTTTTAATATTCTTCACCTTCGCTTGGCGCTCTATACAGTCTATCAATCTTTGCAAGACAGTCAAGCATTGATTTTTGACTCATGGAAATATTTCGAGCGATGTACATAATTGAACAAATTTGATTGAGCAAAAAGAGTTTTTCTTCTGCTGTATACTCATGAATCATTTTTAGTTTTGATAATTCGGGTATTGTATTCATGTCCAAAGCATTCCTACATTTCGTACGATGATTATCATTGCATCTTGATCACGCTGTTGAATCAATGTCTCAAGGCGAATTGTTTCGGCGTATGCTTCGGCGTAACTCATGCCATACAGCGTTTCACACGACTGCATGAGAGAAGATTTGTTTCCTTTTTCATCATTTGTCGGCAGCGTCTTTGGATAGCTGTCGTCTTGTGCAGCTAGCAATGCATCACGCTCATGTTTGATGTAGTTGTATGCATCGCGCAATTCACCATATGTACGATTGATGTCATCAATGTAATCTTGTGAGATGTGACCATCCTCTAGTTCTTTACTCCAATCCACATCTAGTTGGCTTAATCCTTTTTCTTTCTCTACAAAGTCAACGAGGATCGCAAACAATACGCGCGGTACTAATTCAACTTTATCACAATATGTGCGCGGAATGATTTTTGTCAACCAACGTTGCTGTGGAATAAAAAAACTGCGAATTTTCCAATAAAGTTCAGAGCGAGTATAGCTATTGGTGAATAACATTATTAGTTTTTTCATAATTTAGTATATTGGTTTTTTTTAATGCAATTTATTTCTTCTCTTAGTTCGGCAATAAGAGCAAGCAAATGTTCGATTTCTGCTTCAATTTCTATATTTGTCATATTAATAACGATTTTTCAAACGAATAAAAACATCTTTATTCTGCTCCAAGACTTCATTAAGCATATTAAAACAATATTCTTTCCAAACTTCTTCTGAAATGATTCCTGATTGAACTTTAGCGAACATTTCGTAGTATTGGTCGTTTTCCATATGAGGATTCTACCATTTATTGAGATCAGGTCAAGCTTTTCTATGCTCTTTTATTTTCTCAATCCTTAAAATTGTGGCGCAGCACTCATCCTTTCCATTACCAGTATTGTTGATCAGTACAAAATTCATCATTGTCAATATGCATCTGTTTGATTGTTTTACGAAGCGCTTCGTTCTCTGCTGCAAAATGAGCATTGGCTTCACGCAGATTTGCAAGATCGGCTGGTAGGCAAACCATGCCTTTATGCGCCACAAGCTTGTCAGCATAAGCCCGTGCTTCTTGTAATTCTAGTTCAAGTTCTTCACTAATATAGCGAGGAACCCACTGGTCGGCAAATCCATCAATCCAACGCGCAGCAGCATCTGTTCTTGGTGTATTCATCATGTTTATTATTTAAGTTTAAAATTTGTTTTTAATTAATCTATGCTCTTTAATCTGCTCAATGGCGAGAATCGTAGAATAGCAGCCGTTCATTTCAACCCAATGATATGAATGAAAATGACCACAGTAATGCATAGTGGGTTTAGCAAGACGAAATAGTTCATCGTGATCTTTACGCTCTTTGTAGCATAAATCCCAGAGTGTTGGATCTTTTTCGCACCAACTACTAATGCCTTCTTTGTCAATAGGTCCGATCCAAGTCGGCGCAGAATGCGTAATAAGAACATCACATTTTTCAACCAACTCTGGCTTTAAAACAAATAATTCATCGCTCCAGTAGCTTAAGCCTTCCTTACGGTATACTCGATCAATACTCACTGCGCCGCCAACAAACAAAAACTTTTCATCGTTAATGATTTCGGTGTGATAGTCTGGAAGTAATTTAAAATGACTTAAATTAATTGAACCGTCAAAGTATGATGGATCTGAATGATTGCCTCTGATACTCATGTATTGAATACCAAGACTACTAAATTTTTCATTTAAAATATTAAATGTTTTTAGCTCTTCGTCTCTAGGCTTGAATCCTTCTCCTCCATCTCCGACATGAATTAATAGACAATTTTTGATTTGATTTTTATAAATTTTATCAAAAATCCTATTGTAATTTCCATGGTGATCGCCGCAAATTATCACTGTTTGTCGATTTATTGTTTCTATGTATGTATACTATAGTATATTGTTGTGGTCTAACACACATGTAAATCTCGCTTAAAAACCAAGCTCGCACTTTTGAAGTAAATCTTCAAATTTCATAATGCGTTTATTAGCGCACTTTGCAATGGTTGTTTATTGTAATGTGATCCGCCGCGCAGCAAACAAGAATCAAACAGTTTCATTATATTCATATCAATTTTATAAAAATAATCAAGAGGTAAAATCTTATTGGGCATTGCGTCCACAAGAATAGGGTTGTAAATAGCTGTTGATGTAATCCATTTTTGTTTTATAAAAACATAATGGTAAAAAAGTAAGTATACATTTGCTCTTTGTGCATACAATTGATTGTCAAACAAACTCCATTTCTTTGAATGCTTTAATGCTCTCATTTCACAGTCACGCTCCAATTCAATAACCTCCATCACATAATCCCAATTTGATAGCGCCAAAGTTTTTCTTTTAAGGTGACTCCAAAACTTATAATTGTTTTTCCATAATGATGAAGCTTCAATTGCTTGATTCATATGTGAAAACTCATGAACAAAAACCTCAGTCGCTATTGGATTTTTTGTTGCAACTGCAAGTGTTTTACCGTCACACCAACCTGAGCATTTGCCATCTGGAGAATTAATGTTACGCGCATTGACCAACTGCAACTTCTTTTTGTTTTCTTGCAGGTATGTTTGTGCATATTTAAAAAAGGCAGCAAATGACTGTGATTGGTTCATGCTTTTTTATATCCTAGTTGTTGTGCTTTTTCTGGTGATAGTGATGCATACCAAGATCCTTTTTGGCATAAGTTTCCAGCTTCTCCTGTTTCCTGACATGTCTTACTGGTAAGATACCCAGCGAAACGAATCATACCTTCTACATTTTCGTCTCCACCATCAATATAGAATCTCAGAGTGCCAAACTTTTCTTTGTATTGCGCGATTTTAACTTCGGGCGGTTTCTGATAAATGTAAAGTTCTTGCTTATAAAAAAACTTACTGATAGTGCTGGTTGCTTTTCTTACTTTTCCAGCGAATGAATTTTCAAGTTTTTGTGTTTGTTCTGAATTGAAAATGATTGAATGATTTTTATACGGGTTGAAAAGACGATTTATCGTTAGGCTGATAGCAAGCCATCTCTTACTCAAGAAACGCATGATTTTTTTGTCTGGGTTGGGAATACAACGAGATGTGTTCTTTGTGTAATTGACAATTGCTCCACATAGATCATCTACAATAGTCTCCCAACCTTTGGGGCAATCGTTCCAGCATCTTTGAAATTGCGGCAATAGTTCTCCATCTATTCCAGTATAGAATAGACTTGGATACTTTTTAAACAGATGCTGCTCAAAGTCAAAATCTTCTTTGACCTCTGCTTCGATTTTTTCTTTTAGTTCTTTTACGGTTTTGTAGTTCATATTATTTTTCATCTAGTGCCTCCAAAAATTTAGATACTAATAGTATAATGTATACAAGTGATAGCAAAAAAGTGCTAATGCTGATTAGTATAAAAGATTGTTGTTGCAGGTTTTGCGTTGCTATTAACCACCAACCATTGCTAATGATTGCTGACCATCCTGTGTATAGTAGGAACCATGCTAAGTTTATTTGTTTATTCATAGTGTTTCTTACTTCTTGATCTTAATCTTACTCACATCAACACCAAACTTAGCAGCAATCTGCTCAAGAGTCAACTCAACTGTCAACTCAATTGTTGTCGCTGTTAGAGCATTGAATTGTTTTTCTGATAGACGTATCCCGTCAAAATACCACGCTTTATATCCATTAGCATCTTCAACTGCTGGTCCATCAAGCCGATGATGTCGCCCACCAACATACCATGCTTTACTTCCATCAGCGTATTCAACCGCTGGTCTTCCATCAAGCCGATGAAGCTTGGTCATTGCTCGGTCTTTGTAGTAACGCTTATGTCCGTATTCGTCAATGTGAATGTATTGTTCTTTCATATGTTTATTATATCAGTGTTCCTATTACGGGTACATTTTACTGTGTTTGTCGGCATTGTCAAGAAGTTTTTTTGTCTTCTCATTCTGTAATGCAACCATCTCTTTAAATTTTCGTAACTGTTCTGCTGGAGGTCGCAGTGTTTCCCATGATGCTGGAATTGCCTCGCCTAGTGAGTATGCCGCTTCTCTCCATCCATCCCGCTGCTCGGTGACTGCGGTTAGTTCGCGTTCAAGCTGGCGAATTCTTTCTCCAGTCGCATCGTCGTAATATCTGACTGACTGGTCATCTGTTCTCGGTGTATTGCTCATAATATTATTTTTTTGTAGCTTCCGTGGGTGTGAACTCAGTCATATAACTATAATCAGTATTCTGTAAGCAATTATTTTCTACGCTATATGTAGTCATATCAATCTTATATCCAGGATTTTTATCTAATAAAACAGATGTCCATGCTTTATCATGCCAGACGATTCGATTGTTAGGATAAGCATAAAAGTTACCGTTATCCATTTTAAACAAATGAGCGCATTTATGTTCGGGAGTTTCAGAGAAATTTGTATCTAGAATGCTTTTATTTTCCCAACCCCAATCAAGAGTAAACATATATTCTCCCCATTCTTTATCGCCGTCTGGGTTGATTAGTTTTGCCCTAAGACCCTTCAGTCTTGCTCTCATCTGAACATCGACATAAGGGCCAAAGCAATCCCAATACATTGCACGATGTAACGGCACAGGTTCGCATTCTTTCCAGCAAAATGCGGTGATTGGTCGTCTTGTCCAATTAACACCATTAGTTAAAAACGCTTCAAACAATGGAACTCTTTTCTCAATTGATGCAACACTATGCACATCGCACATCGTGTATTCACCAAATCCCTTTTCATGATTAAAAAGAAATTCATTTCTAATCAAACAAGTAATTGTCGGGATATTATGATTAAGATATGGCATGTTATTTAATTAATATAAATCGCTTCGCAGTCAAATGGATCACTGTCTCGATATGTCACTTCATGCTTACCATACCACCATCTTTTATTGCAATTGAGTTGAATTTTGACTTGACCCGCATTTTCAGCTTCATTCACTCCTCCTTCATAGCCGCTAACAATTACCATCAATTCTGGATCATAGTCTTTCAGCTTTTCAATCAATTCTTTGACTTTCATAATCTTATTGTATTAAAGATCCTTCTCAAGTAAATCTTTATTCTCAAAGATGTTGCCGATGACTTCAATATCATTGTAACCCCAAATTCCCCGAATATAATTTTTATTAACCCAAGTGGAAAAATATCCTTCATCAAAAATCACTTTACCAATAAAGTTTTTATTTGTGTATTGATCTGATGTCGCTTTTACAATGTCGCCTTCATAAATGTCAACACCATTTTTATCCTTTAAACCAGTATATTGCTGAACAGGATAAGAATGCTGACTCAATAACCGATCAGGAATAGTAATATTACTAAGACTGAAATATTCAAACTTAGTTTGCCTGTTATCCCATACTCTAAATTTTAGCTCTCTCATGATTCTAATAGTTCAATTAATTCTTTGACTTTCACGACTTATTACTTTAGTTTTCATGGGCAATATTTCACCTTCATAAAAAGAGTATATCAGCTATTCCGTCATTGTCAACACTAATATAAGAGCAATTAGCATCGCAGAATGATCCAGAATTAAAATACCAGCAATTATATTCTTTGCAATATCTACTTTCGGGATGATGAGTATGGCCAGCAAAGATTGCGTCAAAATTCTTTCCATGTTTTTTTGAAAAATCATTGGCAATAATATCTTTTGCCCTAATCCAAGATTTAGAAATAGCTTTTAATTTGCGGCTAATTTTTTGGTCTTTTTGGAGAAGTTGAATGTAGTAATAAATCCCAGTAAAAAATGCAGTTAAAAGGGGTTTTTCTTGAGTCCATTTGTCATACTGATGGCCATGTTCACAATAAAACTTTTGATCATTAATTATGAATTCGTAATTAGGGACCATATTCATTCCTGTTATTCCAGAAATAAATTCGGAACAGCCATCATGATTTCCCTCCACTAGAATAACTTCTTTAGTTTTAGAGAGTTTTCTAATTTTATTAAGGATTTTCCAATGATCTTTCTTGTATCTAAGAAATGAATGATTATCAAATAAATCACCATTAATGATTAATCTTTTGAAATCAAACGACAAAACCTTCAAAATCTTTTCGCTTTGACAGGCGGGAGTGCCAAGATGAAGATCACTGATTATCAAAGTGTTCATATTAATTCTTTTATTGTAATTGTGATAATCTAAATGTTTCCCTATTTATAAAATCTCTTGAATCTTGAGTATGTTGAATCTTGAGTATGTTGTTCTTCGGTAATATCTGGATCAAATGCCAAAGGAGTTTCAATCCTTTCTTTAAGAAATTTTTGAATTTTTTCAAAAAATGGATCATCAGGAAAGTTCACTCCATAATATTCTTTAGTCTGATGATAATTATTTATGGTAATTTTCATAAAATCCATTTTTGTCTCATTATGTCTACATGGAAGATTATCAATTAATACATTATTTCTGTCTGCCAATACATGCGGTAATATACTAGGATTACCATGCATTCTAGTATTATAACTGTGTTTTTGCATATGTTCTCTAGCAAATATATGATCTGTATCAAGACCAAATTCTCCAAGTTGATTCAATGCTTCAGCGTAATCTAGACAGGCAGTAGTCAAGATATAGACATTTTCTTTGCCGACAAGATCGTTATAATAAGCGAAAAGTTCTTTTGCACATGGTCTAATAATAGACCGATAGGTATGCATATCTTCACCTAAGACAAATTCGACATGATCTTGATCAACTGGAGAGTTTACTCGTGTGTGCAAGATGCATTCATCCAGATCTTGAAAAATTCTTTTAATCATGTTCTATAAATAAAGCTCCTTTAAAACTTCTTTGATATTTGCTTGGCCGTATTGATTTGCTGAGTGAATAAATGTTTTAATGTATTTCGGTTTATTTTTCTTTTTCCATTCTTGAACAAGATATTTCGCACAGTGATACCCACTATCAGGTTTTAAATTACCATACTCAATAATACCAATTTGTTTAGTTACTGCATAATAATGTTTTATGTATTCTTCGGATAAATCGTGATCAAAACTTACGACATCAGGCAGTCCTTCATTTTCTATAATTGAAACAAAATCTTTATAGTTTCTAACGATAACCCAATCGTCGTCGTCAATTCCAGAAAAATTCTTTAAATTTTGAGATTTAATAATAATACCAAGTTCGCAACGCCTAGGGTAAATATAAGCATCTTTGGGCATTCTTTGGTCATCAATAAATAATTTATAGCTCATAATCTCTAATTAAAAATGCTGGGGTTGTTTCTCCAACATAAGCTCCTAACTGATTGAATTCATAATATTCAAGAGCGTCTTCATAAGACATATCATCTTTTTGAAGTTTTTCAAGAACTAATTCTTTGTCATAAATAAAATGTGAATCCTGTCCAAATCTTTCAACGACTCCAACAATACAATCATCATAGCCATCCATTTTAAGTAAATCTTCGTATTCGTTCATTGGTTTTCTCTGATGCATTTTAGAATGTCTTCCGAGCCTCTGACTTCATCAATCAACTCATTGCCGCCGAAAATAAGCAGACACGGAACGCTTTTAATCTTGTGCAATTTAAAAAAATCAATCTCATCTTCCATTTGTTTAATTTCTACTTCTAGATTTTCTCTTGCAATTTTAGACTTCAGAACTGAACAAGGTCCACAAGATTTAGCAGAAGCCAAGATTAGTTTATTTTTGGGGCCAAAGATATTGTCCCAGTTCTCTTTCCCTTCTTTAGAAAGAGCCTTTGATTTAATCAAATCATTTGTAATGTCATTTCGTGTCGTCATTTTTATTTAATTTGTTTTCGTTTTGTTTCTGCTTCTGCCTCTGCATTTTATTATATAATTCTTCGTCTGTCAATTCAATTGGTTCTGTGCTTTCCACTAAATCCATAGAAATCAATAAATCATTATTAAATAAAGCTTTATATTCGATCCATCCCATTTCATATCTTTGCCAATCTTCATTATCGAATGAAAGGCGAGTTGTTTTATAATTTTTATGGTGATAATGTTCATAAAAATTAATAGATCCACTGAAATTAGGTTTAATCCAAGCCCGAGAAATAATTTTCATGTGTCCCAGTCTGTCAAAAATGGATTCTGCATCTGGAGTCTCAGATTCAATCCACTCGCTTTCTGTTTTTTCTTCCCAGAGAACTCCTTCATGATCTATTTTATATAGACACATGTATTGATTGGGAGTGTCTTTTGTTTGAAAGATGATATTTTTTACCCCGCCCCAATTATCAATTATTTCTTGAGGTAAGTCGAGCAATTTATATTCACATTTTATGTTGTCGAACATATTATTTTTTCATATTTAAAATAGTTGCAGGAGGGATTGGAAACCCCTCCTGCATTTTACTACTACAACATACAAACAAATCTGTTAGGCTAAAAAGGCAATTTCTGAGCCGCAATTATTCTTGCCCCAAAGATATCCAAGAGAATTCAAGGCATCAATCACTTTCTCTCTTGAGTAGGTCTTTCCTGGGGTGACAAGAACTTGAATATTCCTAATAAAATACTCTCCATATCCTTCGTCAATTTTTTGATTAATAAAATCATTCAAAAGCTCTTCGAATTCTGTATATTCTGTATACTCTTCTGAGTGCATTTCATTGCCATCTTCATCACAAACGGCTGATTCGATTTCTTCTGAGAAGAGGTCAACAACCTTGTATGCAGACACTCGACACTTTTGACAATTAAAATCTTCTGGAACGCTAACTACATCTTTAGGATTGATTTTTACAACCACTACGACTCCTTGGGCAAAATCTTGTGCATAATTAAGAGATCCAACATGAAGACCAAATGAGCAATGATTTTGACGATTATCATCCACATCCCATCGACGGACTTCAATTTCTTCTCCGACAGCATTATAAATTCGTCCAGACTTATCTACCTTGCCCTTAGTAACCTTCGTCGTCTTATTGCCGCTAATAGACCAATAATTTCTACTTAGACCCTTGTAAGCAAGGAAACATCCATCTTCAGTAATAGGAAGCTCTTTGTACGCTAGGAAGTCATAAAGCTCACGCACAGAGCTTGCAGAAGGATTTTGTTGTAGATTGTCCCAAAACTTTGCAAATAGCGAAATAGGCAATCCTTCTTCGACAATAGAGCGGATCTTATCTGCCAAAGCAAATGGCATTGCTTCTCCGTTGTAAAAGACTTCTTCTGGAGTGATTTTAAATCCATCAGATTCAAAAAATCCTGACGTTTGTTGGAGAATTTCCAAAACAGCAGATTCTTGCTCATTCTTCGGAAGATCAAATGCCTTCAAAACGCGCAGATATTGAGGTGAGGACTTTTCAATTTTGATTGGCTTGTTTGCGTGAAAAAAGACAATGCCTGTGTTGTTGATGATATATTTCATTTTGTTGTTCGTTGTTTATGTATAATAGTTTAATTTGAGATTTTTGTCAAGGATTATTTCAATTTCATAATGGTTCTGACTTCTTGCCTAGAGTATTTTGGTGCTGAATAATAATCAGTATTTAAAGAGGAGATGATTTTCGAGCGCAGAGATGATTCTTTTTCGATTTTTTTCCAAATAACATGCATTCTCATGGCATTTTTATCTTTTTTAAGTGCTTCCATAGTTCTTGGTGAGAAATCAACCCATTTCTTGATGGAATTCCTACGAATTTGAAGTTTTTCATTACGTTCTTCTCTAATTTTATCAAAATTTTCTTTAATTTCTCGCATTTTCTGCGATTTAAAATCCATCCATCCAAGTTTAACCATCTCTTCTACAAATGTAGTAGAATTGCATTGAAAACAATCATTACGACCTTCTTTCATGGAGATTGAGAACAATAAAACATTACGATAAGACTCGCAATTTTTCAAATATTTTTCAGTCTGAGCTATTGCTTCGTCAATATTTTTCGCTTCTGGCATGGATTCCAATTGACATCTATAATTATGAAGCTCCAATGGACTCATTAGCTTTTGAAGCTTTGACCCATTTTCATTATAAACAGAATATAGTTTGTTTTTGCCTCCTGATTTCTTTTCGTATTTTACTCGCTTAATTGATAGAATATGAAAGTGTTCTTTAATTTTTTCGATATTAATATTTGGGCAATACAAATCTTTGTCATTAACCACATAATAATTTTCCATTGTTTTTTTACAATGGTTTTCTATTTTATCCATCCAGTAAGCATTGTTTATCCTTGGAGAAATCAATAGAATGGGTTTTTTTTCTTTCTCGCAGATTGTTTGTGAATTTATTTTGCGAGTATTGGATATCGTTCGATAAACATCTTGAAACAAAATGCTTTTTCTGATTGCGAAACAATCGCCTTCATAAAAAGGGTCAGAAAGATCGGCCAGATCATTCTCTAGAAGTTCTCTGACATTTTTTGTTTTGAATTGGCCCAAATCTTTTTCGGCCAAATCTTCAATTGTTTTTTCAATTTTAGAAATAAAATTCTTATTATTTACCGTATTTTCAAAAGATTCTCGGCTAATAGGGATGGACATTGATCCGATTGGAACGTCAACAACTAAAACAGTATTCTTAATTGCCGTAAAACTCTTACAATCAATTTGCCCATATTCTACTCCACCCATTTGAATTACAAACTGTGAAGATCTTTTCAGCGATTGATCTTCAATCAATCGAAACTTTAAACCATTTGATTCAAGCGATTTGATGAATTTGTTTGGGGTGATAATTTCATTGCGGATTTCAGCTTGAATGTTTGCTGGTGAAAAAGCAATAAAATCTTTAATCTCTTGGGCAAAAGTAAAACTTTCTGATTGTTTTACTGGAACACAGACTTCCAATCCTGTTTCTTGGCAATCCGATTCATCAATTTTATAGATATGGCCAACAGGAACTCCATTGTCGCCGCCGCCCAATACACAAGTATAAAGTGTTTTTTTGTTTTGAAAGTAAGAAGTGACAAAAAAAGTGTCATTGTAACAATGGCCAGCTTTTGAACCAACGCCAAATCCCCCAATAGAATCATTTGATTTCGATTTTGTGGAGCGAAAATACATTCCAAAAATACTACGAACATCTTTTTCGCTCAAACCTTTGGCAAAATCACGGACATAAAAAGTATTTTCATTGTTTTCTGAGCGAATCCCCGTCAAAACTGGAGTTTTAATCTTAAACTTATTATGCTCATCAATAGCATTGCAAAGGTATTCTCTTACAACAGCTTTGATTTTGTTTGAATAAATCTTATCGCGCATGAAGTATGTCGCAAGATCCATGCCGACAGCATCCATTCCCATTACGGAGCTTTCCATGTTGTCTGATGTCAAGAGCGGCGAAGCAATAGTAGCAGTTTTCATAGTGAGACGATTTTAGTCGCAGATTGGCCCCGTGTCAACATGTTTTAATAAAAATCCATGACAGACTGACGAATATCTTCTGATTTAGCAACTATTTCTCTAATAGTTTGAATTTTATAAACACAATAATGTTTTTTAGGATTCTCTTCACAAAGTTTTTGATACAAATCAAAAATAAGTTTTTTGTTTTCACTATAACGGATAATTTCATCTCCGAAATGCAAAAAAATACTGGATCACAATGTTT
>Ga0209191_1002359_pt1 | contig 11788 bp, 18 predicted proteins | sample S_130626_EF_Meta_FD_187320 | JGI IMG/M metagenome (GOLD analysis project Ga0209191, IMG submission 187320) | Freshwater microbial communities from Lake Simoncouche, Canada to study carbon cycling - S_130626_EF_MetaG (SPAdes) (version 2) | ecosystem: Environmental > Aquatic > Freshwater > Lake ... | reverse complement strand
AAGTCAATCATTAAATAAATATATTGATGAACAAAAAAACTCATATCCTACTTTTGAAGGTGAAGAACAATCAAGCGTTGCTTCATCTGCTAAATCAAGTATTCCTCCATCAAAAATATCTGGTAATTTATTTAAACAAATAGACGATTTATCAGAACAAATAAGAAAAGAAACAATAAAAGAAAAAACTCTTATGGGTGAAGCTGGAAAAAAACAATTCGATTATGTAAATAGTTTAATTGATAAAAAAATAGAATTACAAGCGCAAACATCTAAACCACCTTCAGCATTTCAAGAATCTATGAGTAAAAAATATGTTAAATTACCTGTAATTCAACGTGCTGGAGAATCTTCATTACAAAAACCAAATTTTGAAGGCGAAGCAGATGCTCCATATGGAAGATTTAAAAATGGTAAACCCAGAAAAAGTCCAAGCCCATAATTTCATATATAATATTTTAAAATGATTTAAAGAACTATTTTAAAATATATATTAATAAACTACTTAAAGAACTTAATCAGAATCACTATCATTGATAATTTCACTTTCCTCTTTAAATTCGCTCCAATCGTGTGATTTTGGGCAAGTATATTGCACTTGTTTTCTATTACATAATTTCGATAATTCAGTTGTGAATAAAGTCTTAAAATTATCCATATCTGCTCCGTAAATTATTATCATTAATTCATCTTTTCCATTCCATTCCCATTGACCTTTATTCCTATGATAAACTGCTTCAAAATGCTTTGGTGATAATTTACATACTTCATAATGCGCACCTGATATTGCTTTCATTGTTATTCCATATACTTTATGTCCTAAAGCAGCTCGATTAATTTCAGTCCATTTTCCATTTTGTTTGATATGATATTTATGTTCCCTCATATTCGAACAAAAAATCGGTTTTTGACAATGCTCTAAAGAATTGAATGTTTTACAGAAAAAACTTGCTAATAATTGATTCGATTTCGGATAAATACTATAATCTAAACTTCGCAATAATGGAACTTCTTGGTCTCCCTTTTGTACATAAATAATCCAATCCTGATGCTCTGGGTGTAGCAAATATTCCTGAACAAAATAATCAAAATCCATAGCATCTTTACAGACTACATTTAGATAGTTGTCTAAGTCAAAACCTTCCTTAACAGGTTCTAAAGGTTGTATTACTTGTTGAATTACTTGTGGAACAGAGGTTTCCATTTTTTTCTTGTGTTTTTTACTTGTTAAGTGGTCATCATAGCTTGATTTACGGTCGGTGGTATATTGGCAGCAAGGGCAGTTGTAAGAAGGCATTCTATATACATAGTTTAGAAAATAAATTTTTAAATTCTTTTTAATTAAAATAATATAATTTAATTAAATTCTTCCTAAATATTTCAAAAGTCAGAACTCTGGATTCAAAAGTCAGAACTCTGGTTAGTCTTTGGGGATATCTCTATAAATAAAGTTAGAAAGACCCTTGTTCCTATAAAAACCCTCTGCTGCTCGAAATTATGGCATAAAAAAACACAGCAAACCAACTCCCTAAAACTCTCTTGACTCTTTAAAAAATATATAGAGGTATCCCCAAAAAAAGGGTGGTTTTAAGGAATTCCTATCGATTTTTTAATGGTTTTTAGTGATTTTTAGCGACTTTTAGGGGTTTCGAAGGATTTTTCCTAAAGTATTTCATAAAAAAAAGAGTTAAACGCATATTTTTCAGCATTTTTTCTGCGTTTTTTCTGCGGTTTTTGCCGTCGCCCTACCCCCCCTACGATTTTTTAGCGATTTTAGTGATTTTCATTGATTTTTATCGATTTTTTACAGCAAAAAGTTAAAGGGAATCCCCTACGATTTTTTGGTGATTTTCATTATTTTCGAGATTTTCATTTTATACTACATATATAAAATAAAATTCATTTATTTTTTGATTCAAGCCTACGTAGATGTAGGGCTGATTGTTTGTGTCGTGATAAATGTTTACGATAAGTTTCACAGCCACATTCACACGTTATCTTTTCATTCATATAATCTTTATGATTAAATGTTTTTTTATCATCAATTAGCATATCAATAATTTCATTTAATTTTTGTTTATTTTTAATGTAAAACTTATTATTGTACATAGTAATTTTAGTGAAAAACCATCGTTCTTCTGCTTGTTTCTTTCGTAAGGATTCTTTTATAACATCGTTTTTCGCTTCGTCCATATCATAATCATTATCTAATTGTTTTTGCAGTTCCTTAAATTTATTTTGTTGGTCAATACTCTGATAATATTTATTATTTTTCATCTTTTCTTCCATATCATTAATGATTCTTTTATGTTGCACCAATTGTGGAACAGACATTTCAAGCAATTTATCCCTTTCATCTTCAAAAGTAAGAATATCGATAATTCCGTCGGCTATCATTTATATAGTGTAATATTATTATTTGTTTAAGTGAATTTTTTTTAAACAAATAATTTCCTAAATATGTTAAAGTTATTTTTATATTAAACCCCTAAATATTTCTCTAAAATTGAATCGAAATGTTGGGGGCATTCTTCCAAGACCTTGTCTAAACAGTTGAATGTTTTAATTATCAGTGCTAAATCGTTACCATATTTGGTTTTGTCTTCGTCACTAACATTATTAGTTTTTTTATAGTAACGAGTTAAACCACGCTTCTTTTCAAGAATATGATTTTTCTTATAATAGGAATTCATATAGTCACGCATATAGGTTTTTCGGTCTTTTTTAGCTTCCTCTTGGGGTAGGTTCATTGTTGATTCCATTGTATATAGTATATAGAAAATAATATTTCTAAATAGTTTAATAAATAAATTATTAATTATTTAGGAAAATTAATATTTAAATAAAATATAGTTATACTATATAAATGATATATACCATATATCGAATTAGTATTGCCGGAGAATCCTATGTTGGGTCAACCAAAAATTTAAAGCAAAGAAAACAGACTCATAAATCGTGTTGTAATAATATCAAAAAATCTAATGTGAAATTATATAAGTTTATTAATGAAAATGGAGGATTTAAATGTTGTGAAATAGTACCGGTTGAATTATATGAGTGTGTTTCAAAACGTGAAGCTGAATGTCGTGAAGAATATTGGAGGCGTGGATATAAAGCAACTTTAAATATGAAACAGGCGTATGTATCAGAAATTGAAAAACAGATTAATATTAAAATAAATAATAATAAACGATATATTTGTGATTCGATTGAATGTCAATGTGGGGGAAAATATAAACCACAACATAAACAGACACATTTTAAAAGTATAAAACATAATCAAAATGTAACTGATAATGAATTATTTTAGCTTTGCAATTGTTTAATAAATGCTTCTTTTTTTTGTTGTAATCTATATAAATTATTAATTATTAATGCTGTTTTAACACCTGCTTTCCCTTTACCTTTTATAATATTTAAAGGTTTATTTTCATTTTTAGGTTCAAGTTTAGAACTATGATTATAATTGTTTTGTCTTTCTAAAATACTTATTCTATTTTTTTGATAATAAATTTTATGATATTCTTTAAGTTTTATTTTATTTTTTTCATTGTATTCTCTATTTCGTTGTAATATTTTTTCATAATTATTTTTTCTATATTTTTTTTGATATTCTATTATTTTCTTTCTATTTTTTTCATAATAAATTTTATGATATTCTTTGTTCATCGTATTCTTATATCAAATGATATAAAAATATTTCAAAATCAAAATCAAATAAAATAGAAGATATAAATGTTAAGTTTAGTGTAGTTATCTTACTTATATATTGGGGATACTTTGCTATTTATTTTTTCAAAGGACAAAAAATATATATACACAAGGCTTGAACTTTTGAATAGAGTCTTTTTTAGGTTTTTATAGAGTATGTTTGATTGTTTATTTATTTAGACATAAATTAACAAAAATAAAATAAAGGTTAATACTATAGATGGATTTGACTGAAGTTCTTAAAAAGAAGCGACCTAATTTGAGCGATGGCTCGTTAAAGACATATAAAAGTATTTTAACAAATATTTACAAAAAATGTTATTCAAATGATAATGAAATTGATTTAGATAAGTTCGATAATGTTGAAGTAATAATGGAACATTTAAAGGATATTCCATTTTCTAAACGTAAAACTACTCTTGCTGCTTTGGTTGTCATCACAGGAAATAAGGATTATAATAAACAAATGATGAGCGATATTGGTGAATATAATGATGCTCAACTACTACAAAAGAAAGATGGTAAGTTCGAACAGAATATGATACCTACAAGCGATGTAGAGGATATTTTAAAGAAGTTACAAACTGAAGCTAAAATGCTTTATAAAAAACCAAAATTAGATATGGTAGATTATCAGAAAATCCAGAATTATATTTTATTATGTTTAACAGGTGGTATTTATTTAGCTCCACGTCGTTCTCTCGATTGGAAGATGAAAATCAAAAATTATGATAATGAAAATGATAATTATGTAGATATGAAAAAGAAAGTCTTTGTTTTTAATAATTATAAAACTGCAAAAACAAAAGGGCAACAAATTATTGAAATACCAAAATTATTATTACCCATTTTAAAGAAATGGTTAGCTGTTTTACCAGAAGATATGGAATATTTACTTTTTGATAATAAGGGTGGTGCATTGAATCCAAGTCAAATTACACATAGACTTAATACAATTTTTGATAAAAAAATAAGTACATCAATGCTAAGACATATTTATATTTCGTCTAAATTCGCAAATGTTGACCTAAAAGAATTAACTGATACAGCAGAAGCAATGGGACAAAGTAATATTGCCACAACTCTTGGATATGTAAAAAAATAAACATATTATTATATTTAATTTAATAATATATTTCAACTTAACTTATAATACCATAGAAACCCAGAATAACCAACTCATAAATTTTGCGTAACCATATTTCGCTAAAACCATTTGTAACAAAGTCCAGCCATTTAAATTCGCTACTGTATTAATTGCGGTTATTATGCGAATAGGAATTCCTATCCTCTTAAGAAACTGATTCCGTAAATAATCAAGAATAAAATCATAAACGGATTCAATTAGTTTAAAATCTTGCGAGACACCCAATCGCATACCGAGTGCTTAAACACAGACCATAATCCTTTCTTAATGATTTGTCCGTTTTCGTGAAGGTACTGAATATTAGCATCTAAAACTTTAATATCAGCAGGGGTAAATCCATTCCATAATCTCGTATACACGGAAAACACGATGTCCTTCTTGTCAATACGTGACTTGTCTTTCTTGCCTGAATTATCTATTGCGTGTTCTACCATAAGGCAAATCATTTTAAGCAATTCCATATTGCCTTTATATTCTTGATGGTTAGGAATATCAGCCACCTTTTGTATAATCTTAGCCACAAGACCATTAATCTTTGCGTCCTTTGCTAACGAGTTCTTAGGATTTATGTAACAGAAATTGCCACTCATTTATACTAATATATAATATTTTATTTTAAAAAATTATATATTATAAAATTATTTATTACCCCACACTTCTATATTTTTCTTGTAAAGGGGCATAATTTCTTTATCGTATATTTGTTTTTTTCTCTCTTCATCTTCTTCTAAATACCATTTTATACAAAGGTCACTCATTAATCGGTTATAGGCAATATTGATTATCATTTCAGTTTCCATTTATAATAGAATAATATTTTAATATTTAATGAAATAATAAACGGAATAATTCATAGGTCTATTTTCCGTTGCTATTCTATCAAATCTTGGTAAAATACCTGTATTTGTATCTACAGGGTCTGTTCCAATTATACTTCTTGAAATAACTTGACGACCTGTTCCTGCTGGTTCATTATAATAACCCTGATTAGAACAATACAACGGCGTTAAAACTGCGTCTTGTTGTGCTGTTCCAATTACTGGAGCAGTATATGTAACTCCTCCTATTGTTTGTGACCCTTGACCTCTTAAGAAAGCACCTTGATAATTAGGCACTTTAAATGTAGCACCTGCTCCTCCAAATGTGTAACCAATTGCTAAATATAATTCATAATATGGATTAGAAGATGATGCTGTTGTTGAATAACTTGTTCCATCACATAATACATATCCAGTAGGAGCAGTTGATATAACTCGTTGAATAAGTGATGCTACAGGAATTAAATTAAAGGTTGATGTATCAGGAATAGTAATACTCCCCTTCTTGTATAAAGGCGCTAAAGTATCACCTATTTCCATTATTAAAGTATTATCACTTCCAGTAAATCTAATAGCGTCCCCATCGGTTTTTATTTTTATACTTGTTTGTCCCAAAGCATAATTAATTGATACTCTTTCTGTTCCACCTGATTTAATAACAAACGGTCCAGCATTAACCGTTAATTGTCCTCCATCTATACTAATTTCACTTCCAGCATATTTTGTTAATCCAGTATTATTATAAGAAACATTTGTTCCATTATAACTTATTCCATTACCACCTGAACCATAATTTTCATTAAAAGTCATACCATAAGTCCCATTACTCGTAAATACAAAACCGTTAGATGCTACAAATACTCCATAATATCCATTTATCACAGCATTAAATCCAGCATTTAAAGTTAAATCATTTGCTGTTGAAATAGTAATATCATCTGTGTATGCTACAGGGTCTGTTGCTATTGTCATACTTCCAGCGGTTGATTTAATATTATTTACAATCAAATCATCAATACAAGTTGTTTCACTATTTAAAATAATAGTAGAACCCATTTGTCCGTTTCCAATACTTACATCATTTGTTGTTACACTTGGAGATACAGTTCCAATATCAATTGTTGCTGATTGAATGGATACTGTATTTGTAGATGAGTTATTAGACCCCATAGTTATTATTCCTGCTCCGCTTCTATTATCCCCAATATTGATATTATTTGTTGCGGTTGAACCAGTACCAATATTTATTGTTCCTGAACGATTAGATGCTGTTCCAATATTTAAAACTCCTGATGTTTGCCCTGTATAAAGATTACTTGTAGCAGTTCCAATTGAAGCACTTACATCATCAACTCTTAAAGTCCCAGTTATTTTCGTAAGAGCATTACTAAAAGTCTTTTCACCTGTAACCGTTTGTGTTCCTGAAATTGTGACAAAACTTCCTGTTGTAGCAGCGTCAACATAAGCAGTTGTAGCGATATTTGTGCTATTATCAGCTGGAGGTCTCGTAGGAGCAGTTCCGCTTGTATTAATTATAATGGTATTACATACGATGTCACTTGTTGTAGTGTTATCAGCATCAATATTATTTAGTCCGTCCAGCGTCGGTTCAAATCCATAGTTACTTGACATTTATATAAAGACACATTTTATTTTTATATAAATTTAGTTAAACTATACCTTTACAAAAGGTTCAGCGAAGCAAGAACCAAATTTGCCTCCATCTTTTTAAAGATGGATTCCTAAACTTCTTGAAAGTTTAAACAGCAGATATATTTCGTTGCCGTATTAACTGAACCAGTATCAGCACTATTGAAAGTTCCACTTCCAGCTTGAATTAAATTAAGAGCAATAGAAGTAACATTCTTCAAGTTATTAATAAATACACCTTCATTATCAAGGGGTCTTGCGTTAAAGTAAACAGGAATATCAAAAGCAGATGCGGCGGCAACGTTTGTATAAACACCTGAACCAGTATTGTCAACACGGACAATTCCAACAGGAGTTCTTACACTTGTGTAACGATACATTGTAGGTGTTCCTTGTCCTAAATCAATATGAAGGGTATAAATATTTGCGTCACTTACTGTTCCTACAGCAAAAGTAGATGCTTTACTAACAAAAGAGAATGTCATTATATAAGAACTGTTAAGACGCCAAGTCTCACGAATACACTGATTAAAATCAACTGAATATCTTGCGTCAAATTGTGTTCCAGAATATGAAGCAGTAACGTTGCTATCTAACCATACCTTGAAATTCTTTTTTAAAGGCATACTAACTATTCTTGTCGGTGGGGCGTTTATTTTTTCCTCATTATTATCTGCGCGTTCCATTTATAATATATAATATTATTTTATTTAAAAATATTAAATATTAAAAGTTTAAGCAAAATTTGCTCCTAAAGTGGCGACAGATGGTTTCGATGCTTCAATACCACTTGTTATAGCTCCAGTAATGTTTTGCGTTTTCTGTACTATATCGCCACCTTTACGAGCGCCACTGCGGATTGCGCCAGCAGTAGACCCACCTACCTTTGCCAAAGCGCCTCCAGCCATTAAAGGAATAGCTAACTCTGGGGCAACTACTGCCGCCAAAGGTGCTAAAGATTGTGCTACACCTCCAACCTTAGATAATGTCCCTCCTAATTTGCGAAGTCCAACATCTGCTGCTCCGCCTTTACTAAAGAACTTTTTAGTATCGCTACCTAATTTCTTGAAGAATTCTTTTGCTCCCATTTGTAATATATATAATTATTATATTTTTTTATAAAACATTTTTTATTCTATAATGATTTCGTCCCAATTTAAAAAGATACGTTGACTATTAGAATCAATAAAAATAAACTGATGGGGTTCTTTATATGCGAGGCTTAATATTTCCTTAAATACTTCATCGCTAATTTCTACTTGTTCCTGAAATATATTTGCCATTTCTTGTTTCTGGATTTTAAAAACGAAAAGCGAGGTTAGACCCATACGAACTTGTAATGGGATACTCTTATAAGTTTGACAAGCTAACCATATTGATAATGATGAGTGACGACGATTATTAACCATATGTAATAAAAGTTTTTCACATTCACCTTTTAAATATTTCTGTACATCATCTAAAACTATTAATGTCCTAAAGCCTTGTGCAGCATTCTCTTCAGCAATGGAATAAGCTTCTTGTAAATTGTCGTAATTTAATTCATCATATATTTGACCCTCTGGAAGCACAGACCAAAAGTCATTCTTAATAGATGCTCTACTATTAGGAGGGCAAAAAAGAATAATAGTATGATAGACTTTTTTAAACATAGCAGGTGACTGAAGTAATGAAATTAAAAGGGTTGACTTTCCACTTCCTGCTTTTCCTAAAAATAAAGTAAAATTATGTTTATTCATTAATTTAGTTATTTCGAATTCATCTAATTTATCGTGTAGCTTACCATCAACTAAAAATGATGGTTTCTTAAGAGGAGGAGTTTGATTATGCTTAATTTTAATGTGACTCATTTATACTATGTGAAGAATTTAATAATTCTTTAAATTTTTTTGCTTTTTCATCATTTTCTTTAAGCTGTTTATCTATATTATTTCTTTTATCGCTTAAAGAAGATATTTTTCTAAAGTAAGTTTTTGATTCAGTTTGTTTAGTCAACTTATTTTTAAGATAATATGATTTATTGTATTTTTGGTGATATAATCGTCTTTCATAGTTATCCATTTATATTTTATATAGAAAATAATTCAAAAAATAAAATATTATATTATTACAAATGCTTATTCAAAAATCAACACGTAAAGATAAACGATTTATGGCAACATTTTATAATGGTAAAGTAGTACATTTTGGTTTAGAAGGTGGTAAGACTTATATCGATGAAGGGGACAAAATTAAAAGAGAAAACTATTTATTAAGACATCAAAAGAGAGAAAACTGGAATGACCCTTATACTGCCGGAGCTTTATCGAGATGGTTACTTTGGGGCGATTCTACATCACTCGAAGCAAATCATAAAGCATTTATGAAAAAATTCCCTATTACAGATAAAAAATAAATTATATTTTATGTATAAAATAATTTGTTAAACTATATATATGGATAGCGAATATGAAACTAAATGTGAAATTAAGCAATGTATGATTTGTCATAAGTTTATAGAACATAGTAATCAAACAGTGATAGTACAACATAATCATTATCATAGGTGTTGTTTAGATAAGCTATGGTTACAAATAGAAAAGATGGAAAGATATAAAATAATAAACCATTATCTTCAACAAGAGAGAAAAGCAAAATCTATTTTAGAATGGTTTGGTTATGATATTTAATATTTAGAATATTTAGAAATATAATCTATATATACTATACAAATGCCTTATAAAATTAAAAAAGTTAAGGGAGGTTTTAAAGTTACAAATGGAACACAAGATTTTTCTAAAAAACCATTAAGTAAAGCTGTTGCTGAAAAACAACTTTTAGCAATTACAATTCCGGTTGCTAAAAAATATGGAGGTGAACCGAATTTATATTGGGCTTAATTATTTAAAATATTTAGAATAAAATATATTTATATTATACAAATGCCTAAGTTTATGAAAGGTTCAGAAGAAGCGAAAGCTCATATGGCAAAATTACGTTCTATGAGGGTACTTAAAGAGAAGAAAGTTAAGAAGGTAACAAAGTTTGTTCCCAAATTTGCCAAAGGTTCAGAAGAAGCTAAAGCACATATGGCAGCATTGAGGGCAATGCGAAAGAAATAAATATATTATAATACAAATGGGTATACGCTCTTGTATTATGAATGGGTTCTATTGTTTTATTGATACTTTGTATAGAATTGGGTACTTTCTGGGTTGCCGATGTTGTGTCGTTTAACCAGAAGATTGATGGTTTAAGTAGTTTAACAAGCAAATTGATGTCAATTTAGTTGTTAAATAGGTTAAAGGGTAAATAAAATTAATTTTATTGCTCGTTTAACCACATAAAATGGTTAACTATATAAAAGTTGAGTTAATTTGGTTAAACTATAAATCTTTTGGTTTATCGGCATCATATGTTTCTCTCTTTGTTTCAATTTTAGTCTTATTTTTTTAGTGACTTGCTTAAATGAAAGCTGTCACTTGTTTTGATACAGCATCAAAGACTAAGACGACATCACTCATTCCCCAAGCTTGACAAGTAATAGCAGATGAAGAAGCAACTCCCAAAAACAAATTGAGGAAAGGAGGCGATGCTCTGGTATTAATACCACTAAAAAGAATACCAGCACTCTTCTCGAGGTCATAACCGTAGAAAGCACCATTAGGAAATTTAGAAATCTGTGTGTTAGTATTATCTGAACCAGTCCAAGCTGCACGAAGACCAACAGCAGGAACGACTAATCTGGAATCAGAGTTAGTAGGAGCAGATGGTATAACAGCATTGTAAGAATCGACCGTAACAACCGTTCCAAGTGATTTAGCAATTCCACCTCCCAAAGATTGTATAAGGTAAGGATAGGCTTCAGCAGGTCTTTGCGAATCATTCAGGGGTCGGTTTGGAAAGTAGCTGCCGGAAATCTGTACTTGTCTACTGGTTAAGGCAGGATTGATAGCATCGTAATACTGGTTAGGGCAAGCAGCACTTTGAGCAATACCAAATTGATGAATAATAGACTTAACAGAACTATTTCTAATTTGGAGTAACAACTGCTGCGCTCCACTTGAACCAGAAGGAATATTAACAGCAGAGTTAGTGTAGGTGGTTGATTTCATATACCATTTACCGTCTTGAAGGGTTTGTCTCAATTGAGCGGCGGCAATATCACCAACATCAACATACTTCATATTAAGTTGAAATTCGTTAAGTGTGAAAGGAGTAAACACAGGTTGAGTGGTAATAGCAGTACAATATGAAACAAGAGGAGTCAAATTTGCGGTAGTCATAACAAGCTGTAAATTATTAACCGAACCAACAGGGAACATCTTATCACTGTTAACACCAATGACCGAGAGCAAAGGAATACAGAAGGTGTATTTGTAAGTAGCAATTGTACCGTGAGCAATTTCTTGACCGTTAGCAGAGTTAGAATCAGCACCCATAGCAATACTTATGCCACCGTTTCTTTCGGATTGATTAA
>Ga0209191_1002357_pt1 | contig 11794 bp, 7 predicted proteins | sample S_130626_EF_Meta_FD_187320 | JGI IMG/M metagenome (GOLD analysis project Ga0209191, IMG submission 187320) | Freshwater microbial communities from Lake Simoncouche, Canada to study carbon cycling - S_130626_EF_MetaG (SPAdes) (version 2) | ecosystem: Environmental > Aquatic > Freshwater > Lake ... | reverse complement strand
TACCTGAAGAGGGGTGAGTTTTTCGATGTTTTCTGGAGTGATGTTTTTTAGGAGTGGCAGTTTGTGAGCTGCGAGGCCGATTTTTGACATAATGGACAACCTTTTTAACAACCGGGATATTTAAGGCCCATGCAAGTAAATCAGCAGAATCGCTAAAAAGTTGATTGCGATTAGGAGTTCCTAAAATCACTGTGATGGCATCACGGCCTTGGTAAGAGCCACTGGTAATAAGGCAATGCTTACTTTTATCTGTATAGCCCGTTTTCATCCCATTACAAAAGGAATTGTTGTCCATTGTATGGTTGGTGTTTTTAAGCATAACAACGTTTCCATTTGCATAGTGAAAGGGATAATATTTTGTAGCGATGATGGATCTTAATTTAGGATTGTGATAAACGGCCATAGCAATCTTAGCCATATCCAAGGCCGTGGAATATTGATCTGCAGGAAGCCCATTGGGATTCGCAAAATGAGATGAGTGAGCTCCGAGTTCTTCGGCTTTTTGATTCATCATCACGGCGAAATTCTCAATGGAGCCTGCTTGATCCCGTGCAAGAACACGAGCTACATCGTTTTCACTCTTAATAAGAAGTGCATTAAGAAGTTCTTCTCGAGTATAACTATCTCCAGGTTTGAGATTGAGCATTGTTGGTTCTGTTTTTTCATCAATGGGAAGAATCGTGACATAACGATTAAGGTTTCCATTTTCAGCAACAATGAGCGCTGTTAAGATTTTTTGAGTGCTCCCTACAGTTCTTCGTTCGTTCGGGTTTCTAGAGTATAAAAGTGCACCATTATCAGCATCGATAACAACAACTGAGGCACCTTGAACATTCGGTGGTGGAACTGCTGCTGTGCAGGTGGCTACGAAAACAAAAAAAAAGAGGATGAGGTTCATGGTAAAGCAACCGTTTGGTGGATATTTCATCGATAGTTCACGTACTTCATTCTTTGAAAACGGACATTTTTTGAATAAGAGATGACATTGAGCTCCTCAACCCAAACTGCTCGAACCTGGATATTTCATACTGATCTACTGCGGCTTCTTCGTCACGATTAGTAGGAAATATTCAAATTAAGCAAAGCTCCTCAAAGAGGTTTTGGAAATAGGACCGCAGGTGATGGGAGGAAATGTAGGGTGGGAGTGCTTGTTTGGTCAAGTATGCTTTAACCCGGATATTTCGTACTAAATCTATTGCAGCTTGTGGAAGGCATATTGTACCCTTTTCATATAGTAATCGGACTATTGTGGCTTATTTTTTGGTCCCCAGCTGCATTGTCATAGCTTGCATCATGGTACGCTTAGCGTCTTGCTCGTCTACCATGCTAGAAACCAAAATTTCAGAGCTCCATCGTCTCACTATTTAATAGATAGGGAATGAGTGATCATACTCATTTTTACGAGTTCAATCATAGTTTATGGAAAAAAACCCAGAATCAGTACGTATCCAGGAAAGAGATGAAAATCTCATTGATTGGAGGCTTTGGGGGTCTTATTTGAGTGATCGCCAATGGGGAACAGTTCGTGAGGATTATTCTGCTAATGGAGATGCTTGGTCTTACTTTCCCTTTGATCATGCTCCTATGCGTGTCTATCGGTGGGGAGAGGATGGCCTTCTTGGAATTTCGGATAGTGACAATCGTCTTTGTTTTGCTCCAGTTTTTTGGAATGGAAAAGACCCTATACTCAAAGAGCGCCCTTTTGGTCTTTCAAATTTGCAGGGAAATCACGGTGAGGATGTAAAAGATTATTTTTATCATTTAGAAAATAGTCCTTCACACTCTTTTATGAGCGGTCTGTATAAATATCCACAAACTGCTTTCCCTTATCAACAGGTGATTGAGGAAAATAAAAAACGCTCTCGAGAGGAACCAGAGTATGAATTAGTCGATACTGGAATTTTCAATGAAGGGCGTTATTTTGATATTTTTGTAGAATATGCTAAAGAGCACTTTGATGATCTCTGTATTAGGATTAGAGCTATTAATCGAGGTCCGGATTCAGCTCCCCTTTATATTTTACCGACTCTTTGGTTTCGTAATGTTTGGTCTTGGGGAGAGAAGGATGCGATAAAGCCAGTGATGTATCTCGATGAGAAATGCATTGTAGCTCAACCATGGGGTCTTCCAGAGTACCGTCTTTTTTTTGATGAAGAACCATCAGAAGTGCTTTTCACCGATAATGAAACAAATCAGGAAAAAGTTTTTAACACTAAAAATGTTGCCCCCTATTTGAAAGATGCTTTTCACGAGTATCTCATCAAAAATCATAAGGAGGCCATTAATCCTAATCAAAAAGGAACTAAAGCTACTCCTCTCTATCATAAAATGCTGGCCCCTGGAGAAGAATGGACCCTCCAATTACGTCTCTGTGCAAAAAAAACTTTGGAGGAGACCTCCTCTCAAGAACATTTTGGAGCTTCCTTTAAAAAAACATTAGAACTGCGAGAAGAGGAATGCCTTAGCTACTATCGTATGCTCACTCCAGGACTTAGCGAAGAGCTCTTCTTGATTCAACGCAGAGCTCTTGCTGGTTTGCTATGGTGTAAAAAATTTTATTACTATCCAGTCATAGACTGGCTGCGTGGTGATCCTACAATGCCATTACCACCTGCGGCTCGCTGGAAAGGTCGGAATGCTTTTTGGAAGGAACTGCATGCCCATGATATTATCTCGATGCCAGACTCATGGGAGTACCCTTATTTTTGTAGTTGGGATTTAATGTTTCAATCTGTTGCCCTAGCTGTGGTTGATCCTGCTATGGCAAAAAAGCAAAATATGCTACTTCGTGGAGAACGCTACACAGCACCAAATGCACAAGCTCCCTCCTATGAGTGGTCCTTTTCAGATTCTACTCCGCCCATTGATGCTTGGGCGACATGGAGGATCTATACGATTGAACGAGGCCGAACCGGCAAAGGTGATGACGCCTATTTAAGAAAAGCTTTTAATAAGCTCCTATTGACCTATGCATGGTGGAGCAACCGAGTAGATGCTACCGGTGATAATGTTTTTGCAGGTGGTTTCTTGGGCTTGGATAACATCAGTGTTTTTGATCGTCGTTATAATTTGGAAGATGGAAGTAAAATCATGCAAAGCGATGGAACCGCATGGATGTCGATGTTTTGCTTGAATATGCTCAATATTGCTCTTGAGCTGGCAAAAAAAGATCCAGAATACGAGCATGTTGCTGACAAATTTTTAAGTGATTTTGTCTATTTGGCTGCTGCCACTAATAATATAGGTAATGAAGGCTATAGCCTCTGGAACCATGAGGATGGATTTTATTACGATGTCATTAAGCGCTCTAATGGCTCTTCTGAGCACCTTAAAGTTCGTTCTGTAGTTGGTTTAACACCACTTTTTTCAGTAGAAAGTTTTGATTCTGCTACAGTAAGACGATTTGAAATTCTTTTAAAACGCTTTGATTGGTTCCGACATCATCGTCCTGAACTGATGTTTCAATTAGAGCATTTGAAAAAAATTAACAATGGTCGAATGATGATTTCATTAGTTCCTCCAGACCGTCTGAAACGTCTTTGCACACGTCTTTTTGATGAGGAGGAGTTTCTCTCCCCTTATGGCATTAGAGCTCTTTCACGCTATTACAAAGATCATCCGTATACTTTTACTGAGGGAAGTGAAAGCGCTACGATAACCTATAATCCTGGGGAAAGTAACACAGCGATGTTTGGAGGGAACTCTAACTGGCGTGGACCTGTTTGGATGCCCATGAACATGCTTATTATCGAGTCTCTTCAAAAATTCGCTTTCTATTACGGAGATAGTTTTAAGGTCGAATTTCCAACAAGAAGTGGTCGCTTGATGAATCTATGGGATATCTCACTTGAATTGGAGCATCGATTGGTGAGCATTTTTACAAAAGATAAAAACGGCAATCGTCCATTTAATGGTAATAATGATCTCTTTAAAAAAGATCCTTATTGGAATGATCAGATCTGTTTTCATGAATATTTTCATGGTGATACGGCTGTTGGTCTTGGTGCAAGCCATCAGACTGGATGGACAGCACTCATTGCTAAGGTCATTCGACAAACGAGTGAATTAGGAAAAAGGTAACTGGGATATTTCATTCTCAATCACTTGCGTAAGCCGGGAAGCAAGGGTGGATGCTGCGTTAGACTCTCATTTTGATTTGGGCGGTATGAAACATACAGCCCTGCATCAAAATGCTTGCCTGCCTTACCCCATCAGCCTTCATGGCCTCCTCGTCACGATCAGCATGAAATATCCGGGTTAACTTTTTTTGTACTTGGTAAAAAAGCTGTTAAAAGTCCAAGGAGTGGAAGCATGGAGCAAACTTTAAAAACAAAGCTAATGCTGGTTGCATCCGCAAGAGCCCCAAGAGAAACGGATCCTAATCCTCCCATTCCAAAAGCGAGCCCAAAGAAGAGACCGGAAACCATTCCCACATTACCTGGAATAAGTTCTTGAGCATAAACCAAAATAGCTGAAAAAGCAGAAGCAATGATCACACCAATGATCACACTGAGCACAGCAACCCAAAAAAGGGAGGCATATGGTAGCAGAAGAGAGAAGGGTGCAGCTCCTAAAATAGAGACCCAAATGACTTTTTTGCGACCGATACGATCTCCCCAAGGTCCACCTATGAGGGTTCCCATTGCTACAGAAACAAGAAGAAGAAAGAGAAAATATTGAGATTGAGCAATCGAGAGATGAAATTTTTTTATTAAGAAAAAGGTGTAATAACTGAGCATGCTTTCCAAATAAAAATATTTTGAAAAAATTAAAATGACTAATATCACTATAGCGAAAATCCGTCGTCGTGATGAGATGTGTTTATAGCTGGCTTGAGCAGTAGCTTTGCTAGCAAGCCTGTGGGTGTTTTGAGAAAACCAAGCTCCAATTTTCCCTAAAATAAGAATTCCTCCAAAAATAAAAAAACTCAGCCAAAGAATCTGAAAACGACCATGAGGAACAATAAAAACAGCAATGAGAAGAGGGCCAAGAGAGGTTCCTGTATTTCCTCCAACCTGAAATAGTGACTGAGCTAGACCATTTTTTCCACCGGAGGCCATATGAGCAATGCGTGAGGCTTCAGGGTGAAAAATGGCAGCTCCAAATCCGATGCAGGCAGCTGCCATGAGCAGATAATAATAACTTCCAACAGTTGCCAAAAGAATAAGCCCGATAAGAGTGAAGCCCATTCCAAGCGGTAAAGCATAAGGTTTTGGGTATCGATCGGTATAGAATCCAACAATAGGTTGAAACAAAGATCCTACCGATTTAAGTGTTAAGTTAATGCATCCAATTTGAAAAAAATTCAGTTGAAATGATTTTTTTAAAAGTGGATAGAGGGCTGGAACTGAAGATTGTATTAGGTCAGTAAGCAAGTGACATGAGGAGAGGGCTGCTAAGAGAAGAAAAGCAGTATTCTGGTTTTTTTTGTACTCCTCTAGCCCGGATGTTTTACATTGATCACCTGCAGAAACCGGAAAGTCAGATGGATGCTTCGGTGAGCTCGTAGTCTTCTTTGAGTAGTCTGTGCTAGCAATTATGTTGTCAGAATTTATTGTCTGCGTTGACTTGCTCGCTTTCGCTCGTCTCGCCCTTTCAGGGCTACCTAAAAGCAGTCTCCCCCGCGGTCTCCCGAACGCCGGTGGTGCCCCATCAGCCTTTACAATCTCCTTGTCACGATCGGCGTGAAATATCTGGGCTGGCGTATTGGAATCTTGAGAATGGGGGCTTTTAGGGGAATTCATTTTTCAAGTGATTAAAATAGCACTTAAAAAGAAAAATTCATGTTTTTTTTAGATAATATAACTCACTCCATTCTTCTCGATTTACGTATTCCTAAAATTAAAGTTAGGATTTAAAAAATGAATCACGGCTTGCCACAAGTTTAATAATGAGTTGAGTAAGGTGAAGAGATTCTGCTCGCTGACCTCGCATTAATCGTGCATTGCAGTCGCGACACAATAAAAAACCTTGAATCAATTCCTCAGATTGAAAAGCATGGGCCTGCATTGCAGCTAACCCCAGGCCATAAAAATTAATCGTACCATCTTTTTTTCTAGGAAGGTGCATGACTTCATGAGGTGGGAGTTTTTGTAATGTTGATGAAAAAAATGCTGCTTTGGCAGGTGCTTTCAACTGGTGACGTGTCATGAGATCTTTAACGAGAAGAAGGTTTCTAACCGTGGGTACGATCGCTGCGAGAAGAAGGCCCATTGCTGATTCGCCTTGAGATAAAAGTTGTTGAAGGGTATTAAGAGCAAGGGGTAAATTGCGTTCGCCAATCGCATTACTTAAGTCAAAGATCCCTCCAGTTCGTGTTAATGGAACAAGAGATTGGACAAGTTTTTTTGTAATGCGCTTTTCCGCCCCTGCAGCAGTGACGAGTTTGACTAGTTCAATTTCTATTTGTCCTGAGTTGGTTCCAATATGGGCTGCAAGCAATTGAGCAGCATCCATGTCTAATTCAATATTACGATGCTGTGCGCGTTGAATAACCCAATTAACAATATCATTCTCCGTTGCATGAAAGCCAAAGTCAGGCTTATCGCAGAGTAGGACCTTAGCAAGAGAGGAGAATTTCTTGTAAAAAGAGCGTCTTTTGTCGGGCTCTGGAGCACTTATTAAAAGAGTAATTCCAGGTGAGATACCATCTTGAAGCACTATCAATAATTCTTCTAAAGCTGCTTGAACAGATTCAGATCGTCCGGCTGGAGTATCTTTAAGGCAGGTGATATTTTTTAACCAAACTAATTTTCCTCCTGGAGAAAACGGGAAGGTCAATATCGCCTGAATGGTTTTTTCTAGAGCTTGGACTGCTTGATCAACGGTATCATTGATCATTTCAATTATTTCTAAGCCAAAAGCATCATGGGGGTCAGGTGCTAGCTCTAAGGCTTTTTCCTGGGCTTTAAGACGTACCTCTGCTTCGTCATTTCCTGTCACAAAGTGGATGTAATGAGGTGTGGGAAGAGAGGGATCCTGAGAAAATCGAGATTTCATCACCATGTTATCTTTTTAACTTCTTTTTTTGTTTGGATTTTAACAGCGTAGAAGAACTGTTTTTTGATGATTGTAGTTCCTTAATTTGATCTCGTAAAAGAGCTGCTCGTTCATATTCCATCTTGCTCGATGCTACGCTCATTTCATTTTGTAATTCTTGAATAAAGGCAGCACGATCCTGAGGTGTTTCATCAATGATCGTAGAAGTATCATTTTGGAGAACAACCCTGAGACTCTCTTGAATAGGGCGTTCAACGCTTCTAGGAGTAATATTGTTTTTCTTATTATGCTCCAGTTGACGAGCACGGCGGTATTCAGTGACCTCGAGTAATGCACGAATACTTTCAGTAATAGTATCCGCAAAAAGAACCACTTCTCCATGAAGATGACGCGCTGCTCGTCCTGCCGTCTGAATCAAAGAGGTCTTACTGCGCAAGAATCCCTCTTTGTCAGCATCCAGAATACATACGAGGCTTACCTCAGGAAGATCGAGTCCCTCTCGAAGTAAATTGATCCCAACGACAATGTCACATTCTCCGGCGCGCAGAGAACGTAAAATTTCTACACGCTCGATTGTATCAACGTCACTGTGAAGATAGGTGACTTTAAGTCCCACTTCTTTGAGATAATCACTTAGGTCCTCAGCAGTTCTTTTTGTAAGAGTCGTGATAAGAACGCGCTCCCCGTGTTCAATACGTGTGCGACACAGTTCAATAGTTTCATCAATTTGATCTTTGAGTGGACGAATGAGAATACGTGGATCGAGTAATCCGGTAGGACGTATGATTTGTTCGACAATTAATGGAGTTTGATCGGCTGTGACATCAAGGTTTTCTTCTGAAGGGTTAGCTTTGATGAGTGAGGCTTTGGGAGCACTTATTTCAGATTCTTCAAGAAGGCCAACATTACCAACAAAACTATTACAAATTTCAAATTTACTTGGGGTGGCGCTAATATAGAGCTTTTGCTTCTCTATTTTCATAAACTCAGAAAAACTTAATGGTCGGTTATCCAAAGCACTTGGTAAGCGAAAACCATATTCGACTAAGGTCATTTTGCGTGCTCGATCCCCAGCATACATTCCGCTTATTTGAGGAAGAGAAGCATGAGATTCATCAATCATGATCATTGCATCTTCTGGCAAGAAGTCCATGAGCGTGTAGGGAGGTGCCCCAGTTGCTCTTCCTGTTAAATGCCGAGAATAATTTTCAATTCCATTGCAATACCCCATCTCTTGCATCATTTCGAGATCATAATCGGTTCTCATTTTGAGACGTTGAGCTTCGAGGTATTTTCCATTTTCTTCAAACCAGGCAAGCCTCTCCTTGAGCTCTGCTTTAATCGTGATAATTGCTTGTTGGAGTTTGTTCTGAGGAGTAACAAATTGTTTCGCTGGGAAAAGAGTAAAATGTGTTAACTCTCCCTCGACACGGCCGGTGAGGGGATTAAAGAGTGAAATGCGTTCAATTTCATCACCGAAAAATTCAATCCTTATAGCCTTATCTTCTTCTTGTGCAGGATGCACCTCTACCACTTCTCCTCGGACTCGGAAGCGTCCTCGTGAGAATTCTATTTCATTTCTTTCATAAAGCATCTCCACCATTCTTCGAAGGAGCTCTTCGCGATTAATAATAGTACCTTTTTTAATGGTAAGAAGCATTTGTAAAAAATCTTCAGGGGAGGCTAGTCCATAAATACAAGAAACACTTGCTACCACGATGACATCCCTTCTTGTCAGCAGGGAACTCGTTGTCGAGAGGCGCAAACGCTCTATCTCTTCATTGATAGAACTATCTTTTTCTATGTAGGTGTCTGATCGTGGAATATATGCCTCAGGTTGATAGTAATCAAAATAACTCACAAAATATTCTACCGCATTGTGAGGGAAAAATTGTTTAAATTCAGAATAAAGCTGTGCTGCCAGGGTCTTATTGTGAGAAATAATCAATGTCGGACGATTGATATTTTCAATGATGTTGGCGGCTGTGAATGTTTTTCCAGAGCCAGTAACCCCAAGGAGTGTTTGGTGACCATTGCCATGAAGAATGGAGCGAGTGAGCTTCTCAATGGCCTGAGCCTGATCTCCGCGAGGTTCATAGTTAGATTGGAGATCAAATGACATCGTTTTGGATGGTAGAGTAGATCATTGCAAATGCGAGCATCTAGTTTGTAGAAGACTCTTTTTGCAATTGAGACTACTATTCATTTGATCTAATAATATTTGTTTCTAACCAACGCCCCCATGCTTTTACTTGATTCTTCACTTTTATCCATTTGGAAAAAAATAGAAGCAGGAGTACGTCTTTCCAGAGAGGATGCCATCACTCTGTATCATTCTCCAGATCTTGCTGGGATTGGGGCAATGGCTAATGTCGTTAGGGAACGAAAGCATGCCAATGTGGCAACTTACGTTTTCAACCGCTACGTTAATTATTCCAATATTTGCATCCTTAATTGCCAATTTTGTGCCTTTGGTGCTAAGAAGCGTGATGCACATGCTTTTGAAACGGCAATTCCAGAAATAGTGGCAGCAGTACGCGAATCATGGAATAAGGGAGCTACTGAAATTCATATGGTCGGGGGATTGCACCCCTCACTTCCAGGAGAGTGGTATCTGGATCTTTTGCGTGAGATGAGAAGGGTAAGTCCGGAGATTCATCTCAAAGCCTTCACTGCAGTTGAGGTGAGACACCTCGCATTTAGGGTCTTTAAAAAACCACTGAGACAAACGCTCGAATTATTGCGTGATGCAGGACTCAATACCTTAACTGGAGGTGGAGCTGAAATTTTTGATCCCGGTGTGCGTGATCGTATTTGCCGAGGCAAAGAAACTGCCGAGCAGTGGCTAGAGGCGCATCAAATCTGGCATGAGATGGGGATGCGTAGTAATGCCACCATGCTTTTTGGACATATCGAAACAGCAGAGCAACGAGTTCATCACCTCCATCTACTTCGTGATCTTCAGGATAAGACTCATGGCTTTACGGCTTTTCTTCCTTATGCTTTTGTCCCTGAAACAACTGCTCTTTCACATATTATTCCTGCATCGGAAGAGGAGTCTCTTCGAAATTTGGCAATTGCTCGACTTTTCCTTGATAATTTTGAACATATTACTGCCTACTGGATTAGTTTTGGATTACCCCTTGCTGCAAAATCTCTTCACTACGGTGTCGATGATCTCCATGGGACTATTGAGGAGGAGAGGATCTTTCATATGGCTGGATCAAAAACTCCAAAAGAACAAACAGTTGATACCTTAGAAAAAGCAATTCGGGAAGTGGGCCGAGTGCCATCTCAAAGGAATACATTTTATCAACAGATTAAAAAAACATCGAGTCGACCTGTCACATGAATCTATTAAGAAACATTAGTAAAAGTTTCCACCTTGGAGCTGTTTCTTATTTAAATTCACGTCCACTTTTGGAGACTCTTCCTTTTCCTATTTATAGGGATGTACCCTCCGGGTTATTTCATCTTTATAATAGTGGAAAACTGGATGCAGCACTTCTCTCAATTTACGATATTTTAAGGCTTCCTGAAGCCGAGGTGGTCGACAATATTGGAATAGGATGTAGAGGTGATGTGTATAGTGTCATCTTAGTATATGAGGGGAGTTTAAAAAATATTAAGAAAGTTCAACTTGATCCTGCTTCACATACCTCTAATCAACTATTAAAAATTATCTTGGCTGAGTTTTATCATCTTTACCCTGACTATCTCGAAGAAAATAATGATCAAAATAAAGTTGAAGCAAGATTGATTATTGGTGATCCTGCTATAGCTTTTAGAGAAAAGAGAAACTGTTCTATATTAGATTTGGGAGGAGAATGGTTTCATTTTACAAAATTGCCTTTTGTATTTGCTATGTGGTGCTTAAATAAAGAAAATACACAAAAAGAATATTTAAAAAAAATCTTACTTCGCTCCAAAGAGGAAGGACTATTACTACGTCATAGAATTGCAGCTAATGAACTTAACCCAACTATTGCATTTCGCTATTTAACAGAACATATTCGATACGATGTGGGGGCAGAAGAACTCGAAGGATTAGAATTATTCAAATCACTTCTTAATAAATATTCTTTATAATCATAAAGTTAGTATTCAAAAGAATTAGAGTATTTATTAAATGGAGATAAAGATGAGATAGTAAGAGTATCATTTTTGATTAATTTTTCTCCATCATCATAACACTTCGTAGCTTGTAGTGCATACTTATACCCCTCGTTTTCATCACCATCCCTATAATATTGTAATGCTATAAGGGCGTTCGATATAGCATCTGTAAAATTTTCTATTGGTATTTGGTCATGATTAATCAAACAGGTAAGAATTTCTTTTTCGTACTCTCCTGCATTATAGAGCAAAACGGGCTTATTATCATTAGATTGTTGCTGAGTCGTTTCAACTGCAAGACTTGTAATATAAAAAGCAGCAGCTAGCTCATAACCATCTGCTATCTTTTTATACAAAATCGATTCGTCTTTGTTTACCTTATGAAGTTCATCTTGGCTTTTTTTAAAATATGTCAGGCTCTGCTCCATGCACTTAGAAGCAAGACACCATGCATTCTCTGGGTCTTGTGATTTTTTTGTATCATAATCTATCTCATGTTGACGTTGACTCTCTTGTTCATGATCAATGGGAATGTTACTCACCCTTACGACTCTAAAACCAAGATCCTCCTTTCCTTCATTATCAGAAGAGGTATCAAACGCATGATCTGAATTTCCTCGAATCATTGGCTTCTCCTGATCCATGGTGCTTGTCCATTCACGAATGTTGTTTTTTAGAG
>Ga0209191_1002354_pt1 | contig 11804 bp, 9 predicted proteins | sample S_130626_EF_Meta_FD_187320 | JGI IMG/M metagenome (GOLD analysis project Ga0209191, IMG submission 187320) | Freshwater microbial communities from Lake Simoncouche, Canada to study carbon cycling - S_130626_EF_MetaG (SPAdes) (version 2) | ecosystem: Environmental > Aquatic > Freshwater > Lake ... | reverse complement strand
CATATCACCATACAATGTGCCATAGCCTGTTGCCAATTCACTTTTATTCGAGGTATTTAATAAAACATAGCCTAATTTATTTGCAATGGCCATTAAGATATTTCCTCTCGATCTGCTTTGGATATTCTCTTCTGCTAAAGAAAAGGGCAGGTCTTTAAAAATTGGTTTTAAAGTATGTAAAAAACTTTCATACACTTCCTTAATTGGTAGGATATCGTATGGATTGCCTAAGTTCTTACTTAATTCAATAGCATCATCTACAGAATGCTCAGTTGAAAAGGGAGATGGCATTAAAATGGCGTATACATTTTCTTTACCAAGCGCTTCGCAAGCAATGGCAAGGGTTACAGCGGAGTCAATCCCTCCAGAAGATCCTAGTATTGCTTTTTTAAAACCCATCTTATTAAAATAATCCTTCACGCCTAAGACTAGTGCTTTATACACTTGGTCAATATTTAATGCGGGTACTAAATTCGCAGGATTCAATTCCTTACTTGGCACAGATGCTGCAGGTTCAAGGATCGGCGCATTGATAGTGCCATCCTCATTGCATTCAAAAATTTGCATGGCAGATTCAAACATGGGTAAAGCACCACATAAGTTGGCGTCTTTATCAAATACTAAAGAAGCGCCATCGAAAACAATTTCTGTTTGACTACCAATCGCGTTGCAGTAGAATAAAGGTTTTTTATATTTTACCACATTAGATTTAATGGTGGCTTTGCGATCTTCGTCATGTGTATAATCAAATGGAGATGCACTCAGGTTCAAAAGAATATCTGGGGACTGTTGCATCATTTTATCCATCGGGCAAATCGTGTACAAGGGGTTGTCTCCAAGGTTCCAAATGTCTTCACAAATAGTGATCGCCAAATTTTTTCCTTTAAAGGGAACTACTTTCCAATCGCTCGCTGGTTCAAAATACCTATTCTCATCGAACACATCATAGGTAGGCAATAATGTTTTATGAATCTCCGCTTGAATTTTTTGATCGTAAAGAAAAAACGCAGCATTGTATAAAGGCTTTCCTTTTTCATTGGTATTATGCGCTGGGGCGCCAATCAACACACCAATAGTATCTGCCGCTTTTCTAATGGCGTCAACACTAGCATAACATTGGTTGATAAAATCACTAAACTCTACAAAGTCTCTCGCAGGATAACCGCAAACACTCATTTCACTAAATAAAATTAAATCAGCACCTTGTTGCTTTGCGCTCTCAATAGCATCTATGATCTGTTTTGTGTTGGCCACGAAATTGCCAATATGATAATTCTGTTGGGCGATACAAATTTTCATGCACCAAAGGTCGGTTTTTAAAAGAAATAACCTCGCTTTTTTTGTACTTTCGAGGATGCGAATAACCGTTTTATTGTATGGATTGATTGGGATAGCCCTAGCTGGATGTTCAAGTCCAACGCAAGACCCCGAGCAACTTGGACCAACCCCAAGGCTGACTGAAATTCGATTTGACAGTGCCTTCTTTGCCTTGGACAGCTTGCATTTTGAGTCTGATTTAGCCAAATTGGTCCTACAATACTCTCAATTTTCAGAAGATTATTTTAACCGAATTTTGATGTTGTCTCCAAAAAAGGAGTCCAAAAAAATATTGGCATTTTATAAAGCCTATCTCCCAATTTATCAAGCCACAACAAAAGTCCAAGCATTCAAAAAAGCGACTCCTGAAATTACTGCAGCTTTTAAAAGATTCCATTTTTATTTCCCTACTTATACTTTACCAAAGCAAATCATTTATTTTATTGGACCACTCGAAACTTATGGAAATGTGGTGACAAAAGACGGACTAGCGATTGGGTTACAATTGTATATGGGCGCGGAATCAAGCTGGTATTATTCCGAACAAATCAATGCCATCTACCCAACTTATATTAGTCGACATTTTGCACCAGAATATATTGTAGTCAATAGTGTACAAAATATATTGAATGACTATGATCCTTTAGCAATCAATGGGAAACAGCTGATAGAACAAATGATTGAAATTGGTAAGCGTCAGTATATACTTCGTCAATGTTTACCAACCGCTTCTGATACACTATTATTGGGCTATACAAGCAATCAATTAAAAGCAATCGAAGACAATAAAGGAGATATTTGGACTTTTTTATCAAGCCAAAACAGGCTTTTTTCTGTGGATCCAAGTTTGACTGCTGCAATCTTAACAGAAGCGCCGTATAACGATTATTTTGGAGAAGACATACCAGGCAATGTAGGTAAATATATTGGCTATGGTATTGTACAATCTTGGATGAAACAACAAAAAGGAAAAGCTAAAAATGAGCTCAATCTATTATTGAAAACACCTGCAAAGACCATATTTGATCAAGCTGGCATTGACTTTTAATTTAATTTAACTGGAGCAGTCATTTTGAATGCGGGAATTTTAACTTGAATAGCTTCCCTGTTTTCAACATTTTCCATATTGTAATAGCCTTGCATTTTACCTAATTCGGTTTTTAAGTTACAACCACTTACATATTGATATTGCTTACCTGGCATAATTAAAGGTTGCACGCCCACCACGCCTTCGCCTTCTACCACCCTGTGTTCGCCATTGCTGTCAAATATCTCCCAAAATCTACGTAGTAATTTTACAGGAAATGAGTTGTGGTTTTCGATCGTAATACGGTAAGCAAACATAAAATCTTGCTGTAAAGGGTTGCTATAATCTTTTTGGTAAAAGGTTTCAACACTTACTTCTATTCCTTCTGAAATCTTAGAAATCATGACCGTTCTGATCAAAAGTAACTTGCAGAGTATACTGCCTGATAAAATTAGGAAATATTTTGCTCAGCATACCCAAAAAGAAGGACTATTTTTTTTTAAGCAGCAGGAACTCACCTAACTTTGCGCAGACGTTTGCAAATTGTAGTTTCAAACCCATTTTTTACTATAAAAACTGACTAAAATGAAGATAGCTGTAGCTAAAGGTGACGGAATCGGTCCAGAGATTATGGAAGCAGTAATTGGCATATTCAATGCAGCAAAACTGCCATTGGAATACCAATATGTAGACATGGGGAAATGGGTATTTGACAAAGGCTTTAGCATTGGAATGACCCCAGAAGCAAAGGATGCGATTGAACAATTAGGGATCCTTTTTAAAGGTCCAATGGAAACACCAAAAGGTAAGGGTGTAAAAAGTGTGAATGTAACTGCAAGAAAAACATGGAACACTTATGCCAATGACAGAAAATTTCAAACTTTAAGTGGGGTAGATACCGTTTTTAGTAAAGCAGGTATCAATATTGATTTAACGATTGTGCGTGAAAATATAGAAGATACTTATGGTGGCATTGAGCACATGTTAACACAAGATGTAGCCATTGCTAGAAGATTTATTACAAGAGGTGGAAGCGAACAAGTGATTCGTTATGCATTTGAAATGGCACAAAAGAAAGGTGCAAAAAGAATCACGTGTGGACACAAGGCCAACATCATGAAATTAACGGATGGTTTATTCTTAGAAGTATTTAATGAGATTGCGAAAGAATATCCAAATTTAAAAGCGGATGATGTGATTGTAGATGATTTATGTATGAAACTGGTAAGTCGTCCAGACTTATTTGATGTGATTGTTTTAACGAATTTGCAAGGAGATATTGTGAGTGACCTATGCGCTGGATTGGTTGGTGGACTTGGTTTTGCGCCGTCTTCAAATATTGGTGATCATATTTCAATTTTTGAAGCAGTACATGGCACTGCGCCAGATATCGCAGGTAAAAATATTGCAAATCCTACTTCATTATTATTAAGTGGATTGAATATGTTGCGTCATTTAGGTATGATGGAAAAAGCAGTCATGATTGAAAATGCATTATTGTATACTTTGGAGTCGGGCATCCACACTGGTGACTTTGGAGACAAATCAATTCCTTCTGTAAACACGACTGTTTTTGCACAAGCGATTATTGACAATTTTGGGAAACAACCATCGCACAACCCAAAACCTAACTTGAACGATTTTGACTTTGTTCCTACCAATAGTGCTATTACAAAAAACCCAATGTTGTTAAGTTCAAAAAACGAGGCACATAAAATTGTTGGCGCAGATTTCTTTATTGAAACCACATTGCAACCAAATGAGTTGGCAGCACTTGCTATAAAGCATGAAAAAAATCAATTGAAATTGGTGACAATTTCCAATCGAGGAACACAGGTTTGGCCAACAGGTTCTGTTTTCACCAACCTAGTGAATCAATATCGTCTTAGGTTTGAAACAGATGTGGCAAGTCCGCTTACCCAAGCAGACATCTTAGATTTATATAGTGCGCTATCTAAAGACTTTAAGATTAGTTCACTTGAAATCTTGAACATGTGGGGTGATAAAAAAGCATATAGTTTAGCTCAAGGACAATAAGCGATCTGGTATTTACTTTTTCTGCCTTAATTTGCCCTCATTTGCTATAAAATTGCCTATTTCGGTGGGAAAAAATACATTTTTAGCGTAATTTCACGACTCAATTACAAATTAGCTTTTTACCTATGGCAGAAGTAATATTAATGCCCCGTTTAAGTGATACCATGACCGAAGGTGTTGTTGCGGCTTGGCACAAAAATGTGGGGGATACCGTAAAAAAAGGTGATTTATTAGCCGAAATTGAAACGGATAAGGCAACCATGGAATTGGAAAGCTATCAAGATGGTGTTTTATTACATATAGGCACACCTCGTGGTGGCAAATTACAAGTAAACGATTTATTAGCCATTTTTGGAAAAGCAGGGGAAGATGTAGCTGCTTTGATTGCTCAAAATACAGGTGCTGCAAATGCACCAGCTCCAACTCAAACAATTGAAACTTCAGTTGCACCTGCAACGGCTCCAGCAGCGCCTGCTAATCCAACTGTAGACTTTTCTGCAATGGAAGAAGTGGTATTGATGCCAAGATTAAGTGATACAATGACCGAAGGGGTGATCGCGGGATGGCATAAACAAATAGGTGATTCAGTTAAAAAAGGAGAAGTATTAGCAGACATCGAAACCGATAAGGCGACGATGGAATTAGAATCATATAAGGATGGTATTTTATTATACCAAGGTGCTAAAGCAGGTGAGAAGATTTTAGTGAACGATTTACTTTGTATCATTGGACAACAAGGTTTGGATATTGCTCCAATCGTTGCTGCAATCAAGGGTGGAGCTGCAACAGCAACTGCTCCAGCTGCACCAACACCATCTGCATCAATAACATCTACTCCTCAAGCTACGCCTGCAACGACTGCTGTAAGTCCTACTTCAGCGCAAGTAGTGAATGAAGGAAGAATTTTTGCTTCACCATTAGCTAAAAAAATTGCGAAGGAAAAAGGGATTGACTTGAAATTTGTAAAAGGTACAGGTGAGCATGGAAGAATTACAAGAACAGATTTAGATAATTATACGCCAGGCAGTACTTCAAGTGTTGCAAGGGCAGCTGCTCCAAGAAATACTAATTTTGTTGGTCAAGTAAGTTTTGTAGATACGCCAGTTTCTCAAATGCGTAAAACAATTGCTAGACGTTTAAGCGAAAGTTTATTTACAGCGCCACATTTTTACTTAACCATGAAAATTAACATGGACGCGACCATTGCTGCAAGAACTGTAGTGAATGAAACTGCGCCTGTTAAAATTAGCTTCAATGATTTTATTGTAAAAGCGGTTGCGCTTGCTTTAAAACAACATCCAAAAGTAAATAGTAGTTGGTTAGGTGAAGTGATTCGTGAAAACCATCATGTAAATATTGGTATTGCCGTTGCGGTAGACGAAGGACTATTGGTTCCCGTATTACGTTTTGCAGACGGACTATCTTTGGATGAAATAAGTGTGTCTGTAAAAGAGTTTGCTAAAAAAGCAAAAGACAAAAAATTACAACCTTCAGATTGGGAAGGAAGCACTTTCACCATTTCTAATTTAGGTATGTTTGGAATAGACTCATTCACTGCGATTATCAATCCTCCTGATGCTTGTATTCTAGCGGTAGGTGGTATTGCACAAGAGCCTGTGGTAAAGAATGGTCAAATAGTACCAGGTAATGTGATGAATGTAACATTAAGTTGCGACCATAGGGTAGTGGATGGTGCAACAGGATCGGCTTTCTTACAAACTTTAAAAAGCTATCTAGAAGAACCTATAAGAATGTTTGTGTAATGATTTTTTCGAGGGACCCCATAAACGGGCCCCTCGATTTTTTTTAGTCTACATCACATCCAATTGGTGCACCTGGAGGAATCACTACAGGTTTTGGAAGGGTAATCTTTTCTGGATCATTGATTCTGCTAATGGCATATTGATAATGTGCTGCAAGCGCAGGATTGCTAACTGAGAGCGTCGTTAATTTTGATTTCAACTTATTCAATCTACTCGCACAAATACTTTTTACTTCAAAATTAGCATCGCTACTTTGACTCATTCCAATCAGCCAACTTAAAGTTTGTTGTTGCGTTTGTAATTGAACAGCACCCGCTAAGCCAGATACAGCTGGCGCATACCATGTCTTATCTAGTACTGCATCCAGTACATTATCCCATCCCATACTATTTGCTCTAGCTTTGTTTTGAACTAAACGATTGGCCCTTTCTGCATTGAATAAAAAAGACAATTCAAAATCGACCAAGGCTTCTGCTGGAGACAAAGCATCAAAACTTAATCCGGTTCTTTTTGTAAATAATTCACCTACCCCATAATACATTGGTGGTCTTGGAGGAATGAGTTGTAAAATATTTTCTGGGATTGATAAGAAACTAGGACTTAAACAAGACAAAGCGGCATTCAAGGCTTTTTGTTGTATGGCATTTGAAAGAATAGTAGGTTGAATTTGATTTTTGTCCCCTCTCACACTGTATTGATAATTCACACCTCCAATTAATTTTGTCACTGCTTCGTATTGATAGCGATGGTAATTGTACACTGGTACAAGCATGTCTTCTAGTTGAGCAAGTGGGGTACCCACTTTTACCGCATCTTCCCCAAATTGTTGCATTGCTTTATTGCGTACAGCAAAAGTTTGCATAAGGCCATCTACTGCGTCAGCTTGATTGTCCCATAAATGCGCATTCGGGTGCATACCACCAGCTGCTCTTGCATCTGCATCTGCAATAAATTGTAATCCATTTTTTGAATTTTCTTCTAACATTTGATTCAATGCACTTGCCTCATTGGTACCATTTGGAAAATCTTGGTAACCATAAGTGATGGCGCGTTTATCCCAAAGACCAATTTCGTCAGTATATATTTTAGAGAAATCTAATGCGCCTTTTTCATTTACAAAAATATTTGGATGCGGGTAGTCCATCACAGAAGCCCTGTCGTTGAAGCTAGACGCATAATTATGTTGTAAGCCTAAGGTATGTCCAATTTCATGTGCAGAAAGCTGTCTTAATCTATGAATAGCAGCTTTGCGCATTGCTTCTGAAACAGGTTGTCCAGATATATAAGGAGACAGCAATGCAGCAAAAATCAAATAGTCCTGTCTCACTCTCAAAGAGCCTAATGATACCTGACCTTTGATAATTTCTCCTGTTCTTGGGTCCACTACCGATGCGCCATAACTCCATCCTCTGGTAGAACGGTGCACCCAATTGATCATATTGTAACGAATATCCATTGGATCTGCAGAGTCGGGTAGGATGTATAATTGAAATGCATTTTTATAGCCTGCAGCTTCAAAAGCTTGGTTCCACCATCTTCCACCTTCTAATAAAGCAGAACGTATTGGTTCGGGTGTGCCATTGTCTAAATAATAAATGATTGGCTTTACAGCTTCGCTGATTGCAGCAGTTGGATCTTTTTTCTCCAAGCGATGTCTATTGATCACCATTTGCTGAATTGGTTCGCTTATGTCTGAACTGTAATCAAAATAACTTGTACCAAAAAAGCCACTTCGAATATCATATTTTCTTGGCGTGTAATTGTTGTCTGGTAATTCTACAAAGCTATGGTGCATTCTAACTGTGATGGCTTCTGGAGAGGGAGTGACTGATTGCACTAATCTGCCCGCATCTGATCCGCCAACAAATGTTACAGTAGCTTCGAACTCTGCATTTTTTGGAAAATTCTTAGTGTTTTGAATATAAATAGCAGATCTATTTTCGTTGATAGTATAACTGCCTTGTCTTGCGCGCTTAATTCTGTCAACCACACCATGTGCATCTCTTAAAAGGAAGCTGGTGGCGTCAATTAATATTTTATTCATTGAGGGGTCGGTTGCACTTATTTCCTCAGCTTCGATTGTAAAATTAAATATGATAGATTGCGCAAAAGATTGTTCAACTGCTTTTTGTTCTCTTTTGTCATTGGTAACGGCTCTATAGTCAAGATTAGGCTGTGTTAAGAATATTTTTTTGCCTACTCTGTTAAAGTAGACAATTCTAGAATCTCCCAATTGGCCTCTATCAAGCCCGATATCATTGGATCCTAGACCGGCCGGCAATGAATTGACATATAAAAACGGAGTATTTAATTTGTCTACCACTAGATAGATTTTTCCATTGGCATTGTCCCAATAAAAATCATAAAATCCTTTTTTTAATTCCATATTTTTTGTCTTCTCGGCAATTGTTCCAATTTGAGAAAAACCAAAAAATGGGATCATTAGCAATACAAGCATCTTGCGCATAGGTGTTTATTTTTTGTTGACATAAAAAATCCCGCATAAAGCGGGATTTATATAAAGCTATTTAAATTAAGCTGTTGGATTGTTGTCTGTACTTGGAGCTTCAAAAAGTGTAGGTGTAACTACAGGAGCTACTACAGGCGCTACCGTTGGAGCTGCAACTTTTTTAGGAGCAGTCTTCTTTTTTGCAGGTGCCTTCTTAGCTACTGCTTTTTTAGCAACAACTTTTTTAGCAGGTGCTTTCTTCGCTACTGCTTTTTTAGGAGCAGTCTTCTTTTTTGCAGGTGCCTTTTTAGCTACTGCCTTTTTAGCAACAACTTTCTTTTTTGCAGGTGCTTTTTTTGCTACTGCTTTTTTAGGAGCTGCTTTCTTTTTTGCAGGTGCCTTCTTAGCTACTGCTTTTTTAGGAGCTGCTTTCTTTTTTGCAGGTGCCTTCTTAGCTACTGCTTTTTTCTTTGCAGGCGCTTTTTTAGCTACTGCTTTTTTCGCAGCTGCTTTCTTTTTAGCAGGCGCTTTTTTAGCTACTGCTTTCTTAGCTACTACTTTCTTTTTAGCTGGGGTTGCTTTTTTCTTACTTGCCATGATCTTATGTTTTTTTTAAGGATTGTTGATTTTTATAAAATTACATTCTTTTATTGTAACAAAATAAAAACAGTTTTAATTTTTTAATAATAAATTTGTTTTATGCAATCAAATATTACCATGATTTTAGGGGCATCGCCCAATCCAGAAAGATATAGTTATATGGCCACTGTCATGTTATTAGAAAAAGGACATGCAATTTATCCCTGTGGAATTAAAAAAGGGATGATCCAGTCTCTGCCAATTGAGCAAGAATGGCCAATTCCCGGTTCCATCACCACTTTGACTTTGTATTTAGGCCCTACTGCCCAAGAAGAATATTATGATCAAATTATTGCATTAAAGCCTCAACGTATTATTTTCAATCCAGGCACTGAAAATCCTATATTGGTTCAGCTAGCGCGCACCGCTAATATTGAAACAATTGAAGCATGTACTTTAGTGATGTTAACGACCGGACAATATTAGAGCAATATTAATAATCCTGTCCCCAGCCAGCACGGTCCAAGATTCTATATTGTATGGCTTCGCTAATATGCTGATTTTGAATGTCTTTTGATCCATCTAAATCTGCAATGGTCCGAGCAACTTTGATGATACGGTCATAGGCTCTTGCACTCAGATGGAATTGCTCCATCGCCACCTTTAATAAATTAGCAGATGCATCATCTAATGGTGCCCATTCTTTCAAGTCATGAGATTGCATTTGTGCATTTGTGTTGATACCTGGCCGCTTAGCATATCGGTTTGATTGAATGGATCTTGCTTTTTGTACCCTGTTTCGGATGGTCAATGAGCTTTCTATCATGCTATTATTTGTTAGTTCCTCATAAGTCACAGGCACTACTTCAATTTGTAAATCAATCCTGTCTAGTAATGGCCCTGAAATTTTGTGTAGGTATTTTCCTACAATACTCGGACTGCAGGTACAGGCTTTTTGAGGATGATTAAAATACCCACAAGGGCAGGGATTCATAGAAGCAAAAAGCATAAATCTACTGGGGAACTCAACAGTTTGTCTTGATCTAGATATGCTTACAAATCCTGCTTCCATTGGTTGTCTTAAAATTTCTATTGCTGCTCTGCTAAATTCCGGCAGTTCATCTAAAAATAATACGCCATTATGTGCCATCGAAATTTCTCCAGGTTGTGGTATGGATCCGCCTCCTACCAAAGCAATAGCAGATAAGGAGTGATGCGGATTTCTAAATGGACGGGTTTGCATCAGTCCAGCCTGTTGGGATAGCTTACCCAACAAGCTATACACTTTACTCGTCTCCAATGTTTCTGCATGACTCATTGCAGGTAGGATACTAATACTCGTTTTTGCAAGCAATGTTTTTCCTGCACCTGGCGGTCCAACCATGATTAAATTATGTCCTCCTGCAGCGGCAATTTCAATGGCTCTTTTTGCTTGAAGCTGTCCCTTGATAAAAGCAAAATCAAAATCAACGGGATTTGTGATAGGTGTTTCCTTCTCCGAATCCATTTGTTGAAAAGGCGTACAAGCATCGGGATGATTGCAAAAATGGGTGACTTCGGTGAGGTGGTCAAATGCAAATACTTTAAGCCCCTCAATAAGGGATGCCTCAGCTGCGTTGAATGTTGGAATGATCAATCCCGCTAATCCAGCTTCTTTTGCATAAATCGCCATGGCAAGCACCCCTTTGATTGGTTGGAGTGCGCCATTTAAACTAAGCTCACCCATCATTAAGTAATCAGTTAAAACGGTTGAATTGATAATTTGATCTGATGCAGCAAGGATGCCAATGGCAATTGGAAGATCGAATGCTGGTCCTGTTTTTTTGATATCAGCTGGGGCTAGATTGATGACCAATTTTGTCCTCGGCATCTGAAAACCATTGGCCTTGATGGCAATTTCTGTGCGATGTAAACTTTCTTTGACGGCTGTATCTGGGAGTCCAACGATACAATAGCCTTGTCCCATACTCACATTGACTTCTACTTGTATGCCGATGGCGTCCATTCCGTATAAGGAAGCACCTCTAGTTTTAACGAGCATGTTTCTTTGAAAAATAGCAAATAACTGAAACCGTATTTAAGTATTTATACGTTCAATCAAATCCACAACACCTTCTCTTTCTAAAATAAGGTAGCCAAGTCTATCCTGACTTACCCCCTTTTTTAAGGTATAATTAAACAACAAAGTCTTGTCAATGACAGTCGTTTCAAAATAACAAAATTGAATATGTGGGTAGACCTTTAATGGTTCGCTGATTTCATATAAATGGGTAGATAAAATACACAAGGATTGTTTTAAGGATTGTAAACCTTCAATCACTTTAGTACTACACTTCATTGCATCAATGATATTGGTTCCTTTAAATAATTCATCAATAAGGACTAAATATTTTTTTCCATCCATCACCTGCGTTAAAGTATGCTTAATGCGTTGTACTTCATTAAAGAAATAACTTTCTCCTTTGAGTACATTATCGGCTGTGGTTAGATTGGTAATTAAGCCATCAAAAATACTGAGCTTACATTTTTTTGCTGGCACACCCATGCCAATATGGGCTAGATAGGTAAGTAGTCCAACTGTTTTTATAAAAGTACTTTTACCGGCCATATTTGCGCCAGTTAAAAATAAAAA
>Ga0209191_1002351_pt1 | contig 11811 bp, 25 predicted proteins | sample S_130626_EF_Meta_FD_187320 | JGI IMG/M metagenome (GOLD analysis project Ga0209191, IMG submission 187320) | Freshwater microbial communities from Lake Simoncouche, Canada to study carbon cycling - S_130626_EF_MetaG (SPAdes) (version 2) | ecosystem: Environmental > Aquatic > Freshwater > Lake ... | reverse complement strand
ATAAATTTTTCTTTAACTTTTTCAAAAGTTGGAATATTTGGTTTTCTAAAAAGATTTGAATCTGCAATTGTTAAATTATTTTCTTTTTCATTTTTATAATTACTTTTATCTTTAACCATATCCATATCCTTATCTTTATCCTTAATGATTATGGAATCATTATCTAATGATTCATTAACGATTATGTAATCATTACCAAATGATTCAGGTATCAAATTTAATAAGTTATTGGTTTTCAATTCTTTAACAATTGAAACTATTACAGGCTTATTACTTTTTAAAGTTGAATATTGAAATTTTAAAAATTTAGGAATAAACCATATATTATCTTTAATTATTAATCTTCCTTCCATTTCTAAAATTAATTCATCTTCGGTAGCTTTTGTATTGCACATAAAATTCAAAAGTTTTATGCTTCTTTTACAAATTCCTGCATGGTTACAATTATCCAATAACCATTGCCAAATGATTCTGTAATCATTATTTAATGATACAAACCAATCGTCTTTCCATTTTTCTGTGTCTGTGTACCTTTTTGCCATATAAAAAAAATTAAGGGTAGTATCCTGCTGTTGCTAAATAATCATAACTTGCTTATAGAAAAGCAGATTTGAATATCAACAGGAACTACCCAATATTTTAATAAATTGTTTTTTGAAAAAATCACTTGTTATAATTATTTAGCACTACAAAGATAAACAAGTTTTTTAATTAACCAAATTAATATTTACTTGAAGGAAAAACCCAACATTCTAATTCATCAATATTAAAGTACCCTTCTTTTGTTTTAGTTCTTTTTGTGTAGTGTGTTATTATTACAGAAACTGTTGATGGGCTTATGTTTAACTTTTTACAAATATCTTTATTGCAAATTTTTTTATAATGCAATTCAAGTATTTTATCTTTAAGTAATTCCTTTTTTCCCATTTTTTTTAGTATTTGTTTTAGGTAATTTATTTATTACTTCTTTTTCTATTTTTTCTTTCGAGAGGGAAGAGATGGCAACGCCAAACCGAATATTTTTTTCAGTTTCTACTACGTAACAATTATCATGGTCTGCTATGAATTTTACTTTATCCCCCTTAACTGCATAAGGCTCTTTGGTCTTAGAGTTTATTACATTTTCCCTTAAATAAAATTCATAATCCATATTTTATAATTGTGTTTCAGTAATACTGCTATCGCAGTCAACCATTTCGGATGGGTCTTCTATTCCATCTGAAGGATTCCATTTATTCATCTATTATATTTTTTAAATCTTCAAAAACTTTTACTATAGCTTCCCCTAGATAACCATCAGCTACATTTCCTGACAAATAGTTTTTTACAGTAACACCACTACAACCTAACTTAGAACCAACCAACCAACAAGTAACAGATTCTTTTGAGTCTGGAAGCTTTATCTTTCTTAATTGTTTTGCTAATTCTTTTTTTCTTTCTTTTAAACTATCTATGTGATTCATTTTCTTTTTTTACAAAGTAAAGCATAATATTTTTATTCTCCAAAAATAATTGAAAATAATTTTGGAAATATCGTTTCTTGTGTTTATTTTTGATAAATGAGTATGATACCTAAAACTAAATTTGGAGATTGTAGTGAGTGTGGAGATGTTAATGTAAATGTTGTTAAGAACGGGAAGAACTTGTATTGTATACCATGTAGAAATCAACAAAAAGCAAAGCAATACACAGAGAAGGCGAATTTAAAAAGTAAGATAAGAAGATTAATTTCTGACGATGGAATGGCTGAAAGGCAGTCCTTAATGAATGACTTGGATTTTACATTTTCCCGTTACATAAGAATAAGAGAAGCTAATGAAAATGGAATTGTAGAATGTTATACTTGTGGGAAAAAAGACCATTGGAAATATCTTCAATGTAGTCATTATATAAAAAGAAGTCATTATGGATTAAGATGGGATATAAGAAACGCTAAACCAGCTTGCGTTAATTGTAATGAAATATTAAGTGGGAATATTAATGAATATACGATAAGATTAGAAAAAGAACAACCTGGAATTACTAATCAATTAAAAGAAAAAAGCAAAGAAATTTGTAAATACGATAGAGCAGAATTAAAGGAATTAATAATAGATTTAAGATTAAAGTTAAAAATGGTTAGCTCTAAATTAAAATAATTTATGTATATTTGTATTGCTTATTATTAATATCATGATTTTTATAAAACCTATTTCCCCAATTTGGATGCATCTCCCCTATTTGGTATTGATGATAAGCCTTCCATTTTGGGGTATTATTTTTTATGCCTAATTTAATATTAACAAATAAAAGAGTAGGAACTACTGTTTATATTTGTGATGTAGAAAAAAAGAAATTACCATGCGGAATCTCTCCAAGAAGAATATTGGTTAAATGCGATTGTGGAAAAACAAAGGAATTATTATTATTACATTGGATAAGAGGTAGGATAAAGTGTATTTGTATAACAAAAAAAGAAAAACATGGAGATGTAGGCTCTAAATTACATAATACATGGAGGGCTATGAAAAACAGATGTTCTAAAAATTATTTTCAAAAAAAATATTACTACGAAAAAAACATTTCTGTTTGTGATAAATGGAAAATGTATTCAGAATTTAAAAAATGGGCTTTGCTAAATAATTATAAAGATGGCTTACAAATAGATAGGATTGATAACAGCAAGGGCTATTATCCCGAAAATTGCAGATTTGTTACACAAGAGGAAAACATGGCAAATAGAGACGTAACAATAAAAATAAAACACAATGGAGAGCTTGTTCCATTAACAAAAATGATAAAAATATATAATAAAGATAATTATTATTATAATAATGTATTGCATAGAATTAATAGAGGATGGGATTACGAGAAAGCATTTTTTACTCCAACTAGAAATGGAAATTATAAAAGAAAAAATAACTAAAACAACTTCTTATAGATTATAGAGCAAAACTTAAACTAGTTGAATCTAAACTACACTAAAAATGAAAATATTAATTGCTTGTGAAGAAAGTCAAGCCGTATGTAAAGAATTTAGAAAATTAGGTCACGAAGCATACTCTTGTGATATATTGGATTGTAGCGGAGGTCATCCAGAATGGCATATAAAAAATGATGTAATTGAAGTTATTAACGGGGGGGGGTATGAAATGATGATAGCTTTTCCGCCATGTACACATTTAACCGTAAGCGGAGCAAGACATTTTGAACAAAAAAGAAAAGATGGAAGACAAAAGCAAGGTATTGATTTTTTTATGGCAATGATTAATTCTCCAATAGAAAAAATAGCAGTAGAAAACCCTGTTGGAATAATGAGTACTATATATAGAAAGCCAGACCAAATAATACAACCATATTATTTTGGAGACCCGTTTCAAAAAACAACTTGTTTGTGGTTAAAAAATCTAAACCCATTATATTATAATTTAGAACCAAATATATTTGATACTAATGTTACTTCTACGAAAGATAAAGGAGAGATGATTTATTGGATAGATAAAAAAACTGGTAAACAAAAAAGCCAAGCTAAATGGTATTATGACGCATTAATTAATGCAAAAACAAAAGAAGAAAGAAGCACATTAAGAAGCAAAACATTTCCAGGTATAGCCAAAGCAATGGCTACTCAATGGGGTTAGTTATTTTTCTTACTATAAAATTATTTTTAAACTTGGCTTTATTAATTAAATATCCTTCTGTTCCGCTTCCTTTATCTCCAGCATTTATAGTTTTTTTATGGGGAACACTTTCTATTAGGTCTTTTAGGTCGCTTGTTTTAATGTACCATATTTCTTTTGAGTGAGTAAAATATGTTGCGAACCAATCTGCTTTGGTTACATTTATTCCAGATTCCTTGCCTCTGCATTTTGTTTCTACAAATAAATTTCCTGTGTCTGGGAAGAAGTCGGTCTTGCACTCGTAAGTTATTTTGTTCCCATTTTGGGAAATCATAAAGTCGTAGTCGCTATTTTCGTTTCGTTCAAGCAATAATTTAGCGCCAAGGGAAATTAAGTCGTTTAGAACAATATCCTCCCCCTTGTTACCTATTACCAAATCCTTCTTAAAATCATAATTAGCCATTAGTTATAAAAAAAATATTCATCTTCTACATCTGTGTCGCAATTAATATCAAATTCCTCTTCATCAATCTCTACTAGTTTCTTACATCTAACGCAAAGTCTAAAAAACCCAACTTCAAAAGCCCCTCCTTTTACATATATATTTTTAACTATAGACCATTCATGAATATTTGACTGACAAAACTTGTCTTTCATTTTATTCTTATTTAATAATACAATTTAATCTTTATTTCGGTACTTCCCAAAGATATAACCAATACCATACCAAATTAAAAATGCAAAGTAAATAAGAATCTTAGCTATCACTTTATTTTTTTAAAGTTAGCTATTATAGAGCCAATTGAAATAACAGAGAATAGTATAATAAGGAGCATATTAAATTTCTTTATCGCTATCGTAATCTGAATTAATTATTCTTAAAATAATATAAGCTAATGTAGCTAGTAGTCCTAGAGATGTAAATATAGCAACGTATTTTTCCATGTTTTATAGTTTATTTGTCAGCTTTGTTCTGACAGCAAAGATATAAAATATATTTATTCGCACCACATATAAGCCTGTTTTAATGTTTTTATGAAGGGAACACCTAGTGCTCTAATCTTCCTAATATGAACATCTATTGTCCTATGATTAACACATACCTCAGTTCCCCAAACATCCCTTAATATAATTTCTCTTGTAGATACCTTGTTTTTGTTTTCTATAAGATAATAAAGCAAGTCAAATACTCTTTTTGGAACAAGCTTCTTGTTGCCTTCAATATAAATTAAATGTTTTTCTGGACTTAATACTATTCCATTGCTTTCTAGGTCTGGTTTGCAATGGGAAGATGTGTAATACTTAATTATTTGTAGGACTTCTTCCCTGCCAAATGTTTCTTTTTCTGATTGTTCAATTTCTCTAATAATGTTTTCTGCTAGTGTCATTTTTTTTAGTTAATTAATTCGTCAATATTAATACCATTGTTTTCGGATACTATTTCCCATATCTTAGCGTATATCTTATCCACTAATTCGTATGGGTCTTCTTTGTACTTACTTTCGTTTGCCTCAACTTCCCAGACAATACCTTTTTTAGTATTATAAAGTATAGTCCATAATGCTGATGCCATATCTGTAGCTTTATGCATTCTACTAAATAGCATTGAATCTTCTTCATTATCTAAGTCAAATTCTAGTGTTGCTTTAGCCATATTTATTGTTTTTTACGATTTGCACCTATTTTTCACGCATTGCACCCATTTTTCTCAAAAGTTTACAATATTTGCGACAAACATTTTACACTTTTTTTAAATAGTGTCTTTTGTTTGTTTTAATTGTTCTCTATACCATTTACAAGCATCTCTCCAAGCATAATCTGCTATTGGTGTCATATACCTATTTCTTATTTCTTCCTCTATTTCTTCATCTGATATTTCTTGTTGGGAAGATGTGGTTTCAAATGGGTATAGGAATGGAGTTATTTTAGCCCACTTTTTATTTACTACTTCAAATGTTACTTCATCCCCATCTTTATAGACATCATACATATCAATATCTATTTCTTGTGATTTAAGTAAGTCATAAGCCATATCATCTTCATTATAAGCATTTGATTGAAATACTATAAACCAAGCATCTTTATCCATTCTTTTTTTTAATGTTCCTTTCATAATTTTTCTATTTCTTGTTTTACTTTTTGCCAATATGATTCATCATTCATTGGATTTGTGCAATCAAAATATCCTTTTCTTAATTCAATCATTTCATCAACTGCTATTAAAGCACATTGTTTTGCTTCTTCTATATTAGGACTAAATGGTAATGTAAATCTATCTATTAGTTCTTTGGCTTTTTGTATTGATGTCATAATTAATCTTTTTTAGTTTTTAATTGATTGATTCTTCTTTTATTGATGCTAAATATCCCATTTGTTCAAGGTATTCTACCATACCATCTACTTCATAAGTAGAATATCTAATGTATTGCTTTCCTTGTAACAAACCATTTAAGATGGTTATTGTGTATTGTTTTGTTGGCATTTTATTTAAGTTTTAAATTGTTTCTGATTTGTAATGGTTAATAATTGTTTCTATATCTACTTCTCTACCCATAGAATCTACATATCCAAACATACCATCAATAGTAGTGATGGAGTAATGTTTAAGTAGCCATCTTAGAAATAGTGATAATTCTCTGTCTGTCATAATTAATCTTTTTTAAGTTGTTTATTTTTTTTTCCATCTTCTAAAATCTTCTACAAAAAGAGTAGAAAACATCAGAAGTGTTAATATTATTTTTACAATCATTGATTTTTCATCTGATGTCATAATTAATCTTTTTTAGGTTGTTTAAGTGATTGGATGATTGCCTCTGCTTGGTCTTTACCAAATATAAATTTTGGATTGCCATATATTGCTTTTCTAATTTCTTTTTCTGTGTATAAATTTTGTTGTTTTCTTCTATCAGCCCATCCTAATTCATAGTTAGTTAAAGCATCGTCAATCATTTTTTGTACTTGTTCCTCTGTATATAGAGTTTCTTGTTTGGGAACACTTTCTAAAAATGTTTTAGATACTTGTGTGTCAGCACTTGTTATAGTTTCTTTATGCTCATATAAACTGAATTGTTTGAAATTACTTACAAATGTTTCTTGATAGTATCTTTCTGCAAAATCAGTTCCTTTCCATCTTTCAGCAGCATCTATTATCTCTTGCTTGTGCATTTCTTTGGCTTGTCTTTTCAATTCTAAATAATCAGATGTATCAATGTTTAATTGTAGATTTCTAATAGAAGGAGTTTCTCTCATATCTCCTTTTTGTTCTAATTGGTCTATTAACCATTCTATTGATGTCATAATTAATCTTTTTTAGGTTGTTTTGATTTTAGCCATTTATAATATGCTTCAGCTATGGATAAAGTAGAATCAATACTTAAATCTTTTTCAGAAGCTAAAAATAAAGCTATTTGTTCATCAGTTAAATTGCAATTCATTTCCATAATTAATCTTTTTTAGGTTGTTTAAAATTATTTGATTTTGATTACTATTAGTACCATTTTTTAGTGTTTTACATATTTTAAAGAGCTCGCTTTACACTTTTTCCCAAACCTCAATCAAAGTAATTATTTGCACAAAGTATTGTTATTCGTAGCCTTTTGCAAAATTTACATCTTCCCACTCGTAACAAATACTTGCTATTTTTGTGACAACAACCCGTACCAATTTGTCACGCTTTGGTTACAGCACTAGGATTCGAACCTAGAATGACAAAATCAAAATTTGTAGTGTTACCGTTACACTATGCTGTAATAATTACTTATCATTTAAATATTTAATGAAACTTATTATTGTTATTCCAAGTGCAGCTATTATCCCAATAATTGATAAGGCTAGTTCTAAATTCATAGTTTTTGATTTTTAATTATTAGTATTATATTTTCCCTTCACGCATTAATGTTTTTTTAAATAATCTATTGCAGATTGCAATATTTCAATATTATCATCCCAAACTCCTAATAGCCTATTGCATTTAGCACATAACAAGCCTCTTACTTTTCCTGATTTGTGACAATGGTCTATATATAAACCATTATGCTTAGAAACATTCTCATATTTAATATTGCATATTTTGCATTTATTATATTGGCTATCAGACATTTTTTTTACATCATCTAAAGACAATTTATACTTACGCATTATATTGGCACTTTTAGATTTATTATAATTATAAGTATCTTTTCTTTGTTGACTATGACAATATTTACAATAATGGTGAACACCTAATTTTTCAAATTTACTTTTAGTAAATTCCGTTAATGGCTTTATTAATTTACACTTAGAGCACTTTTTCATAAAATATAATTTCAGTAAAGATAACTATCATTTGTGACAAATAGTGACAAGCTATTGTTTAATTCCAAGTTTTTTATTTCTTAATCTTTCCCAAGAATTTAATTCTTTATCAACTTTGGATTTTATTGTATCATTTTGTACAGATTTATGTACAATAGTTTCTTTAGTTTTTGAAACATTCAACTTGACATTTTCCCCTTCAACATAATTTTTTATTAAAAAATCTACCATTTCTTGAGCAGATTCAAAGCTGCCTTTTGACATTCCTTCTTCAAAATGCTTTATGTTAAACCTTATACTTTTTGGAGATGATTTCTTTGCTTTCATAAAATATCCTTTGTGATACTATTGTAATGCAAATGTAATACAGATATTTGATACTTCCAAATCTATTTTAAACTTTAACATTTCCCTAATATACTTAGCAATACTAAAAATATTAGTTCTTCCCCTTGTTAATAATCAAGTAAAGGGAAAACAAATGAACAGCCAAAAAACCCCAAAATTCCATGCTAAAAACCTTAGTATCTATTTGCTAACATCCTTAGTATTCCCCTTGATATCGTTTTAGCGTATTTTCAGCCCCAACAAAGCGTTAAAAATATCTTCCCCTTATCTTCCCCTTGCCAACAAAAAAACAAGGCAATAAAACCGAATTAAACAACACAACAAAAATACAAACCTACTAACCGAAAACAGAAAACGAAAACGGAAACCGAAAAACAAACCCCAGCCCCTTGCCTGTTTACAAATCCCCAAACGCCGAGCCACCCCCCACTACCGAGCGTACAATGCCTACCCCTCCAAGCGTTGTGATAGTTGATTAAATTAAATGCTTGAAAAATGAACGGGAAAAACTCCTACCTTTACATTCTTCATGGAATAAGTTTTTTTTAGTGTTACCCCTAGTGTTTCTACATTGGGGGTTTTTAAGTTTATTTTCAAAAATTATTTTGGATGTATCAGTCTACTTTTGTAGATTTGTGGGAACTAAAAAAATACATCATGACACTAAAAGAACAAATGCTAGATGCAGAGCCAATCTTTGTTAAAATAGATGAGCTTGTTAAGCAAGAAAAATTCAGAGAAGCCTACGAAATTATCCAAACAGAAAACCCTCCAGAATCATGGATTATTGAATTAGACTCTCGCTTAAAAAAGGGAGACAAATACAAGTCTATCAAATTAGAATTAATGGAAGCAGCAGTCAGAAGAATATTTGGCTCTTGCGAGCTTAGGTCAATTGAGCAACCTATTATAGCTCATGATAAATCTGGAGCAGTATCGGTAACGGTTGTTTGCAAACTGGAAACAAGATATCTTGAAGGCAAGTCATTCCCATTAGTGCTATCTGGCGTTAGTACTGAAATAGTAGATAATATGCGACTACTTCCCCTTGCAACACCAAAGGCATCAAGTATGGCTGTAAAGAACGCAATCAAGCAATTAGGAAAGCTATTTGGAAAGTATCTTAACAACGAATCAGAAGAGCTAGAACTTCCCATAGAGTCATCAGAAAAACTATTAACACCAGAAGAAGAATTGCAAGCAATTACAGAAGGAATATTAGCAGCTAAGACATCAGCAGACTTAAAGTCATGGAGGCATCTTGTCTACTCTAAGAAAAATGCAGAACAGCAGAATCTTTACGAATCTAAATTGAGACAACTACAAAGTGTAGTCAACTGATATGGGAAAGGCAATATTTAAATTTAATGGAGGTCTTGGAGCTTTATTGTGCTCTAATTGCAGAGTAATAATGAGGACTGCTAAAGATTTCTCAGAAGAAGAATTGAAAGGGATTAGAGGAGAATTGGAATACGATTTGCCGCCTAAATTTTGCGATGAATGTGTTATAAAAGTCGCCAAAACACCCGAAAATGTATGATATATGCTACATTAAGAGTTGTTGACAAGTTAAGCGTGTAGGAAATATGCTACATTATAATGGAAAAAATTCTCTAAAAAGCATGAATTATTGGAAAAAATTCATGCACTTATCGGAAATATTCCGAAATAACATTAAAAATTTAACACTATGAGTAAAGTAGATTGGTCAAAAGCATTATTTAGATGCTCATGTATTGGAAAGATTATGACAGAAGGAAAAGGCTCTGTTGTAACTGAGAAGCAAATGCAAGAATTAGAACGACTCCAAGGACTTCCCAAGCGTACGGAAAAGCAAGAAGCAACAATAGCTGAAATAATAGCTAGGATGAATGCCCCTGCTAAACTAAGTGACACCTGCACAAGCTACCTAAAAGAAGTATACGTTTATTACAAGTACGGAAAAGAACCTGTAGGTGGAGCAGAAAGAAGCATATACACAAAGAAAGGAAAGCTGGTAGAAGAAGAATCAATTATGATGCTTAGTAGGATAGATGGCAGAGACTATTCAAAAAATGACAAAAGATTCACTAATGAATATCTTACAGGAGAGCCAGATATCATAGTATCAAATGATGGTATTGCAAGCAAGATTATAGACATTAAATCAAGCTATGATTTCGCCACATTATTGGCAAATTATGGGTATTCCCTTAATCCACTATACTACGCCCAAGTAAACGGCTATATGGCTCTAACAGGGGCTACAGAAGCAGAGATAACATACTGCCTAGTATCTATGCCTCAAGAGATAATAAACGGAGAAAGAAGAAGAATATTCTATGCTATGAATCCATTAACCGAAGAAGACCCATTGTATAAAAAAGCAATTGAAAGAATGGAGAATAACTACACATTTGATGAAGTCCCTATCACCGAAAGAGTATTAAGATTTCCCGTTCCTAGAAACGAAGAATTTATACAAAAGGTATATAAAAGAATAGAAGAATGCAGAACGTGGTTATCAGAATTTGAAGAAATACACACCAATTTATACAAGTAATCTATTAAAATCTACATTATGCTACAAAATGACACAAATGTGACAAACACAGTAAGGCTCAATAAAGATGTTATTGAGAGAGTTAAGATGGTATCCAGGCAAAAAGGTCAAACAATATCAGGATACATAACAACAACAATTACAAAACAGCTAGATAGAGACTGGCAAAAATTCAACTCGAATGATAAAAAAGGTAGTATTTAACATAACACCTCAGACAAACGTAAGAGCAACTCAAGGTGATAGGGTCTTCTTTAGAATACCTAGAGAAAGACTCCGCCCTGATGGGTTAAAAAGATTGCTTAGACTAGAAAGATATAACGATTATAAGTTATCATTAGCAGAACTTGCAAGAAAGAAAGGTTTTGATATTCCAGAACAAGGCGTACATATTATTTTTTATTTTCCCGTCCCAAAATCCTGGACTAAATCTAAGAAACAAGAAATGCATATGCGACTACACCAATCAAAGCCAGATATTGATAACTGCATAAAAGCCGTATTTGATAGTCTTATGTCAGAAGATAAATACATAGCTGACTTTAGGGCAACAAAAAGATGGGTAAACTTAGAAGAAGGGTGGATAGAATTTATAGTAGACCTACCAACAATTAGGAGTAATGACGTTCTTGTATAGTAAAAATTTAGTACCTTTATAAAAAATTGTATGATAAAAGAAATATTAAAGGCAAAGAAAAAAAAGATGATTAAGAGAGCAGATGGCTCTTATTCTCAGCATGGACTTTGGGATTCTATAAGAGAAAATAAAGGTTCTGGTAAAAAGCCTACTGAAGAGATGCTTAAACAAGAACGCAAGATTAAAAAAGAAAGCAAGTGATATTCGAACCATCAAACAGAATAGATGTTTCTACTCCTAATGGAGACGGCATTATTTGGTTAATTACAGACTATGGTCACGAGACAGACACAATATACACTGTGATACTTAATGATACTGGAGAGATATGGCAATATAGAAATAAAGACATAATAGTTAAACAAAATATAACATTCGGAAGAACTATAAAA
>Ga0209191_1002344_pt1 | contig 11834 bp, 11 predicted proteins | sample S_130626_EF_Meta_FD_187320 | JGI IMG/M metagenome (GOLD analysis project Ga0209191, IMG submission 187320) | Freshwater microbial communities from Lake Simoncouche, Canada to study carbon cycling - S_130626_EF_MetaG (SPAdes) (version 2) | ecosystem: Environmental > Aquatic > Freshwater > Lake ... | reverse complement strand
TAACAGTACAATCAAGCGGCAGTGTAAATTTTATACCTTCAATTCAAGGCACTATTAATAACGTAGCTATTGGTTCTAGTACCAGAGCCAGTGGTGCATTTACCACACTGGCCGCAAATAACTCAGTTTCATTCACAGCCAATACTGCTAGCTCAACCACTACCACAGGAACCCTAATTGTTACTGGTGGTATTGGTGTTAGCGGACAAGTGACTGCCAATACACTAACTGGCACACTACAAACTGCCGCTCAACCAAACATTACCAGTACTGGCACATTGACTACAACTGGTCTTACTGTGAACGGTCGACAGTATTTTAACGGCAGTGCTTCATTTTATAGCCTTGGTAGTTTTAATACTGGTAGCCCACAGTGGGTGTTGTTGGGAAGATTTACTGGTGGGACTACAGGAGAAACTCTAAATCTACAGTTTTACGGAGCCAACGGATACAACGGAACTTTTGGTCAGCACAGTAGAACATTTATTCAAATACGAAACGGCAACGGAAATCCTGTAGATACCAACGTCAGTGTGGACTATCACACTGAAGGTCAAAGCACAATGATCTTAGATGTTCGTGTGCAAAATGTAAACTCTCCAGCAGTTGCTTATGGTAATACCTGGGATGTGTATGTACAAATCAACGGTGTTTGCGGCAACGCATATTATATACCGTTTATTAACAGTGCTGCAACTTGGTCACATACTGGCACAGCGGGAGTATCAGCACCAACAGTTAGTTCAACAGTCATAAGCGGAACTAATCTTTACATGATGAATTCCAAAAGTTATTTTGGAAACAATGTTGGAATAGGTTCAACGAATCCAGACACTGCACTAGTAGTTGATTTAAAACAGTCAGGATATAATCAAGGAATTCCAGCTGCTAGCGGAAATACACAAGTAAACTCTTTAAGAATTAATACTGGTAGAGCGGGATCCGGCTGGGGTGAAACACTAGACATTGGTATGAATATAAGTCCAAGTTATGCTTGGTTACAAGCATCTAACTGGAGTAATTTAGGCATTAATTATGCACTATCCCTAAATCCCAACGGCGGCAATGTTGGTATTAACATGGGAACCACTGCACCCGGTACTCGATTGAACATTAATCAAGGTGCAGGATCGGCCGCAGGCACTGGAGTACTACGAATTGGCGGCACTAATAACTACGAAAGTCTTGAGCTAGGTGTCAAAGGTGCATACGATGGTATGATTCGTACTTACGGTAACGATTTACATATCTACGCAGGACACTGGCGTGATACTGCAACAGCTAGTGAAAATCATACCATGTTTTTCTATACCAGTCAAGCAAGTAGCTCAAACTGGAGCACACCAAAGATGACACTGAGTAACGTGGGCAACTTGACCATCACTGGCACTTTGACTGAATCATCCAGTATCACACTTAAAGAAAATATTGAACCCATTACCGGTGCACTGGCCAGTATTTTAAAGTTGGACGGAAAAATATACGATCGTATTGATAACAAAGAAAAAGGTGAAGCGGGTCTTATTGCTGAACAAGTTTACAAAGTGTTGCCTAATCTAGTTCATTTAGACGAAGATGGCAAACCAGCTGGTGTCAAGTATACCAAAACAGTGGCATACCTTGTGGAATCTATCAAAGAACTTTACGAAGAAATAAGACAGTTAAAGGGCAAATAATGGCAACGTTAACCTCGTTAACAAATACCGGCGGCGGAATACAGGCAACAGGCAGTGTTCACCCGCTTGGTAATAATCAAACCAGTTGGTATAGATTATATCACTGTGCCGACGGCACTGACACGAACCCTGCATATGCTGGAGGTTGGTTGCATATTCGTACACCCTATCCAGCAACTAACGAAGCTGGCGGCATTGGATGGAATCCTAACATTTTAGAAGTAGTTGGATTCCACACTTATGAAGGCGGATACACGCATGATTTTAAAGCCATTCTAAACAACAGCGGCTATGGAGATAACACTTGGTACGGAAGTCAAATTAGAGTTAATGACGGTAACACAAGCCCAGTTGTTTACCAGTCAGCAGTTGCCTACGGCAGTTACAAGCGTGTTTGTATAGCAGTTCCCAAAGTTGGATGTTGCTGTGTAGGATGGATCTGGATTCGTTTTTGGAATAACGTTGGCTACAGAGCAGACTATCCGTGGGCTACAGTTGGCCGCGCAAATAATACAGCATTTTATTAAGGTTAAAAATGGCAAGTTTAGTAGACACAACAGTTACAGGTGATTTGACTATCAATGGTCAGACATATAGAACTGGTAATAGTAATATAACTCCATGGTATCAACTTAATCATTGTGTATGTCCATCAAGTGATGGAACAAGTGATTGTATTGGTAATGGTCGGGCTTATCTACATGTCAGAACTCCTCTACCAGCGGACAACGTGGTAATGGGATGGAATCCACTTATTCTCGAAGTAGTAGGATATCACACTTATTCAGGTGAATATGTACACGATTTCAAAGCATTGCTGAATACCAACGGATATGATAATACCTGGTACGGCAGTCAAATCAAAACAAACTCTAGTCTAACAACTTCAAATCCCTATGTTTATCGTTCAACAAATACCTACGGCAGTTATAAACGAGTTTGTTTTGCAGTGAATAAAATAAGCTGTTGCTGTACCGGTGCTCTTTGGGTCCGATGGTGGAATAATACCAGTTATTTTACTGACTATCCGTGGGCTACTGAAACAGCCGATACCAACAGCTTTCAAAGATTTTAAAGATAAGTAAAAATATGGCAAACTTACAAGCAACAACAGTATCGGGTGATATTAGAGGTCAAAGTTTTATACTTGACGGCCAAGCCGACATGAGTGAATGGTATCAACTAAGCCATTGCGTATGCCCGTCAAGCGATGGAACCAGTGATTGTATCGGTAACGGTCGTGCATATCTGCACGTAAGAACACCTATACCTGCTGACGCAGCCGCTGGCTTAGGATGGAATCCCTACATTTTAGAAGTTGTAGGATATCATACCTACAGCGGTGAATATTTTCACGATTTTAAAGCCGTTGTAAATACCACTGGCGATGGCAACAATAGTTTCTATGGTAGTTATGTTCGAACAAATAAAGGTAATAGCGGATCAAATCCTTATGTTTATCGTTCTTCAAATACTTACGGCGGATATCGAAGACTTTGTTTTGCTGTTGGAAAGATCAGTTGTTGCTGTACTGGCTATTTGTGGGTGCGCTGGTGGACCAACAGCGGATATAGATCTAACTATCCATGGGCTACTGAAACAGCCGACACCAACTCAACACTAAGATTTTAAGGAATAACAATGATAAACTATAGATGGACTATTTCAAGAATAGACGGATTTCAAGAACATCCGCAGTTGATGCTGCAAGATGTTGTTGCAGAAGTGTATTGGGAACTGGAGATTCGTGACACTGAAGATTATTCAGTTCATTACTTGCGCTCCATGACACAACTGCCTGATCCAACACCTGATGATTATACTGACTTTTTGGAGTTGGACTCTACAGATGTACTACAGTGGGTGTGGAATCTTGTTGGCAAAGAAGCAACTGAACAGGCGTTGTTGGATGAACTAAACGACATGCGAGCACCCCGTTCTAGAAAGTTAGGAACTCTGCCAATGCCGTGGATAGCAAACTGCTGTGCAGATGGACAAAACGTGCAAGCCGCAAGTTTTAACAGCACTGGCGGTATGCCTCCGGACTTTGCTCCTCCAGATGCTCCATGAACACAGAAGTAAAACTAGAAATCAAACTGACTCCAAAAGAAAAACTAGCCATTTGTAAACAATGCGAAAAGTTTAACAATACTATCAAAGTCTGCGGGGTTTGTCATTGTTTCATGCCTGCTAAAACCCGGCTACCCGGGCAGACTTGCCCTTTAAATAAATGGTAAATAGTATACTATGGCACGATATAATACTTCATCATCAACTAATGTAATAACAGGTGCGGCTACTATTAGCAGTCCTTTTCAGGGCGCCTTTACAAATTTTACCGGGTCTGCACCTTACACAGTAACATTGCCAGCACCCGCAGCATTTCCAGGTGTTAATCAAACATTTTACAACTCCACTGGCGGACAAGTTACAATCAGCACTCCTAGTGGAAGTTTTACAGGCACCGGTGGCCCTAACGCAAGCACATTTATTATCAACTCTGGTAACGTGGTCAGTGTTGTACCAGACGGAACAAACTATATTGTTATTTCAGAAGACGGAAGTCCGTTAGTAGCAACTACTGGTTCGTTTAGCGGCAATGTTAGCATTACCAGCGGTGTAACCAATTTAACTCCTAGTAGTTTTTCATTGAATCCAGGCGGTTCTGGCAGTAGTATTGACAATGTTAATGTTGGTCTTAACGCTAGATCAACAGGTGCTTTCACAACTCTAGCGGCAAATCAAGCAGTAACTTTTACAGCTGGTACATCTAGTTCAAGTACAACAACTGGTACACTAGTAGTCACTGGTGGTATTGGTGCAAGTGGAACTGTAACAGCTAGTACAGTTAATGCTACCAACTTGGGCGGCACATTATCCACAGCATCTCAAACAAATGTCACTAGTCTTGGAACATTAAGTAGTTTAGCAGTTAGTGGAAACACAACACTCGGTACTGTATCATCAGCTGGCGGCAAAGTACATATTGGTCTAACTGGAGTTGCTAATGCAGCCACTACTACTATAGCAAACATGACTGATTTTGCACTAAGCGGTAGAGCTGGATTCGATGGACTTGCTAATAATAATGACGGAATCTATTTTGGAATGGGAATCAATGGCGGCATTAATGCTGGCATTGGTTTCTTTAGAGAAGCAGCTGGATGGAATAGTGCTCTAGCATTTTATACAAATAATGTAACCGATGGTGTTAATGTTAGTAAGATGCAAGAAAAAGTGAGAATTACATCAGCAGGTTATGTCGGCATTGGCATATCTGCTCCAACAGCGCCTTTGCATATTTCTGCGCCATCAGGTGACGGTGTTCCTCTTTTAAGAATAACTTCTACAAGTGCGCCAGCGGCATTTAACTGGATTAGTACTAGTCTAAATTCGTCATTGACTACTAGTGCTTCAACAACGGCTCACGTATTTGGACAGGCACAGTCACAAAATAATGCAGGTTACGTGGGATTTAGATATGCTGGCGGCGCCGGCTCAAGTACTAACTATGTAACCCTTGGTTTATATGCTAATGATTACTTATTAAATATCTTAGGCAACGGAAATGTTGGTATTGCCACTACTTCTCCGCAAAACAAATTAGATGTTAATGGTAGTATTACAGCTAGAGGCGATTTGTTCATTGGTACTAAACCTAGTAATACGTTAACAACTCCTGGAAACAATACTGATTGGCATCATATTGGTTACGCTGGCGGAACAAACTATCACATAACTGGCTCAGTAACTGGAGATTTGACCGTTGGCGCAATTCCAGGTACTGGTATTATATTTGGTACTACAACCAACGCAGGCGATGCAGTACCAGTGCAACGAGCACGTATTGCACCAAACGGTGCCGTTAGCATCAGTAATAGTCTTAACGTTGGTACGTCTGCAGGCATAGGTTCTACATTGGATGTGGGCAACGGAATAAACTATAACGGTAATTTCATACGCATGGCCATTTACTCGTTAAACACCTACGGCGGTAACCAATATGTGCATATGAAAACTGATCAACGTACCAACAATTCAAACATGTATCGTTTTGAACTGGTGGGATATGATTATGGATCAGCACAGGTATTGGCTGGCGCTTGGGTTGGATATTTGTACAGCGCATCTGACAGTTCTATCAGTAACGGCATTGCAAACTGGGGTAACAGAGGTGTCTGTAACAGTGTTTACAGATCAAGCGATGGGTACTTGGTATTAGTGGCAGACATTGCCAGCTACTATTGTAGTTTTGTTATCAACTTTCAAAGCGGTGCAACTGGTGCATTTTCTCCAACTATTACTTCAATGTATCAATCCACAGGCACCGGTGCATATTTTTAATGGAAAACAACAATGAGTGACACAGAACCAACTTATACAGAAAATGTACCATTTGATATTTCTAGAATTGACCCTAGAAAGATCGAGTGGAGGCACGATGTTGCTAGAACAAAGTTATACCCGTCGCTGGCAGATCAACTGGACATGTTGTACAAAGACATTGATGCTGGATTGTTAGGCGAATCAGCAAAGACTGGCGCATTTTATACTGCAATAAAAACAGTTAAAGACACGCATCCAAAAGGTGAAATCTTCAAACCTTATGCAGATTTACCAGGACCTGACGAAGTTTTAGAAGAATAAAGAGACTCAAATAAAATATGGCACGTTATAATACCTCACTTGCAAGCGCAACTATTACTGGAACAACCACTATTGGTACTCCTAATAGCGGAGCATTCACAGCACTGACTGGTACAGCACCTTACACAGTGACCTTGCCTACACCAACATTATTTCCTGGAACAAATCAAACATTTTATAATGCCACATCAGGCATTATCACATTGAGCTCACCAAGTGGCAATTTTGTTGGAACCGGTGCAAGCGGTGCCAGTTCTACCAGTGTGTTTGCTGGCAACGTGGTATCAGTAACCAGTGACGGCACAAATTATATTGTGATATCAGAAGACGGTAGTGCTATGACAGCTACTACCGGAGCATTTAGCGGCAATGTAACAGTAAGCGGAATATTAACAGTGCAAGCCGGTGGCGGAGTAAGTATGGCTCCTAGCTCAGCTGGCAACATAGATAATGTGGCCATTGGCGCCACAGCTAGATCAAGTGGTGCATTTACCACATTGGCTGCAAATGGCCAAGTAAGTTTAACAGCAAATACGGCAAGCTCAAGTACTAGCACCGGAAGTCTAGTAGTAACTGGCGGATTGGGAGTCAGTGGCACTATCAATGCCACCAGTGTGGTTGCCAGCTTGACTGGCACCATACAAACAGCCGCTCAACCCAATATTACCAGTACTGGCAGTTTGACTACTCCAGGACTAAATGTGGATTCTGGAACACTTTACGTTGACATAACTAATGATCGTGTTGGTGTTGGTACTACAGGGCCTCAAACAGTATTAGAATTAGCCACTACAGCCACAGTCAACAGTAGTCCGTACAGTCAGATCAAACACTTGACATTGAGTCGTCAAGAAAACACCAGATACAACGCCTATGCTGGTTTCGGTGATCAGTTTGGCGGCAACACATTTGGATGGAGATTTGGCACAGTAAACAACAGTACCGATTATCCAACCTTATACATGGTAAACGGCAGTGTTGGAATAGCAACTCCAACAACTCCAGTCAGCCCGTTACAAGTCAACGCTACAACCAGCATGGCCAGTAGTGGATCTGTTGCTGATATTTTGGCACTGACTGACAACGATGGCGTTACCAATGGAGTAGTGGGCGCACGTATTGGTCTTACTATTTCAGCACAGAGCAACATAGCAGATCGACGCATTGGAATTTATGCCACATCCAACGCAGCTAACTATAACACCCCAGACATAACATTCTGGGCCAGTGCTCAAGGTGTAGCATACAGGGAACTGGTACGAATTGCAGCTGCAAACGGTTATTTAGGAGTAGGCACCGGTGCTAATCCGTCTGCTAAACTCCATCTATACGAAACAGCCGCTGCCGATGTTGCTTTGAGATTAACACCGTCTAACGGTTCATATGATGCTTTGTTGCAGATGACCGGACAAGGCAATGAAATGAGTCAGGAAGGTTTTGAAATCTGGTACGTTAATCAAGTAGGCGATGTGCATCTTTCTACAACATATTCTAACGATGCTGCCGCAATACGTTTTCATACTAGAACAGGTGGCAGTAAAAGTACATCAAACGAGCGATTGACTATTGCTGGTAACGGTAATGTGGGTATTGGAACTACTGGTCCCGGAGCTAAACTAGATGTTAACGGCCAAATTAATACAGGATCGATATACATACAAACTCCAATTTATAGTGCTAGTTATACATATTCAGCCTCTTGGGCAAGTAGTTTACAAACTATTGTGCCTGTTGGTACGATTCCTTCTAATACTACTTACATTGTAGATATCAGTACTGATAGTTACGGCCAGCCACCGTATTATTCTCACACTTCATTTTTGTACAGAACAACTGCTGGAACCAACACTAATGGAATTAGTAGTGAACAAAGTATGCTAACTAGCCATCATGTGCCATCGAGTACTTACTGGGCAGTAGCCGCAATACAAGGCCTAGGTGGCCAATCAAACGGACTTGCCGCAAGATTAGTCAACGGCCCGTCAGCATCAAACGGTATATACGTTCGACTATACTCACTTACAGGAAGACCATAATGAGTACAGAATTTTTAATTAAACCTGCCGCATATGATCGCGCAACTTTTCAAACAGAAATACGAGAAGTATTTACAAAAACAATAAACAACACTGCTAATGTTGTTCACGAAGTTCATTATGAAATCGTAGCAACAGTAGATGGAAAAACACACGGTCACAAAAGTGAAATATATTATCTAGATGAAGATCTCGAAACATTGGAAAGTTTTAAACCTTACGATCAACTAACGAAAGAAGAAGTAGTTGCATGGGTAGAATCAAAAGTTCCGTTGATCAATATTCATTATTCTTTATGTGAAATTTTAACGCCGCAAATCAAACAATCAACCCCGCTACCATGGGCAACAAGGTAAGTTAAATACAATATGGCACGTTATAACTCATCATCCGCAACAACCACTATCACTGGCACTGCCACGGTATCCAGCCCTTATAGTGGGGCATTTACTGGACTTACTGGCACTGCACCATACACTGTAACGTTACCAAGTCCAGTATTGTTTCCAGGAACAACACAAACATTTTATAATGCCACAGCTGGCACAGTTACACTGAGTACTCCAAGTGGCTTGTTTGCTGGATTAGGCGCAAGTGGAGCTGGCACACTGGCCATGCTCACAAATACAGTAACGGCTGTAACCAGTGATGGCACAAACTACATTGTGTTGAGTGAAGACGGCTCAGCACTGGTAGCAACCAGCGGTTCTTTCACTGGTAATGTGGACATGAGTGGTGGCACTGCAACAGTAACTATTAGTCCACAGTCACTGACCATGAGTCCCAGTTCTGGTGTAATAAACAACATGAGTATCGGTGGCACAACTAGAGCCGCAGGATCATTTACATCATTGGCCGCAAACAGCACAGTGTCATTCACAGCCAACACTGCCAGCTCAAACACCACAACTGGCACACTGGTAGTTACTGGCGGTATTGGTGCAAGTGGCACTGTTTATGCTGGGGGATTCAACGGCAACTTGACTGGTACAATACAAACAGCAAGTCAAACAAACATCACAGCTATCGGTAGTAATAACGCAATTCGTATTGACGGTAGCGGAAACGTTGCTATCAATAGAGCTAGCCCAGTGCTTAAACTACATGTAGTAGCAAACACTAATGGTGCCATTGCAGTCGACCTTATCGATACCACAACAGTTAGTTCTTTGATGGATGCAGCTTCTACAAATAATATGATTTATTTGAGAACAGCATTTAATAGCAATCCTGGCGGGTTAGCTAATGCAGGTGCAAAATGGGGTATTGCATTTACAGGACATCCTGCTGGCGATAACGCAAACTATCCTATCACTGCTAACAGTTCTGCGTTGGGTAAATCAGCTAGTATATACGCAGTATCAGAAGACACAGGCGCAGGTTATAATCGTCAAGTTGGACTAAGTTTCTGGACTAGCGCATTTGATGCCAATCAGACCGAACGTTTAAGAATACGTAATGATGGATTTATCGGTATTGCTACAACAACCCCGACAGCTAAACTTACGGTTAAAGCAACCGATGGCGCAACTGGCGGAATACGATTATCGCATTCAGCTGATAACGGACCAATGGTTAACATTTACCAAAGCGGAAGCGATGGATATCTTGATTTGTATACGGGAGAAAATCCAACAACTCTAAGAACACATATTGCATCTTACGGCGACAGTTATTTTGCACCAGCAGCCAGCGGCAAAGTTGGTATAGGTACAACAACTCCGCAGTATAAATTAGATGTTAATAACGGCGCCAACGCTAGCGGATTTCAAGCTAGTTTTGGATCAAGTTACGGTAGCGGACTTTGGTCAGGAATACATTTTGGCTACAGTGAAGCTGGAAACACGGCTTATAGAAAATCTGCTATCGTATTCGAAAGAACTGACTTGACTTCAGGAAATGCCCAAGGAAAAGTGCATATACTTAATGGACCGCAATCGGGCGGTTCAAGTGCAACTCTTTCAGACGCCAAACTATCTATAATAGAAAACGGCAATGTGGGTATTGGCCGTACTGATCCCAGCTACAAGTTAGACGTTAACGGCAGTTTGAGATCAGCCTACAGTTTTAGAAACTATGTCAAGAGCCATTCCAGCGGTAACAGCAACAGTGGCGGTTATCAGACCAGTACAAATATGACACAGATCGGTGATCAAATGTACGAATACAGTTTCTACTTCTTCGCAAGTACAGGCGGCTACCCAACTTGTCCCTACAGTTATTGGGTCATGTGCCCAGTACAAAAACAAGACACTGGAACTTTGGGCTGGGCAGAAGTGACTATTAGAGGAACACACCGTGGCATGTGGGGCACAGGCTACGACGACTATGCCAGCATAGTAGTTGGATCCGGAAGTGACGGCGGCGGTATCTGGGTCAAAGAATGGAAAAACGGAGACGCAAACAACGGCTCAAACCGTATACGTGTGGGATGGATGGACTACAACGGCACATATAATGAAGGCAACAACTACAACTCGGGATACAATCTAGCTAGTTTTACTGGAAACAGTATCGGTAACAGTTATTACAAAATGCCCTTATTTTTAAAAATCTACACCAACTGCGGTGCTGACAAAGAATACATTGTGTCAGTGAGAACATCCAATCCTGATGTGTTGGGACCACCGTTCAAAGGAGCATTGGTTTTGAATCCCAATGTTAACCCAACCAGCGCCATGTATTGGTAAGGAACAAACATGAAAGTTATTTGCACAAACATAGGACCAGAAGAATTGGGCGGTCAAATTGAATGGCAAGGCCTAGCATCAAACTACAGTCAAAGTGTTGACAGTTTGATCAAAACTGCCTTTGTTAAAAATGAAGAAACTGAAGAATATGCAGAGTCATCTAGAGTGGATGACGGGCATATTTTTGTCTATGAGTTGGATGACGACGATCGCAGAGCCTTGGCACAACGACAAATTTTTAAATATTATCCAGATTGGCGTCAGTTGGATGTGTTGCGCAGAGGCACTGAAGCGGAAAAAGCAACAATGGACACATTTATTGATGCTTGCCGTGACTGGAGCAACGACAGTTCCAATAACGATCCGTTTGGACTTGACAGTGTAGAGCCCTAACATGTGGATAGATGATGTCCGAGAATACAAGATCCCATCTGAGTTTTTAGGCACCAAAGAACTCAAAGAACAGCGCAAAGAAATATGCACAACTTGCGATAATCTAACCAGTATTAACACCTGCGATGTATGCCATTGTGTGATGCCCGCCAAATGGTGGTTAGCTGTTGCAAGTTGTCCCAAAGATAAATGGTAAATACTGTACTATGGCACGTTATAACTCATCATTAGCATCAACCACTATTTCTGGTACGCACACTATCAGTAGTCCCAACCAGGGTGCGTTTACAAATCTAGCTGGCACAGCACCTTACACTGTCACCCTGCCCAGTCCAGTATTGTTTCCAGGATCAAATCAAACATTTTACAATGCCACAGGCGGAACAGTTACT
>Ga0209191_1002343_pt1 | contig 11834 bp, 10 predicted proteins | sample S_130626_EF_Meta_FD_187320 | JGI IMG/M metagenome (GOLD analysis project Ga0209191, IMG submission 187320) | Freshwater microbial communities from Lake Simoncouche, Canada to study carbon cycling - S_130626_EF_MetaG (SPAdes) (version 2) | ecosystem: Environmental > Aquatic > Freshwater > Lake ... | reverse complement strand
TTGTGGTTAATAGCTTCATGGTTGAGGCAGGGTTCATCGCCTCGGTAGCGCGCCAGCTTAGATAAGGAAGTGATTGAATGGAATTTTTATTCTTTTCATGAATCCTCGAAATTGAAACGCTAAATGAATCTAAGGGGATTTTATTTTTCTCTAAACTTACAATGACACTTTTAGGCAGCACCGTTTTTTCTGCTACTGGTTTGATTGCCTTTTCGGCAAATGCGTTCGATAGAAAGCAAGACAAAATGAATGCAAGCAGGTAATTAATGCAATCTCTAGATTTTGTAATCTTTATCTTCAATTTAAGCTTCATTTTTCGATAATAACGCGGTTAATACCTAGAAGGATATTGGAATGAGCGCTAATGCCCCATAGCTCAGTTGGCTAGAGCAGAGGACTCATAATCCTTTGGTCCAAGCTTCAAGTCCTGGTGTGCCCACAAGAAAAGCTAACCCTCATCAGAAATGGTGGGGGTTTGCTACTTTACCCTTGTGTCAATCGGGTGCTAACTTGAATGTGTCTTTAGTTGTTAGTTTTTATTTCATACAAATATGGTAACTTTTACATAAGAATAAAGTACGACTGGGGATAATTTGAGTATTCTCTGGGATGATAATATCTTACCTATGAGCCAAAAAAAATCACAAGTCACTGAACGTGCGACATTAAAAAGTATCGCCTTAAAAGCGAAAGTTGACATTTCAACTGTTTCTAGAGTGCTATCAGGAAATCCTGACCAGAGGGTTTCAGATAAAACCAAAAATAAGATTATTAAAGTAGCTAGGGATTTAGAATACAGGCCAAATATTAGCGCTCGTAGTCTTAGAGTTTCTAAAACATTTTCAATAGGAATTGTTGTTCCGCAACTTGATAACCCTGTATTTTCTGAGATTATTAAAGGAGCTGAGAGAGGATCAATAGAGCATGGCTATAGCCTAGTAATTTCTTATCTTGAGGATGGCTCATCGCCTGAGGAGGCCTATAAAAAGCTGACTAACTCCAACAGAATTGACGGACTGCTGGTAACCACATTAAATGAGAATAGCTCCATTCTTAAGGCGGCTAAAAAATCCTCAGTTCCAGTGGTTGTGTTGAATCGACGCGTACCAGGACTAAAAAATTCAATCTATTTTGATAGCGCTTTGGCAGCAAAAATTGCTACTAATTATTTAATTAAGGCGGGCCATAAACGTATAGCGCATTTATCAGGTCAGGTTAATGCATCGACAGGTGTTGGTAGGTTAGCGGGGTATAAAGACGCGTTAGAAGCTGCAAAGATCCCATTTGATAGTAGCTTAGTAGAGGTGAGTGGCTATTCCATTATGGGTGGATTACAAGCAACCGATAGGTTATTGGAAAACCCTAAGGCTAGGCCTACCGCAATTTTTGCCCTGACATTAAATGTAGCGGTTGGGGCGATGATGTCTTTACATAAACATGGTTTACAAATACCCAAAGACGTATCGGTCATCTCAATACATGATGCACCCATTGCAGACGCTCTATACCCTCCGCTTACAACTGTCAAAATGCCATCTGAAGAGATGGGCTATCAAGGCGCGGTTGGTTTAATTAGCTTGATAGAAAAAAAACGGGAGAAGGTATTGATTCAAATTTCTCCTGGTGAGTTAATTATTCGTGAGTCTGTGTCATGTTTCTCAAAAAAATAATTTACTGCTTCGCTGCTTGGCCAGCCTTATCCGCCTCCAAAAGAGCTTGAATTAGCCTATCTAAATTCAGTTTTGGAGATATGTTGTTAATGTAGGGTGCTTCCATGGTTTTTTTGGCAATTAAATCTAATTCAGCATTCGATATTTCCTTGACGCCAAAATCTCCAAAAGATACAGGAAGGCCTATAGAGTGGCAAAATATTGCATGATTTGTAATTTCGTTTAGTGCCCGTTCTTCAGCTATAAGCTGCACTAGTGAGCCAAAAGCAACAATTTCTCCATGTAGATATGTAGAAAAAATTGGGTGCGCAGTAAAGCCTCTCGTTAGGGCGTGTGCTAGTGACAGTCCGGCACTCTCAAATCCCAATCCACTTAATAAAACCGATGCCTCAATAGCTCTTTCCACATCTTCATTAGGTTTGTGCTGATTCTTTACTTGCGAAACGGCATCTTTTCCATATTTAATGATGGTTTCATAGCAATTATCTGCTAATAGCCTTGCGATGGGAAGAGAGTGAGTTCCAAAAAAATTATTTCCTTGATTTTCAAAGCATTGTTTTGCTTCAAATTTTTTGCTGATTGCATCACCAAGGCCCGCTATAAAGAATCTAATTGGGGCTTTAGAGATTATTTCAGTATCAACTATGACGATATCAGGATTCCTTACCATGTAATCTACCCGACTAACTTGATGTTGTTCGTTATACAGGACAATAAGGCGGCTTGTAGGTGAGTCGTTAGATGCAATAGTAGGGATAATGAAGAGTGGTAAACCGCAGTTTAGAGCGACTCCTTTGGAAGCATCAATTGTTTTCCCTCCACCAAATCCCAGAATAATTTCTACATTTAATTTGGACGCTTCTAGGGATAACTTTTCAACAATTTGTGGAGTGATTTCACCTGGAAAAATAATAAAGCTTGCCTCTACTCCTGATTGAGAAAGCATATCCTTAAGAATGCTTCCATTTAGCTGATTAACAACCTCATCAAGAATGATTACAGCTTTATTGACATTAAAACTTCTCAATAAAGTTGGAATTTCATTTATTGCTCCTGGGCCTTGGATGTATCGGCCAGGAAAGCCTATTGTTTTGACAGTCATCAGTCTAATTACCCCAATAGAAATCTCTACGACCACCATCCACACATATTAATTCGCCATTAATAAATGCGGCTTGGTTTGAGCAAAGAAATGTGACTAGGGCTGCAACTTCCTCTGGCATACACGTTCTTCCGACGGGGTTTTGCTTTGTAAGTACCTGCATCATTTCAGGCGTAAATTGGGCAATCAGTTCAGTTGATACATACCCAGGCGCAATTGCATTAACAGTAATCCCTAGGTTGCCAACTTCTTTGGCGAGCGTTTGGGTTAGGCCGGCAATAGCAGCTTTGGCAGATGAATAGTGCGAGACACCGGGTCTACCACCCCCTGTAAAATTCATTGAAGACATATTAATAATTCTGCCAAAATTATTTTTCTCCATTAATGGGATCATTGCACGCGACCACAAAAAAGTACTTTTAAGATGTACATCTATCATCCTTTCCCATGCGCTTAATGGCATATCTCTCAGTAGATAGGCCGGTTTAACACCTATACCAGAATTATTTACAAGCACATCGCAGTGCCCATGATCCTCTTCGATTTGTTTTGCTACTTTTAGCACTTGAGATTCATCTGCAGTATCGGCTTGGTAGTAACGGGCAGAAATATTTTTATCTTTCAGTTGCTTAACGGCTTCTATTGCTGCAGTTTCATCTATATCTATGAGAATTATTTTTGAACCTTCAGAACCTAAGGCAAATGCATCAGCTAGGCCAATCCCTCTAGCACCACCCGTGATTACACTAACTTTATTTTCTAGACCAAAATTCATGACTATCCTTTGACTGCACCAGCGGCAAGACCTTTAATGAAATAACGCCCCAAGAAAACAAACATTAGGAATAAGGGGATTGCGATCAAGGTAGCTCCGGCCATTAATTCACCCCAGCGAGCATCAAAGGAGCCAATTAATGATGCAAGACCTACTGGTAAGGTTTTATTAGTGTCACTGCTGACTAGAACAAATGCAAAGACATAGTCTGTCCAAGACAATAGGAAGGAAAAAATAGAAACAGTAATAATTCCTGGGAGTGACAATGGCAGAACAACTCGAAAAAATGCTCCCGCACGTGAACAACCATCCACCATTGCTGCTTCTTCAAGATCGAAAGGCATAACTTTAAAGAAGCCCCATAGCATCCAGACACCTAATGGGATCGTCAGAGTGCAATGGGCTAGTACTACTGCTATTAAGCTATCGGACAATCCTAGGGTGGCAAAAATAGAAAGTAAGGGAATCGCGAGCATAAGGGGTGGGAACATATAGGCGTAAAGCATACTTCCCACGATCATGGTCTTGCCTGGAACCCGATATCGGGTTACAACATAGGCAATGATGACGGAAATTATTAAGGTTATAAATACTACTGCCATGGCTACAACGATGCTATTCATGAATTGCAATGGATAGTCTGTAAGCTCAAGTAAATTTTGATAAGAAGTTAATTGCCAATCAATTGTTTCTGGTAAAAAAGTTGGCGTCTTAAATAAATCTCGTTCAGGGCGAATACTGGAAACGATCATCCAATAGATTGGAAAGAACGACCACATACCTAACAGGGCAATAGTTCCCAGGGTAAATAAGAAAACACCGCCCTTAATTCTCAATTTGAACTCTCTTTTTCTTCAAGTGGAAAATAATGAAAGTAGATCAAAATTAATACTGAAAGAATAAGGAAGGATAAGGTAGCTACTGCTGCCCCACCTCCGACATCGTATTGTAAAAAGGCTCGACGATAGGCAAGAATAGGGAGATGCTCTGTGGCAGAGGAGGGCCCCCCCTTGGTTAGAAGCCAAACAATATCAAATTTATTAAACATCCAAATACTTCTTAGGAGAATGATTACCATGAGCATTGGTAATATCATTGGTATGGTCACATGCCAAAATTGCGACCATAAGCTTGCTCCGTCAACTTTTGCAGCCTCGTATAGAGATTTAGGAATGGTCTGAAGCGCTGCCAAAAATGAAACAGTTACAAAGGGAGTCCAAGTCCATACACTGGAAACTACGATTACCGCCATTGCAAGGTAAGGATTTTCAAACCAGCTAGGTCTTCCTAAGCCTAATTGCTCTGCCCATATAGTTAGTAATCCTAGAGTGCCATCTAGCATCCACTGAAAGGCTAAGGCTACTACTACCGTCGGGAGTAAGTAAGGCAATATCACTATGCCTCTAATAATTGGAAGGCCAGGAAAGCTCCTATCTAAAAATAGTGCAAAGATAATCCCCAGGAAAACTTGTAATGCAATGGTAAAAAATCCGAATACTAGGCCTATCCAAAGCGCTCTCCAAAAGACTGCATCATTCAAAATGCGAATGTAATTAGCAATGCCGACCCAATTTTTGTTGGATATGAAAGATTCAGACTGGTAAAGACTTAATTGAATAGCGTGAAAAACTGGCAGTAGGACTAGAAGGAGAATAAGAGAGAGCGAAGCGATAAATGCCCATTTAAGGGCCTTATCGCTTCGGGTTCTAAATCCCTGCATTGATTTTTATAAAACTGTCCGGTATTTCTTTGCCATGATGTCGACTGCATCTGAAGATGACATGCCGTTGTAAACGACATTTTGCAATCCTTCAGTAATAGCAAATGTTTCGAACATTTTTGCAGGACGCAAATCTACACGAGGGCCTTCTGTGTCAACCGATCGAATAATGACATCTTTTCGGGTGAGGAAGCTCTTCATAAATTCGACCAAATCCGCATGTTTTTCAACATATGGATGAGCCCTCCAGCGAGGATCATCATAAACATCAAGTCTTGGTGGTTGGAAATGCAATGGTGCTGAATGTAAGAAGTTGATGTATTGATTCTCTGTAAACCATTCCATGAATTTAAGTGACTCGTCTTTCATGGGAGTATTAAGTACTACCCAGCCATCATAGCCATGATTAATGGCCTGACCTTTGCCGGCACTATCTGGGTACATAAAAAACCCAGTTTTGGATACTAAGTCTGGCGCTTTATCCTCAATAACTTCCATTAACCTTCCTGCGTAAGGCGCATGGGCTACTTGACCACTTGAGTATTGACTTAAGACAGTGCCAAAGAGAGCCTGAGTCATACCTTGGGGCATGCTTGGTGAGAGCTTCTTCATGAAGTCGAAGTAGGCCATTACCTTTGGCTTATTCGTTGGGTTATCGATAACCAATGAAAAATTATCATCTAGCATTTTTACGCCATCCGCCCACATATATCCGAGCGACATCCATTGTGCTGCTGCATTGTTACCAAGGGGTTGTGCAACGCCAAATTTACCATCACCTGTTAGGGCTTTAGCATTTTCTGCCATCTGCTCCCATGTTGTCGGTACTTTCAAACCCTTTTGTTCATATAAATCTTTTCTGTAGTACATCCAGCAGAAGTTGTAGTCATATGGGTACCAATAATTCTGCCCTTTGATTGGAAATAGGATGCGAGGACCCCATTTATGTTTGCTTACTAGTTTATTTAGAGGTACAAGTTTTCCGGCATCAGCAAGAATGAAAACGTGCCCAGCAAATGCTAAAGTTCCGATGTCGTATGGTGTACCTGCGGCAATTGAAGCCTGCAATTTATTGTAAGCGTCATCAGGAATGACGGTATCAATAATTACCTTTACTTTTGATATTCTTTCGTATTCAGCAGCAGCTACCCTCAACGCCTTTACTGAATCCCTTGAGGGCTCAGCATTGAGGAATCGAATTGTTTTTTGTTGTGCATGAACGGCAGGTGCGCCTCCAGCAAATAATGCCGCACCTGCAACAGCAGCTTTCAGAATGTCGCGGCGCTCAAGCTTTTGTGTTTTCCTATCCTTATTGGCTTCATTCGCCTGCATAGTTAAAACGTCTAATTCTTTATGATTTTCCATCTCTCAACCCCTTACCTTTGAAGACATAATTAAAAAAGAACTTCTCCTGTTGCACCATCAAAAACCTGTAATTTTGATTCATTAAAAGCGATATTAAGTACATCACCTACAACATATCGATCTTCGCGCCCGCTTAGTATTCTGATCTTTTGATTTCCTGGCAACTCAGAAATCACTAAGGTTTGTGCTCCCATTTGCTCGATCAGCGTCACTTTCGCCTTAGCTAGATTTGGTTTTCTTCCGTCTGTTACCACCTCTATATATTCAGGTCGAATTCCTAGGGTAACTTTATTAGATTTCGATGAGATTGATTTCAGCTTATTACCCAGATCAATAGTGACCCCTTGATTTTTAAAAGTGTATTGCCCATTAGAATGAATTAGATCGCCTTCGATTAAGTTCATTTCTGGTGCACCTATGAAACCAGCAACAAAAAGGTTGGCAGGGTGATCGTAGACTTCTAGTGGAGTTCCGATCTGCTGAACCTTGCCTTGATGCATAACAACGATTCGGTCGCCCAGGGTCATTGCTTCGACTTGGTCATGTGTGACATAAATCATGTTGATGCCAAGGCGTTGATGTAATTGGCCAATTTCTTCTCGCATACGAATACGAAGTTTTGCATCTAAGTTAGATAATGGTTCATCTAGCAAGAACACTTCTGGAGATCTTACTAGGGCTCTGCCAAGTGATACACGCTGCATTTGACCGCCAGAAAGCTGCTTAGGTTTTCTATCAAGTAAGTTTTCAATTCTTAAAATTTCAGAAGCCCATTGAATCTTTTTCTTTATTTCTTCTTGTGGAACTTTGCGCATCTTTAAGCCAAATGCGAGATTTTCATAGACTGTTTTATGAGGGTAAAGGGCATAATTCTGAAATACCATAGCAATGTTCCGCTCACTTGGCTCCAGATTAGTTACATCCTTATGACCAATTTCGATTTGACCCGAACTGACTTCTTCAAGTCCTGCAATCATTCTGAGGGTGGTTGATTTGCCGCAACCTGATGGCCCGACTAAGACAATAAATTCACCGTCTTTGATCTCAAGGTTCAAATTTTCGACCACAGCAGTTTGGCCAAAGCTTTTTGTAATATTTTTTAAAGAAATAGAAGCCATATTTTTTATCCGACCATAGCCGAAAGCTGATGGTTAATATCTTGTAGCTGTGATTGAGCCGATTTATAAATCTTAAAGAAGTCTTGATAAATTTTTACATTCTCTGGCTTGGGTTTGATTACCTCAATCGTTTTTACGCAACGTTCCACAGCGGAAACTTCATCTTTAAAAGCCCCTACACCAATTCCTGCAATCATGGCTGCTCCAAAGGAGGCATCGGTAGTTTGGGTTAGGATAATTTCTATATTTAATATGTCCGCAACAATTTGTCTCCAAATAGCGCTTTTAGCTCCGCCCCCAATAATTCGGGCTGATTGAATATCAATGCCTTGGTCTTTAAATTGATCTAGAACATCTTTTAAGGAAAAACTGATTCCTTCATATAAAGCGCGGGCAAAATGTGCGCGGTTATGACGAAATGTTATTCCAATAAAGTCAGCTCTCAATAGAGGATCCCAGTAAGGTGCTCTCTCACCTTGAAGATAGGGGTGAAATAGTAAACCCTCTGAGCCAGGTTTTACTTGGCCTGCCATTTGATCCATTACATCAAATCCATTGATGCCGTTCTCTTCTGGATAGAAGGTGTCTCTTAGCCAGCGGTGAGCTGAAGCGCAGCTATTGGTTCCCGAGATTGTGTACCAATGATCGGCTACTACAAAAGGGTAATTAATTAAGGTTTTATGAAGATTGGGATTTTTGGAAATCACGCTGACTGTGCCTGCAGTTGCCAATTTTACAGTCCCATCACCTGGATTTATTGATCCCGCACCAAATGTTTCGATAGAGGTATCTGAAGTACCGCAAACAACCGGCGTACCTTCCGCTAGTCCAGTTTCAAGAGCTGCTTTTGGAGTTACTTTTCCAACAATATCGGTTGGTTTAACAATGGGAGGGAGGGTATTAATTGAGCAGCCGGCAAGATTGCACAGCTCTTCGGACCACTTGCCCTCTTTCGCATCAAATAGCAGGGTACCAACAGCTTCAGTAGCGTCGGTTTCCCAGGTGTTTGTTAGTCGAGATCTAAGCCAATCTTTTGCCACATAAATACGCCTAGTTTTTTTAAAGACTTCTGGTTCATGACGGCTTAGCCATAAGAATTGAGGTAGTGTCCAGGTAGGCGCTGGTGAGTTAAATCCGATCTCAAGAATACGCTCCCAATGTTTATCTTTTAATTCCAGCGTCTCCTGACCGCTTCGCTGATCATTCCATAATATGGCGGGCCTTACTAGTTCACCATTAGCATCTTCTAATACTGGAGTATGTGCTCCAGCGCTAAAAGAAATAGCAGCAATTTCATTTGCTTTTATCTTGGCTTGAGCAATAGACTTTGGGACGGTCTCTTTAACTGCATTCCACCAGTCCACTGGGTTTTGCTCACTCCAGCGAGGGTGCGGGGAGCTTGTGACTATATCTTTACTTGCACTGCCAACGACATTGCCTTCCAGATCAATAATCATTGTCTTTAGGCTGCCCGCGCCAATATCAATACCCATTAAATAGGATTTTTGCGATTGAATGTACTGATTTAAAGACATAATGAGAGGCCTGTAATTTGCATTACCTTAGGTTTAATGAGCGAACGGCATCATCGAGAATTGTTGTCATATTCAAGCCGTAAGTACATTTTCCAACGCTTGATTTGACTGCATCTCGCCTCATTAAGACATCTTGAGTTTCTGGATTCCATTCGAGATTACCCTGATGTACCGCTAGGCAAATAAAAGAAAGGGCTGAGGGCGTTTGTGATTCAATCTGAAGGGCTTCATTAGCGCCAAAACTGGATCGACAGGTGTTAGGGCAAAAAGCGCATATTTTGAGAGACTTCATAGTTTCACTCATGATCAATATCCATTTATTTTTTATTGAATTCCAGACCAATCGCGCCTTTAGCTAGAGGGAGCCCTAATTTTCCTGGGTTGAATAAGTTGCTGGGGTCAAGCGATTTTTTTAAAGCCTCTAGTATCTGCATGCCCTGATTTAATTCTTCTTTCAACCATCTGCCTCTCAATAAACCAACCCCATGATGATGGGCAAGAGAGCCCCCAAAGCTAAGGCATATGGATTCAATTTTGTCCCATAACTGGAGATGTAATTGGTGCGCATTTATATTTTCCATTGGAGGCAGTCTTATAGTCATATATTGACAGAGACCTTCTGAATAAATATGTGACCAGTGTGCTCCAAAATAGGTTTCAGGATAAATAGCTTTAATTTCCTTGGAAATAGTTTGATACATTTCCATTACGTTAGTCCAGTCGCTAGTAACCTCAATCGTATCCATGTAGTAATTGTCGGTTTGCCACTGGGTGGAGTATGACTGATAGCGTGTTTTCTCCCAATGCTGATAGGGTCCAAGCCCTGCGCTACTAGCTCCATATTTGTAGGCAATTTCTAGAGAGAGTTTTTTTTCAACTTCAAGTAAATCTTTCAAGCCAGAAAACTTCATGACACATAGAATAGGCTTGCCTTTAAATTCAGGCATGTTTTCAGTTCGCTGTCGGCTCTCTTCTTCATCATAAAGACGCATTACTTCGGGGCGCAGTTCACTTTGCATAATCTCTTTTAGAGCATCGAACCCCGATTGAAGTGATGGGAAAGCCAGCACACAACCTTCGCTGTGAGCGGATTTTTTCCAAATCCTTAAAGTGAGCTCAGTAATAAACCCTAAAACGCCTTCTGATCCAACGAAGATGTCCTTAATGCTAGGGCCTACGGATCGTCTTGCCACAGGCCTTACCTCAAGAAGCTCTCCATTTGGGAGGACTGCTTTAAGACCTAGCACCATATCTTCGATCTTTCCAAATCTTGATGAGGCTTGTCCAGCCCCCCGGCATGCAGCCCATCCCCCAACTGTAGACATAGATATCGATTGAGGGTAATGGCCTGCTGTGAAACCTTTAGCATTTAGCGCCTCCTCAAATTGCATTCCATTCATACCTGCCTGAACGGTTACGGTGCAATTAGTTTCATTTAGATCAATGATCTGGTTCATCCTTTTGAGGTCTACGATAATTTCACCATTCAAAGGTATCGTCCCTCCAAGTACGCCTGAGCCAGCGCCGTAGGGAATTAATGCAACTTTATTAGCGAGGCAAAATTGAGTAATTTTGACTAGGTCATCTGTAGATGAAGGTAATACGATTGCGCTTGGGAGGGTACCAGGTAAGGCCCCAACCCTAATTCGATATAAGCCGTAGGGTAGTCTATCCCTAGAATAAGCGTAACGATCTGGTTTGCTAAATAGCAATTTTTCTTGACCAATAACTCCCTGCAGTTTCTTTGCTAACTCAGGAGGTAAAGCGATGTCTTTTATGTCTTGGGAAGGCTCTATTAATAATTCGCTATGACCCATATCGATGCGCCCTTAGGTGTATATTATTCTAAAATTGAACAAACGATTGTTCTTAATCTATCTAAAATTGATGTTGAAGTCAATTTGTTTGACCTAAGTGTTTTCACTAGGTAGGAAGCCTCTGCCATGTAATGATTATTAATTGACAGCGGAGGAGATGATCAATAAATTTGAACAAATCATTGTTCAATCATATAAATTGAGGCGTCAATATTAAAAAACTATTTCCAATCAGAGGAAAAAAGTACTTTGGAGCAACGAAGTGCGAAACGGTTGCTCCAAAAATCCTTTGGTTTTCAAAACCAATGAGCGAGGTATTACTTCTTGTGATTTTAGTAATCTAGTCGCACAAATACTCACACACCGATAATGAGACGCTGTAACCTCTTGAAATCCTGTGGTTTTCTTTGAGTGTCTGCTCTCATAACCTGCGAACCTAAACATACCCTAAAGCTAAGAAAAAGTGGGTTAGAAATATAAAAGGTGAGGTTTGGAGATCTGAGTGTTACTTTAAGTAACACTTGTGAGATTAGGAAAGTGTGTGGGTATCACTACACAGTTTAAGTTAAATATTGATGTGAAGATTAGCCGGCTATCCTCAGTCATGGTCGATTCCGCCCCGAGCCACCAAGAATCACAATAGCCCACTTGTCGGGCTATTTTTTTGGTCTGGGCTGTTAATGAATAATTAAAAGGAACCCATTGAGCGTAGACAGTAAGCCCAAGCAGCCA
>Ga0209191_1002342_pt1 | contig 11839 bp, 19 predicted proteins | sample S_130626_EF_Meta_FD_187320 | JGI IMG/M metagenome (GOLD analysis project Ga0209191, IMG submission 187320) | Freshwater microbial communities from Lake Simoncouche, Canada to study carbon cycling - S_130626_EF_MetaG (SPAdes) (version 2) | ecosystem: Environmental > Aquatic > Freshwater > Lake ... | reverse complement strand
AACAATTAGAAGTAGATATGTCGGACATGTTCCCATTTGATTTTTATATTACATGTCAATTTAATGTTTAATAGAGGTTTATATTGATTAAATGGGGGAATATCTGTATCTTTAGATAAAATTAAAACTATGAAAAATCTATTATTATCACTTATCTTCGGTCTTTTGTCTTTTATGACATTCTCACAAACTCCTGTTAATGTTTATGTAATTAATCAAGGGGGATGTCCTTACGCATTAACGGACACTTATGTTTCACCAGCAGGTGCAGGAAACATGACATTAACATCTATTGATAGCATGGGGTTTCAAAATGTTCATCACTATATTATTAATGATACAGTTTATCCTATTACCCTTACTGTATGTTTATATGTAGGAGCAACACAAGCACCATTCCCACCACAAACTCCACAGTGTATTACACAAGTATTAAATTCAGGAGTGGCATTAACACTTGTCGCCGACTGTTCAATATTAGATATAAACGAACTTACAGGTAACAGTAAACAACTTATTAGTGTAGTAGATCTTATGGGTAGAGATACAAAGGTACAACCAAATAAGTTATTGGTCTATACATACAGTGATGGATCTAAAGAGATTAAATATATTAACGAGTAATAATATAATTCACTCACTCATTACAAAAGGGAGACTCCATACGGGTCTCCTTTTTTCATTCATTCATGTATTATATTATTACATTCCTATAAAGGATATGTCCCATTAATTACCACATATATTAAACAGTATTGTAATGGTCATTACAGTAATGTATATTACGTTAACATGATGAGGTTCTCATGTATAGATAATTTCTTTTTCTATACATTATAAATTTATACCCTATCGGGTTGGTTTTTTAAGAATATACCCATTTTTACAAATAAATGTCCCTATCGGGTATAATTTCCCCCATCTAATTAGGGACCCCATTTATGAGTAGACAATCTAAGTAGACGATTAGTGATCAGGTAAGTAGGTGGTTTAGAATGGGGAACAAAGTTCCCCCACATATTACCACCTGTTCGAGTAGATCAAAGAGTTACTTATGTTTTATATCATTCAGATCAGGTTTCACCTGACAATAGAGATATGAATAGTAAGTAGTTTACATGTCAATATTATGTGTCTATTATTAGGGGGTCAAGGTTAAGTTGAACACTAAAGTGGTCGTTGAAGTAATCATTTAATATGTCATTAAGTCATACTCTAACGTCCTAAAGGACTGTCCACGGCAATTGTTCTTTAACACTACATTTTTCGCTGGAAAACCTAAGTACTCAAAAAAGTGGTCTTCTTGATATCACTAGAGGGGATTTTTTCACTCTCAGTATAGCAACAGGACCATTATTGGTGGGAGAAAGTGGGTAGAACACTATGGGGAAAAAGTGGTAAAAGGTGGTGAGGGGACTGTGTGGTGAAGCGAACGAGACTGACATTTTGACAAAATCAAGAAATTAACATATATTTATTAACAAATTATCCCCCTTATGATACAATTAATTAACAATTTCGAAACAACACTATTAGAAAATAATGGTTCCTTAATGGTCAATTATAAACATGACATACTGACAGGGTACTGTGAGTACAGAATTGTGGAGGTGAATAACAGATTCAAACAAAGAGCATGGGTTCTTATCAACACAGACATGGGGGATATCATAGAGTACATTCATACGAACATGCCTCTATCAGATGATGATCTGTTAAAGGTAGATAAGTTAATTAGAGATCATTCCCTATCTAAGGTTCAAGGTCTACGTCGGTAATAAGATGACGACGGATCCATCCACTCACTTTAGACGTGGGGAAATGTTTAAGGATCATAAGGGATATACCAATGATCAATGCTGATGAGATGACAAGGTACCCAAGGATGAGGTTCATAAGTAAGATAGTTTTCATGGGGTAAATATAAGAAGAACATTTGATCTAATCAAATGGATCCCCCACATTAATATTGGGGATCCTATTATATATTATAAGAGCAGGTTGGAGTCTACACTCCAAGAGGTGTCTCTCCCCCAGCCCGACATCTCTCTCACATTGTCAATACAAAGATAGTGATTATAAATGATACCACCAAACATTCCCTCATATAATAATCAACTTAGTTATCAACTGACGACGTGTCATGTTAATAACTTATGGGGGACTGTACGATCCTCCCCTTATCCTGGCATGGGGGTCCTCCCCACAAATGACCCCCTCCCCCCCTCCGTATCCCCCCCATATATGACATTTTGACACCCCAGGAGGGGGCTCAATCCCGCATGTAACATATTCGTAAAAAATTTCTGGAAAAATTTTTGACAAATTTCGGAATATCTATTACTATTGTTTTATGTCAAAACAAAAACACAAAAAAAGAAATATTAGATTTGGTGAACATTTACTTAGAGTAAATTCTAAATCTGTGAAGTTTACCGATCTATATGTGGATATGGAATTTGCCACCACTAAACTTAATGAGGTTCATTATATATTCGAAAGTTCATCGGGGTATGTAATTGGACAAGGGGAAAATTACACAAGAGCAAGAAATAATTCTAAAGAGTTCTTAAATAAGACAAACGGAAGGTTCTCTGAAATTGTAGATCATTTTACTAAGGTATAAAAAACCCCCACCTCATCAGTGGGGTTTTTTATTTCCCCCTATATTTATCATTATATGAAAATCCTCATTAAAGAATCACAGTATGTCCATATATTGGAGAACTTAGAAAAAAACAAGAAGTTCTTAACTAATGTTATGGGTATGGACTTCACAGGGAAAATCAAACAAGTAACCTCAACTTATGATGTCCCAATGGAATTTGATAATAATATTAGTCCGAGTGTGATCAAGTCTCATTTAAACAGTGATGGTCCTATGTATCTTTTTGAACTTGACGATAAAAAGTTTCTTTATCAAGATAAGGGTCATATTGATTTCTTTATTGATCAGAACGGATTTTACTATAATGATGAAATTGCAAGAGTACTTGGAATTGATATAATGGGTTTAAGATTTTCTGATATTATTGATATGTACTTCAATGAGGAGGAGACTCTTAATGAAAGTACTGATAAGAACAAGAAGTTCTTAACCAATCATATGGGTATTGACTTTACAGGTAAATTAAAAAAAATAACATCGGCTTATAATATTCCATATAATTTTTATAGAAATGGTGGGGTTAGTCTAAACCATATTATGGAGTATTTAAAATCTTTTGGTCCTATGTATTTTTTTGAACTTGGTGATTATGAATATCTTTATCAAGACAGGGGGAATAAAGATTGGTTTATTGATGAAAGAGGGGTTAAATATATTAAAGACGAATTCTCCGAGAGACTTGGACTCGATGTTTTGGGTTTGAGGTTCTCAGATATTATTAACATATACTTCAACGAGGGGGAACCTATTAATGAGAATGTTAATAAAAGAAAAAAATTATTCACCAAAATGTTGGGTGAGGATCTAATTGATAGTATCCAAGAGATTACCTCAACCAAACAACTACCAAAAGAATTCTTAAAGTCCATTGGTGAATCAACAATTCAAACATACATTGATAAGTACGGACCCCTTTATTATTTTGTTTACAATAATGAGGAACCATTATTATACAAAGACAGAGAGGATTACGAAATGTATATTAATAATAAAGGTAAATCTTTTTTATATGGTGAAATCACCGATAGACTCGGTCTTTCTGATATTGGATTAAAATTCTCCGATGTTATTGACACCATCTTCAATGAGGAGGAAACTCTTAATGAGAGTCTTATTATTGAGGAAACCAATAAGTCTCTTAGACTTCTTACAAAGTACTACGATATTGAAGGGGATGGGGCTTCGTATCGTGGGGATAATAAAATACAGACCCTTGTTACATTCTTCCCTAAAGACTACGATAATGAAATGTCCGATCATGCCGGATCATCCATTTGTAATTGGGAGTTTGAGCCACCGTCTGATCTTATATTTAAATTCATGACCCTACCCAATCCTTCGTTTATTCCTCTAATGGATTATGTTGGGGAAACGGAAGATCTTGAGGGGTACTTGGAGGGTATTCATAGAAAGGAAGCCGAGAAGTTTTTAATAAGATTAAAAAAGAGTAGATCTTAAAACACTCCACTTCGTGTCGGTCTACGACACGACCCCCCTATTCTGATATAGTCAAATACTGAAAAAAATTTCCAGAAAAATTTTGAGAAAATTGAGGTATTTATTAGAAAAGAATATATAATGAAAAATATAAGATTAAATGAATCAGATATATCAAGAATCGTAAAAAGGGTTATTGAAGAAGATAGAAAAGAATCGATGATTGAAAAAATCAAAAGAAAACTTAAAGGAATATCTGACGATCAGTTGGTATATAACATGGAAAACAATCTTCCTTGGGATTGGAAAGGTTCTAAAGAAGGATATCATGAAAAAATGGAACCAAGAAAAAATAATCGAGGTTCTAACTAAGTTTATATCGGGGTTTTTTCATTTTTCTTCCTTTTAGAATGGGGGCGTATACCGCGGGTCCCGACTTCGTCGGAAAAAATCGACCGACCGAACCCTTCGGGTCTTTTTATGATTTAATTAAGTGATTTACTTAGTAGGTCTTTAAGAAAAAGGGGTCGACTTGTATATTTATTTATATGAAAATCATAATTACAGAATCGCAACTAAACAGAGCATACTTTAAGTATTTGAATTACATACTTGACGGTATTAAATTTAACATATCTAAATCTGAATCAGGATATAGGGTATACTACATTGATGACGTTAGAACTTTTACTTACAGTGAAAGAAGTGAAGACGTTTATTTTTTCAAAATGTATGTTGATGAGTTAAGAGATATGTTTGTCAATTTGGATGAGGACGAAGCCTTAGAAATTATTGGTAAATGGATCCAACTTAAATTTGGATATCCCGTTAGAACGGTGTATTCTACTGAAACAATGTATAGGGATTAATATGAAAATTATTATTACAGAGGAACAGGTAGATACTATTAAAAAGATTAGGGTTTTGGAAAAGTATATTGATCATATTTTATCTGAATATCCTTGGTATGAAGGTATTGATAGTTTTAAGGTTGAACCATTTAGATTCAGAACACCAATGATATATGAGGTTCCGTTGTATAGATTTTTTATAAAAACAAACGATCATGAACAGTCATTTCATGATGCTGATTCAGATAACTCACCCATAACAGATGATATTGATGATATGTTTGCCTCATTATTCCCAAAGAAAGATGGTAAATGGACCGCAGTTTGGGTATTTAATTATGTTGATCCCTGAGTTATGGAAAATTTAAAACTAAAAAAATTATTAAAGAAACTTTTTGAGGACAAAGAGTTTGAGATAAGACTTAAAGATACTGAAACCTATTATGATGGATATAACTATGTTACTGATGATGTAGTCTATGAATTTAAATTTCATGTTGTTGTTAGAACTGTTGTTGGTGAAGGGGTGGATGCCGTTGGTGATATGGATATTATTATTGATTCTATAACAAAAAATGGTAAGGATCATTATAATAATTGGGTTAATAGACATTATGATGATGGGGCGTGGTATATTGATGAACTTGATGATAAATTTTACGATGAATACTTTTCGCATCTACCATTTAGTATTTATACTAACTTCTATGGTTATGATCAAGAAAGAAATGAAGAAGATACGATTGATGAATCTGTAATTAAAAAAATTATTAGAAAGTTGTTATAAAATTATGATAGTAGAAATAAATAAAGAACAATACCAAAGGGTTATTTATAAGTTGTTAAATACATTGTACGGTCCAAAAATTTCATATAGGTGGAATAATGATTTAATTGAGATACTATCAAATGAGGGTGATGAAATTTTTTATGTTTACACCAAAAACGGAAGAGCCCGTGGATGTAAAAGAGATTTGTATGTTATAGGCCAAACCGAAGAAGACATAAATGACTTTATACCAAAAGCCGCGATAAGAAAAAAATTATTTTCTAAAACCGTTCTTTCTTATGTTAATGAAAAGACGGGTCTTGATATTGATTGTATTGAGTTTTGGTATCCCAAAACTACTAAAGGTGTAGATCACAATAAAAAATATAACTTTAATGTAAAAAAGAATAAAAAGAGTAAAATGTAATTCCCCTCTCTTTTGACAGGGGAATTTTTTTTGTCTATATTTTTTTTATGTGTAATGATCCACTTTTTAGATTACGACAAAATGAAGATTTCGTAAATGAAATGCTTAATCGACCTATTACCTCTTACTCTGAGTACAAACAAAGAGAAGAGGATACTAAGGTATTATTTTTAATTAGAGACAAATATCTAAAACTTCTTGGTAAATTTATTGAAAATACTTACCCTGATTTGAGATTTAATATCTACATTAGAAATAGAAACCCAAACGAGAGTAAACCTCAATGGTATGGACACACTTATATGGAATTGGTAATATTTGATGTTATATCTCAACCAATATATAATCCCTCAACTTTTGAACCTGTTTATAGAACCACAACCTATGATGGATATTTTTCTATGGATACGATTTATGATGATATAGATTCGTTCATTCCCGAGATCAATAAACACCTAATGATTACCTTCGTACATTACCGTAATACTGATCAAATGGTACCGGAACAATTTTATGATATACCATCTTTTGAGTGTTGGGACAAGTATTGGAGATATAGTAAGTTAGAGGGCAATAATAAGTTACCATGGCCAATTTAACCTCATCAGTGGTATTTTCTTTTCTTTGACTATTTATCAATTATATATTAATTATGAACAACGAACAAAAAGCAATGGCGTATAATCAACTGATGTTTGAGTATACAAAAATACAAAATCAGATCTCCTCTATTAAGGGTGAGTCAATCTCATTAAATCAGAATCAAATTAATGAGGTTCGTGAACTTGAGAGAAAACTTAACTTTATTATGCAAAAGGCATCTCGTCTGTAGTTAATTTTTATTTTTTGACATATTTATTAATATGAAAAAAATTGTTGACTATAAAATAAGATTTAACTCACTAATGGAATCTTCTATGGGTGATGTTAAACCACTAATTGTGGAAAACCCTACTCCAACAGGAAGAAATAATCCTGATTGGGTTAATTTAAGAGTAAAATCTATGAATTTACCATTCAAACCAAAGGTAATTACTTTTGGAACTGATGATCAGAGCTTGAATTGGGGTAGCGCTAAATCTGCTAAAGGAAATTACGCTCTTGTAATAGACGATAAATCGCCTTATTTTGATCTTTTTACTAAAGAATATAATTCTGATTCAGAAAAATCTCTTCACCAATGGTGGGCGGATAATGGATATGAAGTTGATACAACAGCTGACAGAGTAAAAATAGATATAAAAGATACAGATAAATTAATGACGGATCTTAGGTCATTTTTTGATGAATACCCACCTGAATAGTAAGTTATGAAAATCGAAAGACTTAACGAAAATGATATATCTAAAATTGTAAAAACTCTTCTAAAAGAAGATTTAAGTACATTACCGTTTGAGACTATATCTAATAATTTTCCTGATAATTTAGATGGGACAGATTTCTTTTCTAAAGTAATTCCTAAAATATATGAAAAATCTCCAGATAGTTTTGTAAACGCCTGTGCAAGTAGACTTTCATTGGCGCTTAATAATGCTGGGTATACCCCATCACCTGTGGCATTTAAAACACAAAACGATTATAGTGTTGACGGAAAAAATTATCCAAAAGGTAGTAGTTTAATTACTTCGGCAATTGTGATGAGAGACTATTTAACAAAAAATTTTGGTAAACCATTGATCGTACCAAATGATGACTCACAGAAGGTTGCAGAAGCAATAAATGGAGTAAAAGGAATGTTTGTGATTACTAACGTTCCTGGTTGGGGGGCTTCAGGTCATGCAGACATTTACAGAGGTGGTGACGGTAGTGATTGTGGTAATAATTGTCATTTTGGTGAAGGGGGAACATTACACTTTTGGGGTATGAAATCACAACTTCAGGTTAACGCTTTTAAATGTGGATGGAATAATGACGTTGATGGTTATAAAAAATCTAATTGGACTTGTTATGATGATCCGTTAAAGTCTTCTCCGGCCAAAAACGCTAAAAAATGTGGTTATGGTGATGATGTGAAGGCATACAGATTAAGTGGATATAAATGTAAAAATTAAAAAAATGAAAAAAATTATAAAATTAACAGAAGATGATCTAACAAGGATCATCAAAAGAGTTATCAGAGAAACCGACGAAACCCAACATCAAGAACCAAGTGCTGAATTAATTGCATCATTATCAAGTGAAACCCAAGATGATGAAAAAGATGATGAAAAGGATATGACTCAACAAGTAGCTGAAGATTTGTATAGAAGAAGAATGGATAGGAGAATATTAAATGAAGATGGTGTATGGGAGGTAATAAAAAAAATAAAGTCTTGTTATTCCAATGCAGGTAAACCTTTTCCAGGTCCATGTGAAAAAGGTACACATTCAGTTTGTAAGGAAAAAATCCGAATTACTGCAACTAGTTTTTTTGAAAATAACAAAAACGCTCAAAATGATCCAAGAATAGAAAAATTTTGGGGATGTATAAATAAAATTGATCCCTCAATATTACAAGGAATGGGATAAACTAAAAACCCCCACCGAAAGATGGGGGTTTTCTTTTTTAAAACGTTTTTAAATCGTTTTTAGAAAAGGTGTACTCAGCACTGTACAAATATTCACCAAAATTTAAATCATACCAAGGACTTTCTCCATTATCCCCTACAAGTATTTGAATGTCTTGTGCTGGCATATAACTCTGAGCTAACATAAATTTTACTTCACCCTTTTCATTTACACATTTATCAACAACAATTACTGCGTGACCAGGAAATCCACCAATTACAAATACATCACCAATTTGTAAATCATCAGCACTTTTAGATGTTAATTGTTTATTTAAAGAGTAAGTGTTTGCGTAACAGAACACACCACACATGTATGACCAAAGGTTTTCTTTAGTTGGAGTTTTCCCACCAAGATAGTTTATGTAATTTGATTTTTTACCACTTACATATAAAAACTCAATTTCATTATAACGTTTTTGTGAGAACAAATATTCTGCACGTAACCTCATAACCGCATCCGCACATTGATAATTAGAATTTCCATTAAATGGAAGATCAACAACGGCACAATAAGCAGAAGTGTTTAGTTTTGATGTGCCATCAAAGTGTAGGGCAGGTGTTCCATTAGGTTTTAATGGTAAATTTTGTAAATAAGAACCAAAAGATCCATCTTCTGAATCAACACGAGTAAATCCTTGCGGTGTGTTGAATCGAGTCTCAATGGTTGACCCATTTTCATTAAGAATTGGTATTTCTTTGACAATAGTGTCACTAACTTCTTCCTTTGTTAAAGAGTTTTTTTGTGCCGATGTCTCGGTACAAGAAGTTGTAATGAGTAAGATAGTCAAAAATAAAATAGATCCGATAAATAATTTAATTGTTCTCATGTTGTTTTTTTTACAAACATAATTAAAAAAATCAAATAAAAAAAATTACATGCAGTTTTTAACAAATTATGAATTAACCCTTTAATATTAACCATTTAACATATATTTATATTTAAAATCTATTATGAAACATTTATTAAACGATATATCCCAAGAAGAAAAAAATAATATTCTTGAACAACACAATGGAGGTATGTCAATTGATACTTCTAAATTCAAAAGGTTGTTAGAGTCAATCGGCGGTAACGTAAAACCATTAGTAACAGAAGAAGTAACTAACTCAATTGTAAAAATTCAAAAAAACTTTGGGGGTAATCCTGATGAAAATTTTTTCATGTTAGCTCAGAAAGTTAAAGGAAGTAATGGTTTTATTTATAATTGTACTGAAAAAGTTATGAGAGTTGGTGATGGACCAGGTTCTTACAAAGCTGAAGATTTTGGTTTAGATCCTAATGAAACCCAAACAAAAATTGATGGGGTTTGTAAAAAACAGATGTCAAAATAATATGAAAAAAATAATAAAACTTAACGAGTCCGATCTAACAAGAATAATTGAAAGGGTTATTAGTGAGTCAGAACTAATGATATCACCATTTAAGATTCAGGCAATTAACGGTTTATTAAAAATAACTAATACCTCAACAAGTAAATCGGTTAAGTATAGATTAGAAAAAACTTTAGTTGGTTTTAGAAAAACTTTATATGTTGAATCTTTAGATGAAAATAAAATGGTTGTTAGTGTTGCTGGAATCACACAAGACGTTTCAATTTTTAAAGAAAACCTTAAAATATTTTTAAGTAAAAATTTTGGTAAAGATGAGGTTGCGTATATGACTGAAGATGGATCAAAAGTGTACTTTGTAAAAGTTGGTTAAAATAAAATTATAAATAAAATAAAATGAAAAAAATTGTAAAATTAACAGAGAGTGATTTGTCTCGTATCGTTAACCGAGTGGTTAGTGAGAACATTGGTGATAAAACGGGTGATTTATACTCAGACATAAATAAACTTATAGATATGGAATATTCTGAACTTGAAACCGATGAGGTTATTGATGTTTTGGAAAACATTTTGGATTCTTTAAGAGGAAGTTCTGAAAGAAAAAAAAGAGGTGGTGGTTATATTACACCACAAAGAATTAAAGGATATTGGGGATCTAAGTAAAATTGTTTGGATTATAATACTTATTAAAACCTCACCTATCAGTGGGGTTTTTTGTTTTATATGGTATTTATTTAATATGAAAATTATTATTTCAGAAAATCAACTTGGTCTTATTAGACGAATGAATGAAATCGAAAGGTTGGTATATCCGACAATGGATTTAGTTTATGAATACTTACAAGGAGATAATTTGTCTCCGTTGGAAAAAAGACATTATCGTGCTTTTGAAAGTACTGTGGTGATGAAACTTGCAAATGAACTTGCGAATCAAACTAGTCTTTTAGGTGATGAAAAAGTAACATTAAGAAATCAAATGCAAAGATATATCACGAATGAATATTATACAAAAATTAGAGATTACTTTATGTCTCGTTTAGATAACAAATAAACTATTTTTATAAAAAAAATGAAAAATATTTTTAAACAATCAAATTCAGAAAAAGACGAAATTTTGGAGATGCATAAAAAAGCAACTTCCAACCATTACTTATTTGAACAACACTTAGATGGTGAAATGGAAGAAGGTGGTGGAACATGGGAAGGAATTAAAGGTTTCTTTAGGGGGAAAGGATATTATTATACTAAGTACTTAACTCAAATTCAAAATGTTTTAGAAAAGTTACAAAAGAAATTGGGTGACGATAAAAAAATAAAGGCAGATCTTGATGAAATTTTAGAAGATGTGACCGAATCATCTATGGAAGAGGAGAAAAAAGACAAACTTTTAGATTTAATGGTAGAGATATCTGAAGGAATTGATCAAGCAAGTCAGCTTTTAGAAATGCAAATTCAAAAAATTAAAGACCTTAAAAAGTAATTATCAAAATTACATGAAAATAATAATCTCAGAATCTCAATACTCGGATCTTTTTGGTGTATACAACGAAAAAAACTCAAACCTCATCTATAAGATGTGGAATGACGGTATGGATTTTAATGAGATTTCAGAATTAACAGGATTAAGAGAGTCTCAAGTTATTTATTTACTTAAAGATAATGAAATTAGTATTAGCTGTGATTTGGCGTATATACTAATTCAAATACTTTATAAAACAAGTTTAATAAATAAGGGATTTAATTTTAATAACGGTCAGATGGAACTTGTAACAAATTGGGATAGTTTTGGTGGTTTAGTTGCTTTTGCAT
>Ga0209191_1002341_pt1 | contig 11840 bp, 14 predicted proteins | sample S_130626_EF_Meta_FD_187320 | JGI IMG/M metagenome (GOLD analysis project Ga0209191, IMG submission 187320) | Freshwater microbial communities from Lake Simoncouche, Canada to study carbon cycling - S_130626_EF_MetaG (SPAdes) (version 2) | ecosystem: Environmental > Aquatic > Freshwater > Lake ... | reverse complement strand
AATGGTAATAATTTCTCTCAATTCGGTCATCGAATAAGTTGCACACGGAGCAAAAGTAGGCCGCGAATTCGATGCCACAGTCATCATTGCAACACGTTTGAGACACGGGTTGCCGGTGGTCGCACATATTGCACACGACTTCTGATACAGCGTGTCGGTTCATTTCATGTGTCTCGGCATCATTGTGGCAGTGGCGGCACACATATGTTTTCCCGCAACACGGCGCCACCAAGCTGCAACGGCGCACATAGTGTTCGCAACCGTGATGTGCGTCATCTTCTTCTTCTTCTTCTTCTTCTTCTTCAATCATGGGATTGGGTTCTTCATCCAATTCATTCGTCGAATTGTTCATATTTGGATTGGGTCAATATAAACAATGCACAATAATACACTTAAATGGTTTTTTATAAACATTAAATATAAGAACCAGCAGACTTAGACTTATACATGGCTAACAACGTGACCCGCGTCAAGCACATTTTTCTCGACCGTGCAACGTTTTTAAAGAATCTGGGCGAGACGCCGAACCACACCGTGTTGAAGTTGACGGCAACGTGGTGCGGTCCGTGCAAGATGATTGCGGAATACACGCGCCAGGCCTCGCTGCGGTTGCCCGCCAATGTCGACCTGATTGAGTGCGACGTGGACGAGTCGTTTGATTTGTACGCCTCTCTGAAGCAGAAGAAAATGGTGAACGGCATTCCGGTGTTCCTGTTTTACAAGAACGGGAATGCGACGCTGATTAGCGACCTGTCGGTGACGGGTGCCGGAACCAAGGAGTTGGATGCCTTCTTTTTTCGGGTGATGGCCATGGTTAGTCCGGCAGGCACAGCAACGAATCATTACATCAATCAATAACCCATGGACACGAGAGAAAATGCACAAATAATAACAAATGATAACAAAATCAAAATCAAATGCAAATAAACATAATAAAAATAATACTAATATTGTCATTAGTATTATATCGCAATTACATCCCCCAAACACACACAATCATTTCAACGCAATGTCTCTCGACGACTTGGATTTAGACATCCGCAATTATGAGCTGCGCGACATTCTGAACCTGTTCAAGCTGCCGTCCGTGTTCACTGATGCGCACATGCGCGAGGCCAAGCTGACGGTCATGCGCACGCATCCCGACAAGTCCGGGCTGGACAAGGCATACTTCCTGTTTTTCTCCAAGGCGTACAAGATTCTGCACGAGGTGTACCAGGTGCGCGCCGGTCTGTCGCGCCAAAAGGGCGACGACCTGAAATACGACTCCGTAAAGGATGACATTGACGCGCGCCGCAACGCCAATTCCGACAAGTTGAAGCGCATGAATGCCGACCAGTTCAACCGCTGGTTCAATCAAACGTTTGAAGAGAATAAACTGCACGACGAGGAGCAGGACAGCGGATACGGCGACTGGCTGAAAGGCACGGATGATGGCGCAGCCGAGGATGAAAGCGAGAATGATGATGCCGATTTGGGCGAAGGCGCGTCATGGGCCCAACGCATGCAACGGTTGGAACGTCGCAAGAGCAAGTTAAGAGAGCAGGCGCTCGTCGTGCGGTCCGAGGTTCGGGCATTGGGGTGCAGTGGTGGATACGGCCTGGCGCGCGAGCGCCCCGAAGAGCACTCCAGTGGCACAAGCATCGGCAGCGGGTTCGGCTCTTCGTTGGCTTACGAAGACCTTCGGAAAGCGCACACGGAATCGGTCATCCCCGTCACGCACGAAGACTACGAGGCCGTGCGCAAATACAAAAACATGAATGAACTGCAAATGTCGCGAGACATAGACCGTCGGACATTTAATTACTCCGAAGCGGATTCCCTTATGGCTCGGTCGCAGCAATTGCAGGCGGAGGACGATGTGCGCCGGGCATTCAAGCTGGCGCAACAGGACGAGATTGTGCGGGACATTAACGCAAAATGGATGGCGCACTTCAATGCCATTGAGAATTGAAACCGGGGAACTATGTGCCAAGCACATAACGGCTCGGCACGACGAGACGTGCCTTTGCGCCCCGCACCCCTCCTTAGCAGGGACAAGCTGCGCCAAGCTGGCGCTGCGCTTTGGTCGCTGCGCTTACCGGTCGTTGGACAGCAACAAATATTTGCCGACCAAGGTGTTGGACGTCAGCACTTGGCGCGGCGACAGGCGCGCGAACCACTGGAACGCCAGCCGATTCAGGATTTGGTCTTCGGGAACATAGATGCCGTACGCGCCTTTGGCAAAGTCCATGTCTTCCTCGCCCAGCAGCTCTTCTATGACCACGGGTGCACCGTTCGTGGTTTTGGTGCCGATGAGCGTGCCGCACAGCATGGACATCTGCGGTGGGTCCGCAATGAGCTGCTTGTAGAGCCAGCGGTCGGTCTGACCCAAAAACTCGTACTCGTTGGTGTAGTCAGATGACACCAGCGGCTCTAAATACGCGATGTACTGCTGCATGACGGGGCTCTCCTTCGTGCACCCCAGCATCTTGTTGTCGGGGAAGAACGCCACACTCGCTGCGGCGGAGTTGCGCGCCACGAATTCGCCGGCAAACATGGTTTTCCCGGCGCCCTTCAGCAATTCCGAGTACGCGGATTTCAGGTCTTTCAGGCAGATGAAGGAGGCGGGCACGGTCATGCCGCCGTATTTGTAGAGCACCTTGGCCATGGCGAGGTCCCTTAAATGCTGCTTTAAAGGGAACGGCAGGTTCTGCACCTTAATGGTCCATTCGGGCAACAGCCGCTGGAAGGCGGCGTCATCCACCAGCACCACGTTGAACGACTTGCCGCACTGCTCCACGATGCTGCGAATGGTCAAATACATGTAGGGCTGATTCAGGTTGGTGCTGTTGCGCGAGCCCCAGCTGGACCAGTTGCGCGCGTTCACCTCGTAGTCAATGAACACCCACATGAAGGGTTTGCGCGTGTCGGTCAACGACTTGTCGTTCAGCAAATACTTCTTCACCAGGTTGTAATCGTCGCTGATGTTATTGCCTTCCTGCGATTTTTTATAGCGACCGTAAGCCACTCCGGCGAGAATGATGACTAAATAAAAGACAACGAGTTTTGCCGATATCATGGAACAATGGGAACAGGAAACAATGTCGATGAAAATGAAAATGATATTGATATATTTGATATATATAAATATATTTATATGACGACTTTATTAATTTAAGGGCTCTTCACAACCGATGTAATACACGATTTGGGTTTTAGATTTGTCGTATTTTCGGTCCGTTTTGCACTCAATGCCGTTATAACGGCACAGCTGCCTTAAAATGGTGTTCAAATTGTTGTATGACATTTTTCGCGTGAGAAAGAACTGTTTGTCCTTGCAGTAATAAGGCATCAAGTCATTGCAAAACTGTTGCAACAATGAAGGAACTGAAGGAGTCTGGGATTCATCGCAATACGTTGCCTTTTTGTATGCAGTAATATCTATCAAATAGTAATTTGAATTTGGCATTTTGTATGCTATTTTTTTAATAAATCCGTAAACCAAATCATTGGGAACGGGAGTTTTTAATAATTTGTGCGATTTTGTGGATGACATTATTATGTTCGAGTGCGCGCATATTTTTGCATCTTCACCCGCATCATCTTGATTCGCAACCATATTATATGACTATTATATGGTTATATTATTATTACAATGATTTTTACTCATTCCATTCATTCATTCTTCATCCATGAAACAATTGGCGAAGGTTGTTTGAGAATAGCGCTAGTTCAATCTCATCCTCGTGTATATTGTGAAAAATAGTGATGTATTTGCAAATGATGGCAATTGTTCTATACTGCATGGTTTCATCCATGAGCTGCGTGTTTTTAATGTAAATGAAGTAGTTGTCCAGAATGTCCATGACCGAATAGCCCTGGTCGTGCAGCGCATACAGGTGCGCGATGCATTGGGACAACGGCGTGCTTTTGCACAAACAGTCGGCAGTGTATGTCTCAAACACGCTAAAGCTAATGTTGGTGCACAGCTGATTGGCCAACTGCAGCGAAATGGGCATGCATATGATTTTGAATTTCTCCATGTAGTTGATGAGAATGCGCACCGACCCGTTGCACACTCCCAGCACAAACCGTTCGGCGTCTTCGTGAATGATGATTTGTTCCCGCGCGCGGATTTTGTGCAAAATCTTTTGCAAACACTGCGGGTCGATCGGGTTGATTTTAACAATGATTTGCCGCGACTGCAAATTGTCAATGACCTTTTGAACATTGATGCACGAGGCGATGAAGCTCACGTTGTGCTTGTACTTGTCGATGCAGTTGCGAAACACTTGCTGGCTCTGCTCGTTGATGGAGTCGATGTCGTCCAGAATTATCAATTTCTTTTTGCCGGGAATGAGAGAGCTGGTCTGGCAAAAAATCTTCATGTCGTTGCGGTAGTATTGGATGCCCTGGTCCTTCAGGCTGTTCAAAATCATCACGTTTTCGGGATTGTTGCGGGCGCCATAGTATTCGCGGACAATGGCATTCACCAGCGACGTCTTGCCTGAGCCCGAATCCCCGACAATCAGCAAATTCAGGTCGTGCATTTGAATGAGGGAATTGAGCAGGCCCACCATGACGGGCGTCAGCTGCTCAAACTCGTTGAACAAGCGCGGCTGGTACTTGTTTATAAAGGGAACATTCGTAGTCGCATTCATTGGTTGATAGTTGATAGATGATAGACGAGAGATTCTGGTTAAACTGTATTTTACAATGGGGTTGTTTTTATAACTATTTTTCGTGAATTAAATATAATAAAACAACACACAATAACACCACCCAATCATAATGCAAACACAAACACATTCACACGCATTCAAAACGGGGGACCTCCTGCTGTACAACACGACCAAATACTGGTATTCGCGGCTGATTGAGAGATTGACTTCATCGAATTACAGCCACATCAGCATGGTGTTGCACCGTCCCACATGGTTGGACCCGGCACTGTGCGAGGAGGAGTACTACGTGCTGGAGAGCGGCAGCGAGTGTTTTCCTGACGCCGTTTCAGGAGACCTCAAATTCGGCGTGCAGGTGTGCCCGCTGTCCAAAGTGTGGGCGGAGTACGCGGCACAAGGATACGGACACCTGTATGTGCGCCGCATCCGCTTTCTTGAAAATGAAAACGCTGGCCCTGGACCCATTAAGCTGGAGGAAGGAATCCGGACGGCTTACGCAAAAACAAAGGAATGTCCCTACGACCTTGATCCCTGCGACTGGGTCAAATCCTACGTGGATGAATCCAAGACGCTGCAGCAGATTGATGCCACAAAACAGCATGACCAAAAGACCACCTCGTTTTGGTGCAGCGCGCTAATCTCATTTGTGCTCGTTGTTGCCGGGTTTTTGGACAAATCGGTTCCATGGACGGTTGTCACGCCGTACGATTTTAGCGCTTACTGCAAACCGCAACGCCTAGCATTTCAAGGGTGCGCGTATGATGTCGACACCATGATATGCTGAATGTGCCGACGAAGCATTAAATCTTTGAAAAACCCATATAAAAATGTCCACGCGTGTTCATGCATGCACCACCCGAAACGATGCAGTTGTGCGAAGAGTTCCCCACCATTTACGGTGTGGAAAAGAATGGGAAAACGAGGGTCTGGTCCGCGCGCATCTATCGCGACATACTCAACGACAATGCAATGGTCGAAATAGAATACGGCCAACTGGACGGCAAGAGGCAGGTTGTGTCTCGGGAATACACCGAGGGGAAAAACATCGGCAAAAAGAACGAGACGTCGCCACTCCAGCAATGCATCGCGGAAACCAAACGAAAATGGCAGGACAAAATGGAAAAGGAAGCATATTCTCTCGTTCAACCATCCCCTGAATCTAAAACAAATGAACCAAATGAAACAATCATCGCGGAACCCCATGCAATCAAGGTGTTCCCCATGTTGGCGCACACGTATGACCCCAACAGTGTCAAAAACAAAAAGAACGACATCGTGTTCCCCTGCTATGTACAGCCCAAGCTGGATGGCCTGCGGTGCATGTGCTACATGATGGCGAACGGCAAGGTGGTGGCGCAGTCGCGCACGGGGTCCTACTTCGAAACCGTGGAACACATTTGCGCTGAATTGCGGCCCATCCTGCTGAAAACCCCCCGACTAATTCTGGACGGCGAGCTTTACACTGTCGACATGCCATTCGAAGAGCTGGCGGGATTAATCAAAAAAAAGAAGGTGTCCGAAGCCGACCTGCAACGAATGCAATGCATTAAGTACCACATTTACGACGTGGTCATTGATGCACCGTATTGCGAACGATACACCCGCATTGTTGAAACCATTCCCCCGCCGGAGGAGTGTGCTTACTTGGAAGTGGTTCCCACGCAGTTGACGCATGATGTCATTGAATTCAAGCAGGCGTTTGGCGAGTATGTTGCAGGGGGGTACGAGGGCATCATGCTGCGAAATGTGCACGGACTGTATCGGCAAAATTATCGCAGCCACGACTTGCAGAAATACAAGGAATTCGTTGAGTCGGAGTATCCCATTGTGGGCTTCAAAGAAGCCGACGGCCGGGACAAGGGAACCGTGGTGTGGGTGTGCAAAACGGCGGCAGGAAGGGAGTTCAGCGTGCGTCCGAAAGGCAGTCAGGAACATCGTCGGGAGTGTTTTCAAAACGGTGAACAATTCATCGGAAAACTGTTGACCGTCATCTATCAGGAACTGAGCGAATTAAACGTGCCTCGTTTCCCGGTTGGCAAAGCCATTCGGGACGGGTACTGATGCGATTGAACCGCGTTGCAGGGCAATGTTGCCCGCATTGGCCACGACATGAATGCTGGCATGCGCATATGCTGCGGTGCGCGGCATGTTCAGCGCCATGAACAAATGCCCCAGCGCATAAAAGATGAATGATGCTACCGTGCAGTTGAAATAAATTTTCCCATAGTGTGAGTCTTTGATGCTGAATGCACACGCCGAATTGTACGTGCATCCAATGACAACCGTGCCGATGTCAATGGACCTGCGCCAAGAATTTCGAATGGGATTCCGCCAATAATTCAAAGAAGTTATCAGCACGCATGCTGGAACGACTGCAAGGTCGGATTGTTGAAGATATACGGCATGCATTGATGCCACGAATGACCCCCATGCCGCCCACCATATGATGCTGGCATCCGAATGGGACAGCACTAGACCATTGGTGTGCTTGAGATTGTGGTGATTATTGCAATATGACATGAAATGATGCAGTTAAATTATTAAACATGGAAACATTTATATTGATTTTTATTGATATCATTGAAGTTCGCACAATATACATTCGAAAAATCATAATAAAAGCATTCAAATATGATATGACATATTAAATAACATTGTTATAACCCATGCCACCCCGTTCGCATTATGATGTGCTGCATCTCGACTCGCCAACTGCAACGCCCGATGAAATCAAGCGCGCATTTCGCAAGCTGTCAATGGAGCATCATCCCGACAAAAACGGGAACTCGGACGAATCCAAACGCGCATTCCAGGAAATCAATGAAGCGTATGACGTGTTGAGCGACCCCGCGAAACGCAATAACTACGATTTTGAGCGGCAGATGGGCATGGGCGGCACAAACGCCCATCGCATGCACATGCATCACATGGGACCAATGGGTATGGGACCGATGGGCATGGGACCGATGGGCATGGGCATGGGCATGGGACCAGGTATGGGACCCATTGACATGTTGTTTGCCGCAATGCACAATGCACAGGCACAGGCAGCGCATGCACAGGCGCAAGCGCAAGCGCAGCATGCGCACATGTTTGAATCCATCTTTGGTTCCGGAGGAATGGGTCCAAAAATCATCATTCACAATTTTGTGAACGGGGAAGAGCAACATTCACCGGCCGATTCAACCTATGACACAAATGTGGTCATGTCCATTTCTCTGGCGGATGCGTTCAACGGGTGCAATCAACGGCCTGTGTCCATTCAATATGAAGATGAATCCCACACTGTGCATTCAGAAACCCTCATGCTGAACATTCCACCTGGCATTTTAAACGGGCACAAGGTGGTCATTCCAGGCAGGGGGAACGTCGTGAGTGGTGGTGGAGGACGACGCGGAACCCTCAATTTGGAAATTCAGGTGGCCGAACATCCCCTGTTTCGACGCGAAGGCGACGTCGATTTGCGGGTGGAGCACCGCGTGTCCTTGAAGGAAGCGCTGTGCGGATTCACGTTTGAACTCGCGCATTTGAATGGACGCACCTACAAATTCAACTGCAAGCCCGGGTCCATCACGTCCATGACCGAAACGAAGGTCATGCCCGGACTCGGCTTCAACAACGGCTCCCTTAAAATCCATTTCTTGGTCGATTTGCCCACGGCCCTCACTCAGGAACAGATTGACGCGCTGTCCAACATTTTGTAATGCCGTTACACCATTAAATGCCATTAAATGCAATGCAAATAAAAATAAAACAGCGCAAATGCGCCAATGAATGCCACTTCGCCCCAAAAGATGTCGCCACCGCCGACGCTGTAGGAGTGCGTGATGTGGGCGCATGATGCAAACTGAATTGCGAACACGGCCGCACACATGGGTGTCTGAAGCAGAACGGCATGCACGCAAGTGAATCCAATGATGGCGCCAAACCCGAGAACTGCAAACACGTGGTGCACAAAATGGGTTTCATCAATTGACACTAGAGAGAAAATGCAGAATAATAATAGACCAATGCATGCAAACCCGTAATTGTGTAGATGCACGTTTGCCGTGGGGGCATGTTTCACGCGTTGGTGTTCGTACATGCATGTCGCCGCCGCCATGACCGCCATGGATGCAAGCACGGTGGATTGGTTTCTGCAAATGATTTGGCTTATGCTCGTGGATTCATTCATCCGGTAATTGCACCACACGACCCCAATGGGAATCGCATAGGATGCAATCATAACAGCCAACAACACATTTGAATCCGAGTTCATCGGGTTTGGGTTTGGCGCACTTCTTCTAAATGCAATCATAACAGATTGCATTTAATATGATTTTTACACATTTTAAAAGGGTTCATCCATACAGTGAACGCATTTCCGAATACGTCATGTTTCTCCCATGTGCGCTCTTGAACGCGTCGTTGCCTTCGTTTATGATGCCCATCAGCGTTTCCTCGGACACATTGTTTGTTCTTATTAATTCGGCCACTTTTCTCTCGCCTTCCTGTTCCAGAACAGTCGACAACTGATGTTTGGATTCTTCGGACATGGATGGATTGGGGTTGCTTGATGCATGCATATGAGTTGCAATGTTTAAATGCCTTAATGCCTTAATATCTTTTACGATTCAGGGTTCAGGGTTCATGGTTTAATTGGAACCCTTGCGATAACCGCCATAATTTTGCAGCAACTCGGGACAGCACGGGATTTTACCGGCGGGGTTGTATGTTCCATTGTTTCCCTGCGGTGCAGTGGCGAAACGTTTCAAATGCCGACGCACCGAAATATTCATTCCTCCGACACCCGAACCTGGAACGTAGTGGTTGTAATTGAACCCGACCTTCTGGTTGGTGAATACCAATCGACGAACAGCACCTGCCATAATTGATGGATTGATGGATTGATGGATTGATGGATTTGTATTTTATGTATTTATTGTTTATTATATTTAATTGATGGATTATTCAATTTATGGTATGCAATAAATACAATATAAAATCATGCAATCTGGTTATAATTACAACACATTATCACTGACATGAGCACGGAAATAAGTGTATCCAATTCTGCACAACAAGATTGCAAAAACATTTTAAAAATCATGCAAAAATATGGTCAAGATTGCAGAGTCATCGAGACCGCATCAGTCGTTGAAAATAAAATTGAAAAGGGGTGCGTCATAACTATGGATACGTTCAAAGACAAAACTCAGTTAGTAAAACTCTGGAAGATTATAAAAAAAAATGGGAACTACAACTGTGCATATATGAAAATAGATGGACAATTTTCTGGATGTATAAATGATTACATTGACCCTGGGTCTAAATAAGGGGACAAAGTCCTGGGGAATCCCGCCTTAGTTGATGCGCTTGGTGGGAATGTCATTGCTGACAATGTAAATGGAATTCTCCGTCATGATAATGTACTCGGTCTCCACCTTGTAAATCTTTGCAATGGTGCTGGTGTACTCGTCCTCGCTCTTCACCAGCAGCTTTTCCTTATTTTCACCAACACCGATAATGACCGATTTGTCCAATGACGCGGTCCAATAATCCATCATAATGGGCTTGTCTTCCACAATCGCCAGCTTCATGGCGTGGCTGACACAGACATTGCTGGGCAACCGATAAGAGGCACCAGCGGCAGATGCATCCTTGGTGGCCACAGTGGTGTTGCTGTTGCTGTTGTTGTTGTTGTTGCCATTGTTGGAAGGGGCGGCAGCGCCGCCACGGGCAGGAGGAGGTTGAGTGCTCATTATGTTATTTTTTCGTGAAATTATGTTCTAAAACGAGTTTGTATCTTTAAATACTTATTTATAATTTTAATATAATTACGGCCCGGGAGGGGGGGACGCGGTTGCGGTTGCGTTGAAGATGAGCACCTTGCGCCTGACCTTGGGAACGCGTTTCTTTTCCAAATCGACATCGGTCGAAACCAGGCATTTGCCGATGGTCATGTATTCGGTTTCCAGCATGGTTCGGATGAACTCGTAGATTTCATGCAGCACGTCCTCATTGCATTTGCCCACAATGAGCACGCTGCCCGTTCGGAAAATCATGAAAGAGATTTCATAGTGGGGCTTCGTGTCATTGCGCGCCTTCTTGTGTTTGTTGGTTTCATCGCCGATGGAATGCATCGGTTGCTGCCCGGTTTGCTCGCTGGCGCCCTGCACGTAAAAGAACTTGCACTGAATCCCGGGATACGAGCACGCGTCGTAGTTGCAGTTGATGCGGTATTTGTATTTCAGCAGGTGGTACAGCGCATCACGGTTGATGTAATACCCGCACTTGAAATTGGAGTTGATGAGCACCGTTTCACACTGGTCGCGCTGAAAATCCAGGTCGTCGCCCACGACGGGCTTTAAAATGCGCACCAGCAGCGTTTGCACCTTGTGCAGCATGGCGTCGGTTTTTACACCCGGTATTTCCAGTTTGCCGGTGTTGAACACCTTGACGTGCATTTCTTTGAAATTGCGCTGCTCGTCATCCTCGTCCACAATGCGCAAAATGACCACGAAGCAGTTGAAGAAGGCCCGTTTTTGCTTGATGCGGTAGCTGACGATGTCCTTTTTGCACAGGCCGATGCTGATTTTGCGCTGGTCCTTGAATTTGATGCGGCCATCCGGGTTTTCAATGTGCTCAATCACGAACTCGCTCACGCACGCGACCTCCAGTTTCAACATGGCCTGAATTGCGGCCAGCTCAACCGGGTCGGTCGTGGAAAACTTCATCTGCTTTTTGATGATTCCCTCTGCCGGCGTGGCATATTTCAAAACCGGAATCTTCCAAAACACGGAATGAATGTCAATCGGCCTGGACAAATAAGATATTTTCGTTTTGGTGCTCACGTAAATGGGCGTGCATTTCGGCTGCGTCGCTTCCGTCAATTCCAATGCTGCACTGCCTTCAATGGATTTATCATCATCGACCACTGACTCAAATGCATCATCACCACGCACATCGTCATCATCGGATTCGTCGGCGTCATCATCCACGACGCATTTTCTGGGAGGTGGGGTTGGTTTTGGTTTTGTTGATTTTGTTGACCGTGGTTCCGTGTTGTTTAAAAATTGCTGCCATTCCAAATCAAGTTCAAATGCCATTGCGATTGTGTGGATTGGGTGGATTGGATGGGTTGTATGGGTTGTATGGGTTATATGGATGCACTCTTCTCTGTTAGTTTGATATTAG
>Ga0209191_1002340_pt1 | contig 11840 bp, 12 predicted proteins | sample S_130626_EF_Meta_FD_187320 | JGI IMG/M metagenome (GOLD analysis project Ga0209191, IMG submission 187320) | Freshwater microbial communities from Lake Simoncouche, Canada to study carbon cycling - S_130626_EF_MetaG (SPAdes) (version 2) | ecosystem: Environmental > Aquatic > Freshwater > Lake ... | reverse complement strand
CATTTGAGGTCGTACAGGGTCCAAAGGGTCCTCAGGCTGATGCAGTAAACCCTGCCTAATCAACACTAACTTATAAAAAACCCCGCCGGGTAACTGGCGGGGTTTTTTATTTCACTTTTTAGGTAGTGGCGGAATTTCGCCAACTTTTAATTTTCGCGCATTAACTTCTTTGACTGGAGATAAATCTTTTCCAGCTTTCCATGCATCCAAGTATTTCCAAGGCAAAACTTCTCCGCGACGAACCCACCATGTATCAACTGGTGTTGGCCAAGAAATTCCGAGGTGTAAATGTGGAGATGTTCCTCGTGCGCTACCTGTTGCACCAACCTTGCCCAGTAATTGCCCAGCAATAACTGAAACACCGGGTTTAATATTTGCAGGGATCGAATTCTTTAGTAAATGAGAACCGTAATAACGCACACCATCTGTACCAATAATCGAAACATACAGTCCGCCTCGATCTATTCCTAAATTAGTTTTACCGCTCCACCTATCGGTTCGATTGACTTCATCGATGACTCCATCAATTGGAGCTACAAACTTGCAACCAGCCTTCGCTAAGATGTCAGTTGCTGCATAGTCATGATGAGCACGCGCATAGTTAACTGTGCAATCTGCAACTGGGAACACATACACTGGTACCGCTTGGGCAGTTACCGGGGCAAAAAATCCCGACAGTAAAACTACTGTGACTATAAAGCGAAATCTCATGGTCTAAGGCTAACCCTGTGCGGACTAATCCTGTCGTAACCATCATGTGAGGAACAGTGAGAGCCCACACAATGTTTGCGCTACCAAGTAGTTCTGAGAATTTAACGAGAGCAGAAGCCCCTCTGCCGACTAGAGAGTTGCTTGTGTAATAGCTTCTTTAAAGGCTTTTACTCGTTCCGCAACTTCGGTGGTTCCACCTGAAGTCAGTGGTCCGCCAATTCCAAATGCGCTTACGCCGGCCTTAATCCATTCACCAACAGAATCGATTGTTACGCCACCTGTTGCTACCCAGATATTTCCTGGGAATGGGTCGCGAAGTGATTTTAAATGTGAAGCGCCATAGGTTGAGGCTGGGAATAGTTTTAGTGCATCTGCACCTGATGCAATTGCCTCAGCAACTTCGGTAGCAGTGGCAACACCAGGCATGGAATAAAGACCCAAGCGCTTAGTTTCACGCACCACTTCAACTGACATGCTCGGAGCAACAATAAATTGTGCTCCAGCGTTTTTGGCTCGTGCAACATCGGCAACATTTAATACAGTGCCGAGTCCCACAACTACACCCGAAGTTCCTGCAAATTTTTCAACAACAGATAATGAATCTGGAATCGTCATAGTTAATTCAAGATTTTTTACGCCTGCATCAATAAGTGCTTGAGCTAGCTCACTTGCCTCTTTCGCTGAAGTAGCACGGACAATTCCAATGATCTTCTCTGAATAATCAATCATGTGCTAATCCTCCCATCAACTCCACGAGGAATCCCACCCCAATCGCCCATATGCGAGGCAGCTGAAGCGCCGCACCTGCTTCCTTGAACAAGCGCATCATGAATATTTAGACCAGAGAGAAGCCCCGCAATAGTTCCTCCGACAAAAGCATCTCCAGAGCCAATAGGGTCGATTGTCGGAACTTTTGCTGGCTGAATATCAAAGCGCTCCCCATCGCTCAAAACTCGAATCAGTTCGGGGCCCGCAGTCATAACAACATGTTTAACATTTTTGGCGGCGGCTTTTTTTAAATTCTCTTCAGGGTCTGCGGATCCAAATACTAATTCGTACTCATCAATGCCCCCAAAGAGCACAGTCAGATCATGTGCTTGAGAAAGAATTGTTCTCTGCGCATCCTGCGCACTCCATAATTTTTTTCGAATATTCAAATCATAGCTACAGGCAATCCCATTGGTGCGGGCAAGGTTAAGTACATGGTCAACACTCTGACTGGCACTTTCTGATATTGCCGAAAGAATGCTGGTGAGGTGGACCCACCGCGAATTAAGCACCGCCTCATCTGAAATATCTGCAGTTGTTAAAGTAGAAGCGACGCTACCTTTGCGCAGGTAGACCACATCAGGAGTTACTGACCCGCCTCCTTGATTTCTCACCATCGCGCCGTTGAATCCTTCACGGCGGATAACCAGGTCTAAATCTAAACCTTCAGTTTCTAGCCTCGAAACAATCGCATCACCTAATGGGTCAGAGCTAAGAATCGTTTGATATCCAACCTTTAATCCCAAGCGATGCACTGCTACTGCAACATTTCCTTCGGCTCCGCCAACTGAAAATTGAAAGGAGTCTGCATCCTGAACGGATTTTCCATCTGATGCGACAAAGAGCGCCATGAACTCACCGGCGGTATATAAGTCGTAGCTGTTCACTAGCCAACTCTCTCATTATCAGAGAGTGAAACTGAAGCAACTATCACAATTAATTTCATCATTTAGGCTAACGCCGCACGATCTAAACGGGCAGTAACCATCATGTGAGGAACGGTAAGCGCCCATACAATCACCAGGGCCATCCAGAAAAAATCATTACTAAATTCTTGGCCTGCAACAGCAAGAATTCCAGCAACCGCAAAGGTTCCAACTAATGCCGGAACACCAGGAATAACCGCACTAGAAAACGCTTTGGACAGATTGTTTGCTTTAAATGCTCGTTGACATGAGTCAAGGACCAAAGTTAGCCGTGCGGTATGTCGCATTGCGTGCCAGCAGCCGAAGTACACGGCAAATGCAATGAGCGGAGGCGCAACCAATGAAAGTGTCAGTAACAAAGCAATATCAATTGCTTCTCGTTTTCTGTCTTTAAAGATTAAAACAAGTACTGAAATTACTCCCACGACAATTGCTGCAATAAACAATTGAACGTCGAATCCTCCATGCCAATCTACGATGACAGGATTTACCTCGTGCAAAGCATCGCTACTTGCTTTATTTACTAAAGGAATCAGGACTGGAATAAATCCTGAGGCGACGGCATAAATAGTGCGAGGTAGTTTTTTAGCTGAATTACAGCGCCGATCAATTTCACTTAGGAATGCAGCATCACCAATACCGAAATGAATTGCGCTCATAACCACAACGACTACAAATCCGGCTGTGTTAAACCTTAAAATGGCGAACACTGAAATGACTGCGACTGCCACATATATAAATATAAATAAAATCATTGTGAGAGGTTTTGAACGGGGCAATGTCACTAGATGATCAAGAGCTCCATGTGGGATACCTACTGCTAAAGCAATTACTGCACCGCAGATTTGCCACCCCATACTTGAAGCACCAAGAAGATTAGAAAAGATTAGCGAAAGCAGAATCGCCACTAGAACAGCAAGGGTCGAAAAGTTACGGACCCAGTTAAAGAGCCGTAATTCAACATCTTTCATCGTGCCCCCATTTCAACCAACCTTATCAAAGGCTGATGTGGGAAGATTGGATGTGCAGAAATTCGGATACATGGCGATGCTTGCCTTCACAGTGTTTGGCTCATTTTGGCTAGAAGTTGTTTTAAAGACCAGTGTTTTGCGTCGTTGGAAGCGCGCTCTTGTAAGCATCTTTCCCATTAGTTTTCTTTTTCTTATATGGGATGCATACGCCATTTCCCAAGGGCATTGGTTTTTCAACCCCGATCGAATGCTCGGAATTTATGGTCCATTTGAGATTCCATTAGAAGAGTTCCTCTTCTTCATTATTGTTCCGATGGCAGCAATCTTGACCATCGAAGGTGTCACAACGGTTAAGCCACATCTTCGAGAAAAAGAATTCGGAAAGGATGAGGAGAAGTGATTTATAGCGACATCGCCATTGCGGCCTTCGGCATTTCAATCATGGTTGATCTTTTCCTCTTTAAAAACTCACTACTTACTCGCCTAGCATTCTGGCTTTCATACATGATCATCCTTCCATTCCAATTACTTACAAATTGGTGGCTAACCCATAATCGCAGTGATGGAAAAGCGATAGTCATGTATAACCCTGATGCCATAATCGGTATTCGAATTGCTTCAGCACCAATAGAAGACCTTTTGTTTGGTTTTGCCCTTGTTTTATCAGTCATGGGGATGTGGGAGTTCTGGGGTCGCAGAGGATTCCAGCGCAACAAAAAACTACAGTAAAGTTCACCCGCAAGGGGCGGTAGCTCAGTTGGTTAGAGCCCGGAACTCATAATTCCGTCGTCGTCGGTTCGAGCCCGACCCGCCCCACTTAGATTTAAAGCATTTCGTATTACTATCTCTCATGACCACAATCGCGATCATCGGTGCCGGTTGGCGCGCAGAGTTTTATATTCGAATTGCTTTACTCATGCCTGAAAGATTTGAAATTGTTGGAGTAGTGGCGCGCAAGGAAGAAGTTCGTAGTTCTTTAGCGCAAGAGTATGGTGTAAAAACATTTTCCTCTATCAGCCAACTGCTCAACCATAAAAAACCAGATTATGCGGTGAGCAGTGTTTCGTGGGATTCAAATCCTGGAGTTGTTGAAGAATTGGTTAAGGCTGGGGTTCATGTTCTCTGTGAAACTCCGCCGGCACCAACAGTTGAAACTTTGCAGAAGATGTGGAGTGCGGTAGGTGCTTCAGGAATGGTTCAGGTTGCAGAGCAATATTTATTTCTGCCGGGTCATGCTTCGCGTTTAGCAATTACTCGATCCGGAACCATTGGTGAAGCATCTTCTGTTGAGATTTCATCGACGCATGGGTATCACGCGGTTTCGATCATGCGTGGCTTCTTACAACCTGGTTTTGAGCCCACCACAATTACGACCCGACAATTTGAGGCACCGTTAGTCAATCCATTATCGCGAGATGGATGGAACAACGACCTGAGTCCACAGTTGGCAAAAACAACTATTTCACTCATCGACTTTGGTTTAGGAAAATCAGGGATCTACAACTTCGTAGATAACCAGTGGCACAACCAACTTCGTCACCGCCGGATCGTAGTGCGCGGAAGCAAAGGTGAAATTGTGGATGATGCGGTCATTCGTCTTACGGATGGCCCTGCGATCACAACTTCCAGAATTGAGCGATACCAACTTGGATATGACTTGAACCTGGATGGCTTCGACACCGAACATCTCTCATTTGATGGCAAAGTTGTATTCAAAAATCCATTTACTGGACTTCGATTTATGGACGAGGAGATTGCAATTGCTCTTCAGATGGTTCAGATGGCTGACTGGATAGCTGGAAATGCAAATCCTCCGTATCCCCTAAATGAAGGCTGTCAGGACCAACTAATCTCACTTGCAATGGATGAATCAATTTCTTCTGGCCAAAAAGTCACGACTCAAAAACAGATTTGGGCAAATTAACCTTTAAGGCTTGCGATATCCAAAAGTTCACTATTAATCGGTGTATCCGTTGGACAACTCAAATTTAAGATAGAAATCTCTTCCTCTGAAAGTACGATGTCTAAACCAGTCAGTGAATCCAAAATTGAAGATGCTTTTGACGCACCTGGAATTGGAATAGCTGTTGGGTATTGGTGAAGATGCCAAGCAATTGTCAACGCATAAGGAGAAACGTTCTTCGCATCAGCAATCTCTTTGAATTTACCGATCTCACCTGCTGCAATTTTTTTGAAGTTTCTACCTCCGCCTAGCGGTGACCAGGGTAGAAAAGCGATTCCATTGTCGTTACAGATATCGATGACTTCTGGCCAATGGCGGTAGTTTGGACTGAATTCATTTTGTACCGAAATAATTCCACCTTCTTTGGGCGTGCCACCTTCTTTGATTGCGTGGCGCAGCATCTGGGCATTCACATTACTCAGGCCGATTTCCCCAACGTAACCGTGTTCCTTCAATGTCATGACATTTTCAAACTGAACTTCATAAGAAATTGCAGGGTCGGTTCTGTGATGCTGCCAAAGTGGAATTTTGGCCAAACCTAGTTTGGAAGCAGATGCTTCAACGGCTCGATAAAGATAATGTTTTGAGGAGTTTCGACCAGAGATTCCGAACATCGTTCCATCTTTTTCTCGGGTAATTCCAGCCTTGGTAGTTATGACAACTTTGCTCTTTTGTTCAGCGGTCCCACTCCAAGTAGCAAACGCCTTGCCTACAAGCACCTCGTTGTGACCCATTGTGTTCCAGCTTGGAGCATAGATATCTGCAGTATCGAGCAAAGTAATGCCTGCATCTAGCGCAGCGTGGATTACACCAATTGCAACCTCAGGTTGATTAACTAAATCTGGGCTTCGATCATGCGGAAACGACAGAGGCATACAGCCCATTCCAATTGCTGAAACAGTGAAGGGGCCAAGTTTGCGTTGAGTAATCATATGGATATCGTATTGCAGATTTTGTTCAACCTAGGTATCGGCTGCAATTTTCTTGAGTCAATCCGCGATTGATTTCGAAACTGGAAAAGGTCACCGGTGGGGTTGCCCTACTTACTGCCACCTCTCAAATTACCCGCGGATCTATGTCTATTTGATAAATCTAGGCGTAACTTTACAGTATGAGCGATCGAGTCTTATTAGTTATGGATGATGCCTTTGAATTATCCACTATAAGTTCAGCACTTAAACTTCATGGAACAAATGTAATTGGTGAGGCCCAAAAACAATCATCAGCGCTATTACTCATGCGAAGTATGCAACCAAATGTTTTACTCATTGATATGCACTTAACCAATGAGCATTCAATAGCTATTGCAAATGCGATCCGCAAAGAGTCTCCAACAATAGGTGTGGTTATGTTGGTGGAGTGTGCAGATCTTCGGTTACTGGGCGACATCATAAGTGAAGTGCCTCTTGGGGCTAAAGTTGTAATCAAGAAATCTATGAATAGTGTTTCCGCTCTATGTGATGTTATTTCAGATTCACGAAACTTTTTGCCTGAATCACCAGTTACATGGGTAAATGGCAATATTTCGTTACAAGAAAGAGCGTTGCAAAACCTGATGTCACATTTGACCGATGTCCAGATTGAAACGCTGCGACTTGTCGCCGATGGCTTAACAAATTCTGAGATTAGTCGAATCCGATATGTTAGTGAAAAATCTGTTGAACAGGTGGTTTCTCGCATTGCAATGGTGCTCAATGTTCAACCGGACCGTACAAAGAACCTGCGCGTGCAATTAGTTGGCGAATATTTTAAATGGATTGGCGCGCCTAGGCACTAGTTGGAATGCTCTCTCAGCGGCCACAGGTAATGTTCGCCGCTATGGAGCTAGATGAAATTCGTGCGCAGTGGAATCAGGTACTTGATTCCCTCGAAGCGACCAATCGAATTGCCTGGATCGCCTACTTCGACGCTCGCCTGTCTTCCTATGAACAAGGTGTTTTAACTTTAGATTTTTCAGATGCTCGTAAATTTGCAGCCTCTCATGAATACGTCGAAACGCGTCCGAATCTTAAATCAGCCTTAGTGGAAGCTATTAATTCGACTCTCGGCTTGGATGTTGAGATCAACGAACAATGAAAGTAAAAATCTTTCTCTTTGCAGTTTCGTTGGTAGTTGCAATCGCAGGTGCGCCACAGACAATTGCCGCTACTTCAACTTTATCAATGACTATTCGTCAAACCCCGAATGCATCTGAAAAATTGCTAACGATGTACGGGAGTCTCAAACCAAATCGAACTGGCACAGAAGTAAAAATACAAGTCGACACAAATGGTAAGTGGACAACAACGCGATTTTCAGCCAAAGTCACAAAGGTTGGAACATGGAAAGTTACCGCCTTGGCAACCGCCATCAACGCAACTGTCCGCTATCGCGCTGTTTCGGTGATCTCGGGTAAGAGTTTGTACTCTCCCATTCGCTCGATCACAGTAAAACAACAACCTGAGATTTCAAATACTGATCCTGCTCAATTCATTGATTTGATGGGTCCAGGCGGTCGCATACATGGTGCTGACATAAGTCGTTGGCAGCACCCAAGTGATAAACCAATTGATTTTCTCAAGATGTATCAAACAGGGATTCGATTTGTTTTCATAAAGGCGTCTGACACCCGCGAATCTTCAGATCTTTTATCAATTAAGTATGCAGCAATGGATCACAATGCCGCACAAGCAGCTGGGATCTACACAGGTTTTTATCACTACGCAGTTTTACCCGATGTAACAGATGCGGACGGAATTAAAAAGGATGCGTTAGCTCAAGCGCAAAAGGTTGTGTGGCGTTTGGCAGCTATGGGCGGATATGGCGAAAAAGACTTGCCATATGCACTTGACCTTGAAAATAATTGTGTGCGCCTTTCAACTTCAGGGACATGTCAAAAGTATGCAACACGAAGTGCTGTAACTTTATGGGCAACAACATTTCTTGCTTCAGTTAAAGAGAAAACTGCCAAAACTCCCATTTTGTACTCTTATGCAAATTTTCTTGAAAGTGCCATGGTTCGCTCCCCACAACTTGCCGAATATCCATTGTGGCTTGCACAGTATGCAATCGACCCAGCTAATCCAATTAACCAACCAGGATTAAAAGCTGGTGGTTGCTATGTACATTCTTGGACTGGTAAGAATTGTGATTCTCAGTGGACTGTTTGGCAGTACTCATCATGTGGAATTGCCTCCAAATACGGTGTTCCAGGAAGTCGCCTAGATCTCAATGTATTCCGTGGAACGCCTTCAACTTTCTTAGATTTAGCAAAGGGAAGCTGGATTCCAACCCTTGTAGATTTAATGCCACAACTAGAGCCAACGGTATTGACTGTTGTAGATCAAACGTCAAGTACCACAAACAAACTTGTTACCTTCAAAGTTAATGTAGTCCGTCCAAGTGGTACCCCAGTTGTTACTGGCAGTGTGAAATTACTCTTTGATGCAGGAACAACGCCTTCGGTAAAACCTGTTCAAACCATTCTGCGTGAAACAAGCGGTGTTTGGACACTTGCAGTTCAAGGTGTTCCGGCTGGTACTTTCTCGGGCAAAGTTTTGTTTCAAGATGTTTCTGGAACTCATGCCGAATCAGCATTCCCTGTGACATTTACTGTTACACAAGGGCCAACTCCCACACCTAAGCCAACTCCATCACCAACTGCGACAAAAAAGCCAACAACAGATGGTTGCAAAGGTCAGATTAGGAATTAGCCTCAAGCAGTTCATCTAGCGCTGCGAGTTCGCGTTCTACTAATTCGATGTACTGCGCAATTGAGGCTTTACGTTCCTTCGTTCCCCAACCAAGAACCGGAGCAATGAGTGTTGCTACCTCATCTGCAAGATGCACTCCATGGTTGACCGCTTCAAATGATAAACGCGTACGACGAGAAATCACATCATCGACAGATTGCGCTCCCTCATGTGATACTGCGTAAACAATTTCTGCCTTTATATACGGCAAATCGGCATCTAATCTCTTAGCTAACTTTGGCTGTTCCTCGATAATTTCCAAAATCTCACTAATCAATGATCCATGGCGATTGAGCAAATGATTGACTGTTTCTACATCAAGGCCAGATTCTTGTGCAATACGCTCTTTCTGCTGTTCTAATGCAAAATAGCCATCGGCGCCAACTAGTGGCACCTTTTCGGTAACCGATCCTTGGGTCAATTTGCGAAGTTCGATTACAGCGCGATCAATTACATCCTTAGACATAACACGATATGTCGTGTATTTGCCACCAGCAATTGAAACAAATCCAGGAGCGGGTCTGTCAACTGTATGTTCGCGCGAAAGCTTTGTTGTAGTTGCGCTTTTATTATTTGCAACTAAGGGACGCAAGCCTGCGTACACACCAATAATTTCCTCTGCTCGTAATTTTGGCTTTAACACTCGATTAGCTTGATCCAATATGTACTGAACATCTTCTCTGGTAGCAATTGGTTCTGCTCGATCACCCTCGTATGGAGTGTCCGTTGTGCCAACAATCCATTTATCTCCCCATGGAATCAAAAATAAAACTGAAACAGGAGTTTTTAATATGATTCCAGCATCAGATTGAATCGCAGATCCGGGCACAACAATGTGCACACCTTTACTCATGGTCACGCCATAACCAGGCGTTAAGTCGAAACGCTCATGTAATTGATCGCTCCAGACGCCAGCACACATAACTGTTGCACCGGCTTTGATCGCAATTTTCTTTCCTGATGCTAAATCAAGAGCATTGACCCCAACAACGCGTTTGCCTTCGCGAATTAAAGATTCAGCAGAAACTTGGGTTGCAATGATTGCTCCATGTCGTGCTGCGGTTCTGGCAACTGACATCGTGTGCCGCGCATCATCAACTTGTGCGTCAAAGTACTTGATAGCGCCAGTTACAAGGTCTTGGCGCAATGATGGTGCAATTTCATTTATCTGCTTCTGACTTAGGTGCTTGTGCCATGGCAGCGCACGTTGAAAACCCCGTAATGCGTCATACAAAGCTAGACCAGCACCAACATATGTTCGTTCTTTAAGTTTTTCGGTAAGTGGAAACAAAAACCCAACAGGTTTTACAAGATGTGGGCATAAAGTTGAAACCATTAATTCGCGCTCATGTAAGGCTTCGCGTACTAACTTAAAATCATATTGTTCTAGATACCTAAGGCCGCCGTGAATTAGCTTGCTAGATCTACTAGAGGTACCAGCTGCAATATCTTGTGCTTCGATTAGGGCAACTTTTAAACCTCGGGATGCAGCATCTAAGGCGGCACCCACGCCATTGACTCCCCCACCAATAACAAGGATGTCGAATTGCTCTGTGCCAAGTTGCGAAATGGCAGAGTCACGTTGGTCGGGGCCAAGTTGTGACAGGAACATATGCGTTGCATCTCCGTAACCAGTGAGTACGCTAAGCCTAACTTACAGCGAAGGGTTATGCGCATCGTGTCTTTTATTGGCAGTTTGGATCAAGGCACTAGTAGTACTCGATTCATGATCTTTGACCATTCAGGCCAGGTTGTTGGACAACACCAACTAGAGCATCGCCAAATACTTCCGCAAGCAGGTTGGGTAGAACATGACGCCGCTGAAATTTGGGAAAGAGTTCAAGAAGTTATTGCAGGCGCATTGAGGCAAGCCAACATTTTAGGCTCAGATTTAGCCGCTATTGGGCTGACCAATCAACGCGAAACAACTGTTGTATGGGATGTGCAAACTGGACAGCCACTTTCCAATGCAATTGTGTGGCAAGACACTCGCACTACTGAATTCTTAGCAACTTTGTCAGATACCCAACAGCAAAAGATTCGCCATACGACAGGATTAACAATCGCCCCGTACTTTGCTGGCAGCAAAATGAATTGGTTTCTAAAAAACGTTCCAGCTGCACATAGCCCAAATGCCCGGTTTGGAACAATCGACTCATGGCTTTTGTGGAATTTATCCGGTGGTGTCCGCGGTGGTATTCATGCAACTGATGTAACAAATGCAAGCAGAACATTATTGATGAACTTAGAAACCCTAGATTGGGATGATGAACTTCTGGCGATCTTTGGTGTTTCACGATCTGCCCTACCCGTTATCAAATCTTCCTCTGAAACTTATGCGCTTACAGATCCGCATGGTCCATTTGGAACAGCAATACCAATTTCTGGAATTTTGGGTGATCAACAAGCTGCAATGGTCGGCCAAGTTTGTTTTGAACGCGGTGAATCTAAAACAACCTACGGCACCGGAAACTTCGCTCTTCTTAATACCGGTACTGAGATTGTGCGTTCTAAGAATGGCTTGCTGACAACAGTTTGCTTCAAACTAGGTGATGCACCCGCGCATTATGCGTTAGAAGGATCCGTAGCTGTTACTGGTTCTGCAATCCAATGGCTTCGCGATCAATTAGGAATTATTTCAAACGCTGCAGAAACTGAAGGTTTGGCTTCATCTGTTGCCGATACAGCGGGTGTTTATTTCGTTCCTGCTTTTTCAGGTTTGTTTGCTCCATATTGGCGCAGCGATGCACGCGGAGTAATTGTGGGATTA
>Ga0209191_1002338_pt1 | contig 11846 bp, 16 predicted proteins | sample S_130626_EF_Meta_FD_187320 | JGI IMG/M metagenome (GOLD analysis project Ga0209191, IMG submission 187320) | Freshwater microbial communities from Lake Simoncouche, Canada to study carbon cycling - S_130626_EF_MetaG (SPAdes) (version 2) | ecosystem: Environmental > Aquatic > Freshwater > Lake ... | reverse complement strand
CTGCTACTTGTACCAATTTTGGTTCGAGATTTTTGCTCACAGCTCGGTCATACAGTTTGCAGGCTTGGTCAAAGCATCGATCAAAGTCTTTACCTTCCGTCACACCTTGCTCATTGTCTATAGTTTGTAAAACTTCTTTGGCATGTGGAAGAACTTGTTGTAGTGCAGGGCATTTGTTTTTACCATAACCCAATTTAATCAAATCTTTTTCGCTTATTTCTATTTCTTCTGCGTTACCGTTGTTAGGATATTTTTGTAACATCCAATTAACATCAGTTTCTCCAGTGGCATCAATACGCCATTTATTATCAAGTTTTACATAAGCATGAATTAATACTGTACTACTCATTTGTTCATCATATTCGACTAATGCCATTAATGGCAACTTGGATAAACGATGTAAAGCGATAGCGAAAATAGGACAATCACCTTCTTCAAAATTCATAGTGTTGATATCTTCTGCTACAGGTTTTATTCTATTTAACTCATAGATAACTTTGTTACCGGTGTCAGCTCTAAAAGCTCTAAAGCCCCAGGATCTGGCATAGCGTTGAACTAAACTGTCATACAGTCTAGCTCTACTTTGTGCGTTTTGTCCTTGCTCAACTTCTTTACTAGCTGAAAAGGTTATTCTATTAGGCGTATACTTTTTAATAAACGTTTGTATAGCACTTAACACAGTGGCAAATACTCGTTGAGAATCACCTTCGCCTGTTACTTCTTGGCTGTTGTTTCTATAAAACTCAACACTCCATGCTTCTTCTTTTGAATCTTTACTGACTCCCTTGTTGAACATGATACTTAGAAAGGTGTTGTCATCTAATCGTGCTATTGCGTCTACATCACCAAAGTCACCTGTTTCCCATCGAAGTATTTTATAGGGTTTATCAAAGGCTTCAACGACACTGACTGCTTCACGTAATGCAGATCTACGTTGAGTTTGTTCTAAACTGTTGCCGCCTTCCATGACTGCAAGTTCGTAGTCAGAAAATTGATGTTCTTCTTTAACTACCTTGCTGATGTGTCCTGGGATAAATTCGCTAGCTCGCATCGAATATTTATCATTAAATCAACTTAATAATTTTTTGATTGATATTAGTTCGTTTTTAAACTTAATAAAACATGCATCATCTAATATTTCTATAGAACTGTTTATATTGTCTATAGCTATTTTTTTGGATTTATCATCTAAATTTGACAAATTTAATTCATGATCAGTTGCCACTGAGTGGGCAACAAAAAATAATTTTGGTTTTAATTTGTTCATTTCAACAAGATATTTGGATAATGAAAAAACATCTAATATGTTTATAGATGTAAACGTTGTATGAAATACTATGCCAATTGGTAAGCTAATGAATTTCGATACGTTATCTCTTACAATATCCCAATCTGTTCCAATACGCTGTGATTCTGCTGTTTCCATTACGCCGTCTATGCTAAGGTGTAAAACTGTTCTAAATTTTAGTATTTTTTCTATAAAAATGGGATTGTATGAACTACAGTTAGTATAGATCCTTAAAATAATATTTGTTTTATTTTTTTCAATCAAGTGATCTAAAAGTTGATAATATTGTTTTATTATCATTGGTTCTCCGCCTGTCAAAGTCAATGATTTTAAATTTTCACTTAATTCTAATATTTCTTGCCAATTGTCAGTGGATACTGTTTTTATATTTCCTGCAATTAACGAACTGCTATCTGCATCACACATTTTACATTGAAAATTACATAAGTTACTTGCACGAAGTTCCATATGGGAAAGATTTTCTTTTGTATCTTCTCCATATCTTTCAATGAAGTGCTGTCTGATACTTTGAGCACCATTAGCTTCTGCATTGACACAATATGTGCAAGTATCATCTATTTCTCCACGTAAAAATTTCTCTCGGAGTTTCAATAAATAATCGCTGGCTAAAAATTCTTTAGGAGATATTTTAAATTTTCGTGTGTTGGCACAACACACGGCCATTTCATTGACATGTGAATATATTGCTTTCCACGGAGCAGGACAAAAAAAATTTGTCATTTATTGTCGTAGGGCTTTAGAAAATCATCGTCTTTGCTATCTTCGTCGAACTTGGTCCAATCGTAGGTAGCTATTGCGTATATCCAATATCCATGTAATCCGATTATTAGCAATGCTAATAATATATCACTGAGTACAGGTGCGAGTTCTTGTAATTGTGCCATCTGAGCTTTGTGTTTCTGTCCACGGTGTGCAGGTAGGATTTTGTAAAACTGTGGGGTTAGGTTGCACAATAACTGGTTGCTGTACAATAACTGGTTCAGGACGAGTTAATGAATAAGTGACTATACCACCAATAACCAATGGAGCGACCCAACTGTTGCCATAATATCCGTGATGTCGATGTTGCCAATGACCATGATTACCATGATGTCGGTGTTGTGCTAATGCTGGCACTGTAGCGCAAGCTAATGTCAGAATGATGAATAATTTTTTCATAATTATCTCCTTGTTATATATTTAACGTTTTAGGCGTGACTTTTGTTGACAGGTTGATCTGGACGAATAGAACAATATTCGCATTCAGGATCGTCGCATTTTGATTCTAACCATTCATTACACGAAGCACAATAATAAGCGTCGTATTGATCAGAATGTTTTTTCTTACTTCCGCATCTACAATAATTTGGATTTATGTCCATAGACTATCTCTTGCTTTGATTAAACGAATCATCATAGCTTCATCTTCGTCATTATACTGCTTCTCAATCTTCTGGCTTAGTTTAAGAGCTTTGTCACCCATCTTTTTAAGAGCAGGATCCTTATCTTTGCCACCCCAATTTAGCTTGCCTCCATTGGCTAAACGACTAGCCTCGCAGTAATCACTCCAACCACTAGCATCATGTGCGTCTAGACGATTTCGATACGTAGTAGTCCACCATGTGTACAACTCTTTGATTTCTCGAGCACGAACAGCTTGTAGTGTGGGTTTGCCATATTCTGGGTTATCTGGTTCGCACCAATCGCTGTTAGTCAGCGACATAGCCCAGTCAAGGTGATCTAAACCTGCTTGTGGGCAACGCCAAGTTCTCCAACGAAACCAGCCACTGGCCCAAAACGGTGGATTATACTTTGCAGTATCTTTTTTGTCTCCCCAGGCAATGTGGCTCCATGCTGTTTCTATCTCAACAAAATCAACCAGCTCATTGAATAGGCAAGGCAAAAAGCGGTTCCCCACGTCCTGCCACTGGCCAGGTTTAATATCCCTGGCATGAGCGGTAAGGCTATGAGTGCGACTAACCCAACGGTTGTTAATGTAATATTTGATATCATATAGTTTCCTTATAGGCCATGTCACAAAATCTTGAATATCATCAAGGAACTCTTCCGCTACCCAGTAGCGAAAGTTGTGTTTCATTTTAGCAGTTGTTCTCCACTCGTCCCATTCTTCGGCAGTGGCCGCGCTGAGTTTTTTGGTGCCTCGAATCCAATCTGCCAAAGGAGTACAACTCCAATAATGTGTATGCTGTGCCATTTTATCTATTGCCTTTTAGTCTATTTATAAATCTTGCTTCCATTAACAGTCTTGCTGTTTCCGGATCTTTCATCAAATCTTTAAATTCACATAGTGTATCTGCCATTGCTGTAAATTCTCGTTCTGGCATCTCTGTAATAATCATAGGAACATGTTCTTCTTGTTTATAAGAAACAGGATCATCCCAACTGGTGTTAATATGTGTAAATGGATTTGCATCATACTGACGCTTTACTTTATTGCCAGTAATAGTAATCTTATAATCCAATAAGACTTGATGAACGCTGTCTTGTTTATACATAGCCTATTTGATTAATTATAAGCGAATCAATTTTTGCTGTCAACTTATCCACATCCAAACCATTTGCTGTATAGCCTTCAATTAAACAATCTTCGTAACCAGTGCTAGGAGCTTCTTCTGCGCCTTTACTAGTCATAATGTATGCCATGGCAAAAATACGTGTATTGATATTCACTGGTTTGTATGGAATAACTACGACTTCAATTTTGTCATAGTAATAAGGATAACCTTCTAATCGATCCAATGCACGTTCGCAGTCTTCAGTGATATCCCAAAGCACACCTTCCATTTCACTGTCAAGTTTATAGTCAATGTCAGCATGATGTCTAAACTTTAGTTCATACTCTTTTAATGTACAACGACCAAGATTGATTGCTTTAGGACAGCGCATTGACATCTCTCCAATGTTTGTATTCATGCCATAGGCAAAATAATATCTTTTCATAATTTAAGTGTAACATTAGTTACATTCTTGACAATAAAACTGCGCCATCCTTGTGCTGTCAAATCATATACACTAATGATGCTATTATTTTCTTTTTTAGCAGTAGTCGATTCTTTAACTGGGACCGGAGGCAATAGTTCTGGTTGTAAGCTACAAGTCATTACTCGTTCGTCGCCATCTTTTTTGTTGAACGTAACTGTAACTGGGCCGGCTTGAAGATGACTAACAATCCAATTACGAAAAGTAGCCCATTGTTCTTCTGTCCACTCAGTGTTTGGCAGTAGCTGTGCGTTGTGCGATGTATTCATCATTGTGTATCCATTTGTTGTTGACTAAAAATCCCCATTCACGTTTCTGGGGGCCTGGCATAAAAAGTGTCCAACATTCCAGTGCTGGGTCTAGTTCAATCCTGTGATAACTAGTAGGGCTACAAACACGAAAATGACCAGGAGCTCGCCACTTCGCAATCTCGCCAATTTTTTCACCTTTGCTGTTAAACTGAGGAATCCATTCATAATAACCACCTTTTAAAATTAGAGTAGCATAAGACCACGGATGATCATGAACATCGTCAGGATCGCTCTTTAAGAACTTGTGTAAAAAAATATTAAATGGAAACCATTTTCTGTCTTTGAGAAATACATAGTAACGTTCCAAATAAGGTTCGTTACTTTCCCTGTCTAAAATGATTCGCTGCCTACCAATTTTGGTAAGGAATTTGGCTATTGGTTTTAGCATAAGATTTTCCTTTACTTTGTTAGTATAAAGGAAAACTCAATTAGTGTCAAATATCAGTTTACCAATTAACTGATTTCTTCGTAGCCAATGGTAATGAAAGCATCATTATACCCACTAGAACCGACGTTACCTCTGAATTTCATAGTATCGCCTTCTTGCAAATAAAACATTTCATTACGATTTATAACTTTCCAGCGATGTACGACATCATCGGTATTATGTCTAAATTCATCATACATAAAAGTCAAGTTGGGGTGTTGATCATTTACTATATAAATTTGACCACTACGTTGAGCAGTAAATTTGATAGACAGTGAGTTTACTTTCAATACCTTACCAGAACCTTTGGGATTTGATAAAATTTCTACAACTTCAGTTGTTTGTTTTATGTAATTACTTTTTCCGTTTATTACACTTGCATTTATTAAATTTGGTAATTGTGCCATATTATCCTCCGAATACCATTGAATAGCCTAGACTAGAACTCCGAGAAGGAGTATTGGTTACAGTATTATCCGTTGGTGTTGTTATTTCTGCGCTATCGCTAGCGTCATCTAAGTAATCAATAGTACATTCAACTTTGAAGCCGTTATCGCCTTTAAAATACATATATGTTCGTTCCTCCCGGGGATCTGAATTGACAAAATTTCTGCTGTGATCATTTGGATCAAATTTTATTTTACTAGTAAAGATGAATTCATTTACAGGTAAGCTGTTTAAAGAATGTTCACGGTTTGTAGTAAGATTTATAACAAAGAATTTATCAGCCCCTTCTGTTAATAATTCTATTTTGAATTCATCATTATTTGTTAATTTTCCATCAGTCGGTAAAACACCATTGGTTAGTAATACTAATTTATATTCATTAAAATCTGTATAGGGCAATGTTATATCGTTTAATACTTCTATTGGTTCATCATAATTCAATGAAACTAACGACTCGAAATAAGTTGGGTCAGGCAGTAAAGAATCTGCAATGTAGCATGATACTTGATTTATTTTCATTCCTGCAGTTTCATTATAATATTTTTTAATAACAAGGTATCTTAATGGCACAGTGGACAACAGAATCACCCATCTCGAAATCTTATTACCTATTACAAAGTCGCCATTATCATTGATTGTTTCGTCGTCGTCTAAAACTGTATATCCTGAGCCATATGTTAATGTTGCAGATTTTGACCACTGTCCGCTAGGTGCGATAATATTTGCAGACATATTGTATCTTCTTTTTACATATGTTGCTTCATGACTTATAGATCCGCCAGTTGGGATATTTATTGTCTTTTTGTACAAATGCATCCAAGCCTTTTTAGCGGCCATGGATATATCATACGTTTTATCGTCTTCTGGTATCTGTGTTATTCCAGAAATATTAATAGTTCCTTTAAGACTAGAATCAGCTGCCCAATATAATTTATTTGGTGTAACTGGATTTTCTATATTAACTGCCCAATCAAATTCAACACCAAATAATTTGGTAGTTGTATCTACTGCAACTATTTCAAATCCTTTTCCATAGTCTGGTTCTTTGGTCAATGTTAATCCATTGTACCATACTGATCTATCTTCTTTATAAATTTTAATCTTTTTGCTTGTCAGCTTTAACCCAAATCGATAATGCTTGCCACGATTCAATGCTATAGATGATACTTTTTTATTCTCATTATCATATACATTGATTGTTCCGTTTTCTTCGATAAATGTGAAATCATATTGTTTTGATGTTGCTAAAGGATTTTCTGTTGGTGTGTTAGCATTCACTGAATCATTGTTAGGATCCCAGCCAGTGTAAGTCGGGTCACCAGTTACGATTTTCTTCTCATAGCCTATTATGTTACCACAATAATCTAATATCGGTGTAGTAACATATTTTATTGGTGTTGTATATATGGGATCAGTTCTGTCTAATACATAGTCCACTTCTCCTGGTATCATCATTCTGGTTGGATTTTTATACTCAACGCCGTTACGATCTTTGACTGGATAATCGTCGGTGACTGATTTAACTCGTTTAATAGCGCCTACTGTATTTTTTGTATCATTTATGCCCAATGGATCTGATAGATTTTTTTCTAATCTTGTAATTTCTGAATTTAATCTCTTAGATTGATTTTTTAAATTTTGTTCAAAACCATCCATTACACTTTTAAATCCTGCAGGATTAGATTTAAATTGATTAATTGCACCTTTTAATAATTTTAAGTCGCCAGTTACTTTGCTCCAGTCTAGACTGAAACCTTTTGGGCCGCCACCTAAACAAACTTTGGGATTGCTGGCTTGTGCTAGTGCATTAAGAATGCCATTTGCCTGACCGAATAAATTTTGATTAAGAGTAGATAGTATATCGGGAATCTTAGGGGCTTGAACTGGACTCGGACATAGTCCGCCTAAACTAAAAACTTGATTTACTTGACCTAATGCTGAATTGACTTTGCCTAAGATCTTATCATATCCACTGGCACGCCGCATATCATTCAATGACGATTTAACTTTGACTAATCCGTCACGTAATGCGCCTAGGCCAGAAACCCCTGTTACGTCTTTTATTAAATCGTCAATGGCTAATTGAGCACATATTAACTTACCATTCCACAAGTCTTTAAGACGCCCTGCTAAGAGCATACATATGAGATCTTTTTCGTTTCTAGGTAAGTTCGCTGGGAATGTGACTTTTAATGCGCTGGTGTTAATTGGAGGTAATGTTGCCATACTAGTATTTACCTAGTATTTAACCGCCATTAGCATAAACATCTGGGCTGCCAATATTCCTAGGATGTCCGCAGGTGTCGGGATCACCTTTTCTATTAACCGGTATATTTTCAATGTAAACATCAGTTGATCCATTGGCAGTCAATGGTCCTGCATGAACGCCTGGGCCGTGACCGGCAACAGGACTGCCGTCTACACCAACCAACAGATTATTTGCGTATACTGTGGTTTGCACCGTACTTACTATGGGTGCCCCTGCTGTATTGTCGTCTGTTAGTCTATGTACTTGTGGCATATTAAACTATGATACTGCTGGAATTTCTAACCGGCTTAATGCCAGTTGTGCTTTCAAGATAAGCATCTGCTACTTGATCAGATGTTGTAGCAACACACATGATATTATGTGCCTTAAACAAAAAGTCACTGTCAGGGTTCGCAGTCATCATAAAAGGAACCATTTGAAGTCCTTCTCTGCTGGCAGCTAAAATAACAGGTTTACTAATAGTAAGACCTTCTGCTGTTTGTCCAGATACTTTACCAACAACTTCGTCGCCGCTGGTTAATTTCATACTTACGGTATGACCGATTCTATTTTCTTTTAACATATTAATTACTTTTTACCCACTCCACTAGATCAGTATAGCCGCCAATGGCCCGATCATCAATAAAGATTTGGGGTACTGTGCGTGGTGGTGTACCCAATCTTGTTGCCAGTTGTTCTAACAATGTTTCTCTTGTTGTTGCGCTAATGTAATGCTCAGTAAATTCCCAGCCTTTACTTTTCATTAAGTTTTTTGCTTGTACGCAATAAGGACATGCATCCTTTGTATAAATTTCTATTTTCACTCTTTATCCTCAAATAAATTCTTTTCGTATTCGTATAACGCTGACTGATATTGTTCTTCAGTTAGACCGTGCCAACCAATACATTTACCAGTTGGGCTTCTACCGCAACCACAGGCGCCGAATTCTTCTTGTTGTTCTTTTACTCTTACTTGCATTAGACACCTGTTGTATCGTAAGTTTGAGCAAAGATATCTTTCTTTACTGCACCGTAGTCATTGGCGCCGTGTCTGACAATATAATCATTGCCTGCGGTATAGTTTAAGTCGCCCCATGATGTATGTATAACACCATCATGATCAGCAAGTTTAGCTACCTTGGGAATCTTCTTGGGTGCGGCAATGCCATTACCCAGGTCATCTTTAAGACTGTGAAACTTCTCTGGAGTAATAGGATATTGCTCGCCTTTTGGTCCAGTCATAATATAATGACCTGCTTGATAATTAACAGGACCTTCTAATGTTTGAACTGTGCCTGCTTGTTGAGCAATCTCATACTTTTCTTTAGCCGGCTTTTTAAATGTGTTAAAGCTGCCTTGCTCAAACCATTTGTCGTTGATTTGAGATGTTGTTACTTCGTTTATTTTCATAATATATTATAGTACAGGTAAAGCATCGTAGTCAATGCTGTCGCTCATTACACCAATAACATAATTGGTGCTTTCGCTTTCTTGTAATGCTGTTTGTTTTTTACTAGTGTCACTGTGCTTGTTAAACCACGGTATAGGAGTTGACTTCGGCGCAGGACTTAAATATTTAATACCAATATCCTTTAATGCGTTGACTGCTGTATAATCAACAAACTCTTTCAAAATGGCAGCGTTCAAACCAATCACTGGTCCTTTGTTAAACAAATAGTCTGCCCAGGCTTTTTCTTCACGAATAACATCCATGTACAATTGATATACTTCTTGTTCACATTCTCCTTTAATGGCAGCAAATCGTTGATCTTCTTTAACAACCTGATTGATTAAGAAGGCAGTCCAACCTTTGTGCAATAGTTCGTCTTGCAGAATCAAGCTAATAATATTGCCGTTGCCAATAAAGAGTTTGTTCTCGACCATTGCCAACGATGTAGCGAATGATACCATAAAGCGGAATGCTTCCAATGCGTAACTGGCGTGTAATGCCATGTATATTGCTTTAATGTGTTCCTTCTCATTAACTGATCCGTCTATTTCTTTCATGCAGTTAATTCGATGTAACTTGTCATAGTAGTTGCCCACCGAACTGGCCATGTCTACAATTTCTTTAGTGTCGTGGATAGTGTTAAACACATCCTTGGGTACGTTATAGATATTACGAATGATGTGACTGTAGCTACGACTGTGAATGTTAGTTTCGAAGAAACTCCAGTTGTAAATCAATGCTTCTAGTTCAGGCAATGATACTACAGGCGTGAATACTTGACTTGGTGCACGACCTTGTAAGCTATCCAATGCTGTTTGACGTAGCAGGTTGCTGGTGAAGATATGTTTTACTGCATTGCTGGCATCTTTGAAATCATTGGAATCTTTAGTTAAACTAATCTCTTCCGGTACCCAAAAGAATCCCCGTGCCGTTGTTTCAAAGTCAGCAATCTTGCTGTACTTTACTTCTTCAAATCGTTGGATAGTTACCGGGCCCGCTGTATCCAGAAACATCTTACGGTTTAGATAATCTGTTTTTGTGTTTAAATTGTATTGTTGTTTACTCATTGATGTCCTTTGTGAATTAATTGATTAACCATGTTGAGATCAAACTCCAACTTAGAGATTCGATCTCGTAACCGTTGATACTCTTCACTGTGAACATCGCCGTTGTTTACCACAATATCTAAATACATCTCTGCGGCACGGTCGTGTGCTGTTTTGATATCGTGTTCTAATAATACTCTTCTGTCTTTTAACATATCGATTCCTTAAAGTTTACAACTTTCACAGTCATCATCAAATTCTTCTTGATTAAAATTCAAACTGATAACATTATCAGGTTGTTGTTCTTCAACTGCTTTACTGCCTGCTTTGTTAATCAAGCTATAGTAGAACGTCTTTAAGCCCCAATAGTGAGCTTGCATTAAGTTCTTGGCTATCAATGTTACTGGAACTCTTCTATCGGCAAAATGCGCTGGATTATAGAATGTGTTAGTGCTAATGCTTTGATCAACATAAGCGGCAATAACACTGGCTGTCTTTAAATAACCATCGCAGTCTTTTTGTTCCCACATTAGTTGATACTTGTTCTTTAGTTTAGCATACTCAGGAACAACTTGTGTAAATGAACCGGCTTTGCTTTCTTTGGTACTGATTAAGCTCATTGGCATTTCAATACCATTTGTACTGTTGATAACAACTGAGCTAGACTCTACAGGTGCTACCGCCATTTGTGTAGCATTGCGAACACCGTGTTCTTTCATGTTCGTACGTAGAGTTTCCCAATCAAGTTCTGGAGCGAAATTTGCTAATTCATTAACGCCATTAGCACGTAGTTCCCACGGGAATGTGCCTTGGCCGTAGCGTGTTCTGTCACTGCCTTCACACTTGCCACGTTCTTTGGCCAGTTCAACTGAAGCTTCAGTTAGGTAGTAGGCTTGATGTTCCATCCACGTCTTGACTTCAGCCAAGGAGTCTCGCTCTCCGTACTTGAGGCTTCGCTTGGCGTGCCAGTATGCTAAGTTTGTAATGCCAATTCCCAATGGGCGAATCTCATCGTTGCTTAGTTTACTTTGGATACTTAAAAAGTCTTGATAGTCCAATATGTTATTGAGGCTACGGTGTAGAATACGACAAGCCCTACGCATATCTTCAGGATTGCGGAATGCACCCCAGTTAATGCTTCCGAGCGTACATAAAGCAATACGACCGTCAGGGTCATCAAGACGTTTAAAAGATTTAGTAGGAAGAAGAATCTCACAGCAAAGGTTACTCTGGTAAATCGTATGATACTCTGGATCAAACGGGCCTTGCTTCATTACATTGTCAATGAATACAAGATAGATACGTCCTGTATCTGTACGCTCTTTCAAAATGCCACTCTTGAATACTTCTTCAGCACTCATGGTTTTTGTACGCAGGCCTGATTGCCGTTCGTATTTTACATACAGTTCTTCAAATAGTTCCGTATTACTATAGAACGCTTGATAAAGATCAGGAACTTCATTCGGATCAAAGAATGTTATGTCTTGTTTGTTTTTGAATCTTCTCCAGAAGAAAGCACTAAGCACAACCCCATAATCCATATGACGGACTCGGGTTTCTTCTGTTCCTTGGTTGTTTTTAAGTACAATAAGATCATCAAACTGATGATGCCAAATAGGATAAAAAACA
>Ga0209191_1002335_pt1 | contig 11854 bp, 17 predicted proteins | sample S_130626_EF_Meta_FD_187320 | JGI IMG/M metagenome (GOLD analysis project Ga0209191, IMG submission 187320) | Freshwater microbial communities from Lake Simoncouche, Canada to study carbon cycling - S_130626_EF_MetaG (SPAdes) (version 2) | ecosystem: Environmental > Aquatic > Freshwater > Lake ... | reverse complement strand
GCTCGACCTCGGCGGCACGATGAAAGACCTAAGCGCACGCACAGGAGAGACAGCAGGCAACCTGATGTTGCTCAACCGCGCATTCGATAACAGCGGAGTCGGTGCGGACAAGGTAGGCACGTCGATCAACAAGCTCCAGAAGTTCATGGACGACGCTGCTCAGGGCGGTAAAAAGCAAACCGAGGTGCTGGGTCGCCTCGGTCTGACGATGGCTGACATGGCAGGCAAGACACCGACCGAGCAGATGGCCATGCTATCCGAGAAGCTCAACGGAGTTAGCGACAACGGCGAGCGGTCGGCACTGGCTATGAGCGTCTTTGGCAAAGCAGGCGGCGTGCTCCTGCCGCTGCTCGCAGATTTCAGCGGAGAGATGAAGACCGCGCAAGACCAGCTCGGCAGCATGCCCGGCGTGCTAGATCGCAGCGCCGGAGCCTTCGACAACATCTCAGACAACATCGCGGTAGCTAAGGGCAAGTTTCTTGAGTTTGCCGCCGGTCTACTGGACAAGATCGCGCCTGCATTGGAGCTGGCCACCGACCTGATGACTCGATTTGACGCAGCAGGCGCTGGCATGAAGCTCGGCGAGATACTGACCGGCGCATCAAACGCTATGGGCGGCTTCACCGACGCACTCAGCGCCATCAAGCTCGGCGAGTTCGGGCTAGCTTTTAAGATCGCTTTTGAAAGCATCAAACTACAAGCTGCCGACAGCATCAACTCTATTGCCGCGAATGTTATGGCTGCAGTTCAAGCAGCAGGCGCATTCATTCTGACCGCGTTCGGACCAGGTAGTGGCATCTTTACAGTAATTAGCGCACAGTTCGATATGCTTGGTGCTAAATTTAGTCGCGCGATGATCGAGGGAGTAAAACTTATCGCCACTGCAATGACGAGCATGTTTGATACGCCGCTGCTTGACGCAGCTCGCAAATTTGATCCGATTTTAAATGCTGTTTTGAATGGCATAGAAGGGATATCGAATGGCTTTAACGGCGCTTTGAAAACCGCAGACCTTGCCATTGAACAATCCCAAAATAAAATCAGTAACTCAATCGGACAGATTACCGGTGACTTTGCTATCGCTGGTCAGGAAACAAAAAAAACCTTTGATGCTGCGCTTAGTAGCAGCCAGCAGTTGATTAACACGTCTGAGATTGAGGTTAAGCTGCAACAATACCGGAACGAACTGAAAAAGCTGGAAGCCGAGGCCACTTCAGAAGCAGCAGTCGCTGCCGCAGACAAGCTGACGCATGAAGAGTTGAGCGTGAAGATCGCAAAAGACCGCCTGACCCACGAGGAGCGTCTAAAGGAGCTGGATGCAGACATTGCTTCGGCTAAACGCAAAGGCAACAAGGAAGAGCTTGGAGAGCTGGAGGCATTAAAAGCCTTCCATCTTGAACTGGAGTCGTCAAAACAGAGAGGGTTGAATTTAGGTAACTCAATAACAAATGCAGCACAGGCACATAAAAACGTCCTTGATGGAGTCGTGCAAAAAGTCGGGGCAGTAAATGCAAACATGATGGCAATTAAAACCATCGGTGATTTAATAGCGAAAACAAAAGTAGCAGAGCCGATTAAGACTTTCACAGAAAGATCAAAGGCCGCTAGAGCTGAAATTAAAGCACTTAAAGTATTCTTAGATGGTGACTTTTCCCGCATGAACCTTTTCGACCTAGCTAAAAAACTAGGCATCTCAACTACTCGTAAATCAGCAGATGAGTTGCTGGCTATGATTGAGGCGAAACTGAAAAAAATAAAAGACACGCCTATTGATCTGGTGGTGGATAAAGACACACCCAAGGAGGGACTTGAGGCGATTCAAAAAGAAATTGAAAAGCTAAACACTGAAAAAAAAGTCACCCTAGATGCAACTGCCAGCATTTCAAAAATCCGCACACAGATGTCGGAACAAATTGACATAAGCCTGAGCAGTTCTAAAGGCAGTGACTATTTAAGCACAATTTCGACAGCGGTTGAAACCATCCGCGATCTCGTGAAGAGCCTCGAAAAGAAACTACCAATGCCCGCGCTGGGCGTATAAATATCATGACCATCTACGAACAAAACACAGGCAGCCTGATTGCACAGCCGGATCGCACAGTCGCAACTTTCGACTCAGGCCTGATCCGAGTCGATCAAGAGTTTGTCTGCACGACGGCAAGCGCAGAAACAAACAGGGCAACCCTAGCAGTTGGCAGCACGTTCCCCGGCGACACCTCGCCTGCCATCGACGGCCTTGTAATTTTCCCATCACCGCAGGAAAGCCGCACTGGCGATGGTCTGACTAAATTCATGGTGTCGGCATACGGCAGGGCAACTGAACAATTTATTTCTAATCGCTACAGCACGACCTCCACTACAATCCGCAGCTCCTACGTCGAGAGTGATCTAGGCGTTCCGACCACAGCGAACACGGAGAATTTCGCTATCGTGAGTGCATACAGCGTAGTTGGAAAAATCGCAATCATCGAGGATGACGGGCTGACATACGCGCAACTCAACCTCGATCCAGAGTTTGGCGAGCCGCTGGCCGTCTTGCCGGTTGACCCAGACAATGTAATCGAGGAGATCAGTCGCAGCACGATTACAGAAAATGCAGTGAGCTGGGATGGGCAGATTTACATCCGAACAGTAACCACGGTTAAGATCGGCAAGACCTATGACAACGGCACGAAACTGGTGGCGTTTTACAGCTATGCCACGCCGGTGATCGGCATCGACTTCTCGACAAGCTACGGCACCTTCACCGAGCTTGGAATTAACGTGAGCATTCCGATTGGCAACCCGATCAACACGATTTAACCATGCCACTCCCTAACGACTTCCGAGCACTTGGCAAAGCGCCCATGCCACCACCAGGTGTCGGAGGTAGCCCGCTGCAACTCAGCGGCAGCAAGTTGCAAGAGAACTTCGAGTATCTTGACCGGAAGGAGGCAGGCAGCTCACTACCCGATGGAGAAGCTGGCGACATGCTTTATCACGACGGCACCGACTGGGTGCCACTAGCCAACCCGGGAACACCTAGCAGCGGCTACAAGTGGACTTTGCAGCACGATGCCGCCGTGCCTGAGTGGGTCGAATACAAAGAGATCACGGTAAGCATCTGCGAAGACGGCACGCCGACCGAATACACCATCCTCGGACTCCCAACAGCATGAGCCACCTGATACAGCCGATTTATTTCGGATCGCCTTTCTTCGTCACTAAGTGCCTTGATCGCGGCAACGCAGGTGTTTTCGCCGAGGGAATGATGACATACGCAAACTGGCGGACGGAAATGCTTGTCGATGCTGCCAGTCATCCGGGAATAATTCTTACTGAAGAGGAGGATCGAATTGATTACGACAATGAGCCAAACACAGCAATTCAGATTGGAGTATCGTGCCTGAAAGGTTTTTCAATCAGTTTTGAATCTATGGGCGGTTCTGATTACACCGATGCAACTCTAAGTGTAATCCAAGGCGGATCTGTCGTGTTTACAGAAACAGTCAGGATTTATGGCGATCCTTCTGAGGGATCGGTTTTCGAACGAATCACTACCGAGCTTGCGTGCGTGGCGTGCGGAACAATTTTAGAAATTTCTTTTACCAATGCTCCAGCCAGCTCTGGCACAGAAATAGAATGCCTTTTCAATGGCATCAGTGAATTTTACTGACCCCACCCGTTTGACAAACAGCCAATCAGCGTAAGCCATTACCACCATGAACCTCGCCAACTCCCGCGCCACCATCGGCCTGACAACTAAAGCCACCCCGACAAGCACCGCCGTCAATGGCAGCGTCCAGCTCGGTGACAACCCGCAAACGATCACGTTCCCTGATGCGAATGTGGGCTATTCTGTCCGCGCGTTTTTCGCGGCAGGAGCTCCTACCTTTGCCCTGGCATTGACCACCGGACATTCTACCGGCTCCACCGCGTTCGTGACCGGAGTTGCACAGGTCGAGACGGCAACCGCAGCCGGGACAGCCACCGGTTCTGGCGACATCACGGTGACCGTGACAAGCGCAGGCATGGCCGGTTCACCGCTTGCCGTCACTGTTCCGATCCTGATCACCGATACGGCTGCCACATGGGCAACTAAAGTTCGCACCGCGCTTGCCGCCAATGCAACGATTGCCGCTCGCTTTACCGTATCCGGCACGACAACCGCCATCATCCTGACTCGCAAGCCCGGCCAAGTGCTGACCGATGGCGTCAACACGGTCAACCTCTTTGTAGCTACCGATGCAACGCTTAACATTGGAATAGCCGCTGGCACGACAGGCATCACCACCGCCGCCACATCTGCAAACACCACAGCAGGCACCGTGACGAGCGGTGTCTATGTCCTCGATGGCAACGGTGAAGATTTCGAAGGTGTGGCGATCCCGACTTGCGTGCCTAAAGCAGTGCTCTTCGCCAACGGCGGAACCACCGCTCTGGAGATCGACGGCGGCGGCACACTGGCTAACCTCGACATCGAGGGCGGCTCGTCCATCCTGTTTGCAGGCGGCAACGTCCTGACCGGCGAGACGGCACTGACCATCGTCGGATCGTCAACCTACCTCACCGTTACTGTTCTCGCTCAAGCCTAACATGAGCTGCTGTTCCTCATCGCCTCCAGCCATCGAGCTCCCATGTGCGTTCAAAGGGGCGACATGGGACGGCTTCACCTGGCGCGTGGACTCAACCGACGGCACCGACTACGACGCGGTGCTGTCATCGGCTCGCTTCCAGTTGCAAGACTCGGCTGGGGCGGCGGTGCTGACGCTCACAAGCGCCGTGGGGACGGAGATCACGCTCAACGTAACATCCGCCCGCCTCTGGTCGGTAACGGTTGAAAAACGCCTCCTGACGCTTGATGCTGGCATCTACTCATGGGCGCTGGAGACGACCGACGCGGCAAGCACGATCAAGGTGCAGCTTATCGGCACGCTCACAGTAAAGCCTGACCTCATCCTCTAAAAATCACATGGCAACTCAAGTCACAGTCAATGCCGGCCAAGGCTCAACACAGGTGACAGTCATCACCGGTGAAGGATCGACTAGCTACAAGGTAGAAGCTGGATCACGCGGCCCAGTTGGAGCTACCGGAGCTGCTGGCACCAACGGCACTAACGGAACGAATGGAACCAATGGAACCAATGGAACCAATGGAGCCGCTGGTCCGAACACGATCACGACTTCGACCTCATCGAACCTGACTGGATTCATTTCCGCGAACGGCACAGCGGTCAGCGGAGCAACGGCAGGAGCTACCGCAGCCACCGCCAACACGCTTGTCCTGCGGGATGCAACAGGCGGAGCGAACTTCGCAGCCGTCGGTGCTACGAGCGTTAGCTCGAGCGGGGTAATCTCCACGACTGGAATCAATGGATCTATATCTACGACTGGAATCAATGGATTCATCTCAACAAGCGGATATGATGCCAACATTTTCACAAACGGAGATGCCGCCACCATCTCCACAAGCGGAGACAACGCCAGCATTTTCACAAACGGATCGGACGCCAGCATCTACACAGAAGGTGCCAGCGCCAGCATTTTCACAGGAGGAGCCAACGCCATCATTTCTACAGGCGGAGTCGGCGCTGAGATCTACACAGGCGGAGCCAACGCCAGCATCTACACAAACGGAGAAAACGCCAGCATCTACACACTCGGAGCCAACGCCAACATCTTTACAGCGGGAGCCAACGCGTATATACAAACCCGCTCAACCTTCAAACTATACGACGGCGCTTACACCACCACGCTCTCCCACAGCCCGACAGCCGCCCGCGCGATTGCGTTCCCCAACAAGTCTGGCACGGTCGCGATGACATCTGACATCACTGGCACGAATAGCGGAACGAACACGGGCGACGAGACAGGCGCTCGGATCGCTTCACTCATCACCGCAGCCACATCGAAAACGACACCAGTTGACGCAGACGAGATTCCGATCACCGACAGCGCAGCATCTTTCGGACTGAAGAAGGTCACATTTACTAATCTCAAGGCATTTCTCAAAACGTATTTAGATACGCTCTACGTCGCTCTCACAGGGACGCAGACCATCGCAGGGAATAAAACTTTCAGTGGTCAGACAGAACTCACAGGGCAGGCAGCTACGAACGACACAAGCGCGATGACTCGCGCTCTTGCTGATACTAGATATGGAGGTCAGCTTTATTACACGATTCTTGCAAGCAGCGTATCTTACACGAATGATGCAACAGGCACCGTGATTTTATCCGTAGCTCTGCCGATAGGCACTTATTCGATAGATGCGTTTATCAGATTTACGGCAAACTCAGCAAATTCAAAAGTCACCCCATCAATCCTTGAAGGAGCCACTCCTGCAATAAGCGGGTATCGAGGATCATATGGCAACGGCTCATCACCATCGCGCATCGCAGGTGTTAATACTGGACCATCTGGTGGTGGACCTTGGGGTGCGACATCCAACGCTGATAACCATGAACGCGGTGGAATCTTAGTTGTCACAAGCGGAACTAATACCTATCAACTCACTGCGGCACAAAATACATCCTCAGCAACAACAACAACAGTCGGGCAGGGGTCTTATTTGATCATTCGCAAAATTGCTTAAACCATCATGTCACTCATCCAAAAATCACCCGCAGAGAAACTAGCCAACGAGATCGACTCGATCAATACCGAGGCAATCAGCTTTCTAAAATCCATGATGTTCAACGCTTATGCCAAGGCAAACACCGAAGGCGAGCAGCAAGCGATCATGGACGTTTTTGGCACGAACGCCGTCAACGCGCTCACAGTCTATTCGACCTTCTACGCGGCTCTCAGCGCACTAGGTCAAGCTGAAGGACTGCCCGCTGCTGACCTGAGCATCTTCCAACCACAGCCAGACGGCAGCGTGCTTTACGTCGCTCCACCGGAGCCCGAGCCCGAGCCTACACCTGAGCCTACACCTGACCTCGAACAATGACCACCTTACCGAAATATCCGAAACGCCCGCACGATACCGGCAGCCTAATCGGCTCGCTGCTCCTAGCGGGAATCATGCTCGCCATCATCCTATTTTTTACCCAATGAACGTCCCGACCGAATGGATACTAATGGTGCTGCTGACCTTGGCCGGTGTCATCTCGACGCTGGCTGCGATCATCTACCGCCAGCTCGCCACCGAGATCGCCACGCTGCGCGTCATCGTCGCCAAGCTCCAGGAGGATGTTGACCGCCTGAGCAAAGGCTGCGGCATCGGCGCCTGCCTCTACAAAAATCGCAATCTATGAAAACCACAATACTCGGACTGCTTGCAGCCGTCGCCGCCACGATCCAAACAACCGTTCAAGACGGCCATTCGCTCGACGACTGGAAAACATGGATACTGCCGGTATCCCTCGCCATCCTCGGCTATCTGTCGAGCGATGCAACAAAAACCCCACGCCGATGAAAACCATCCTCATTCTCGCCAGCCTCTCGCTGGCCTCCTGCGTCTCGACGATCACCACCACGACCGCACCCGATGGAACGGTTACGGTCATAGAGCAACGCGGCATCGACCAGGCATCCGTAGTCGCTGCGACTGAGATCAGCAAAACGATCCGCGTTAACCCGACCAAATGACCCGAGCCGAGATCATCGCTCTCCAGACGCGCATCGGCTCGAAGCCGGACGGCATCTGGGGCGATGTATCGACCGCCGCGTGCAAGCGCCACCTGCGGGCGCTCATGCCCACACCTAACCCATGGCCAACCGGCGACGACACTAGCGTCATTGCACGGTTCGGCGAGCCTGGCGATGAGGAGCAGCTTGTCGGCGCGAACGTGCGCGGCCTCGGTGTAAAATACGAGGGGCAGCCGGTCAAAACTATCCGCTGCCATCACCTAGTTGCCGACAGCCTTGTCACGGCCATCACCGAGATCGCCGCTACGCCGGCGCGGTGGATACTAGCAGAGTATGCTGGCTGTTTTAATTGCCGCCCGATGCGTGGCAGCTCGCGGCTCTCGAAACATGCCTGGGGCATCGCAATAGATTTCGCACCATCGACCAACGGCCTGCACACTCACTGGCCACGCGCAGCCACCATGCCCATCGAGGCAATGGAGGCGTTCGCACGGCAGGGATTTCTCTCCGCGGGAGCATTCTGGAGCCGCGATGCGATGCATTTTGAGGCCACGCGGTAAAGTTTTTTTGTCCGTTTTGCCCTAGTGGAATAAAGGATTTATAGGACTGCGTAAAAATAAATGCAGAATTGTCTTTAAATCCGTTCGGCATTGCCTAGGTTGTCCCTGTTGCCGAGAGCAACGCCAACAACAACTAACACCAATACAAACAATGACACCGCAAACAATCGCAAAACTTCGCAAGTTCTTTGCAACCCTCGACGCTGACCTTAGCCATGATTTGGCTTTCGCTCTTGCTGACCGAATCGGCACTACCTACGAGGCAGTGGTCGCACAATATGAAGCGTGGCAGATCGCCTAACAAACCCGCCGAGGTTCGACCCCTCGGCAATCAACCAACAACCAACACCAATACCAACATGACAACGACCAATGCAGCAAAGAAACTCACAAAAGCAGGTTTTACCCTTAAGGAAACCCGCCCCGGATCATACCACGCATACAGCCCATCGACTGCATATGTGATTGAGTATTTCCGCAATGGAAGCAGCGACAGCATTACTTGCATCTGCGTCCGCCGTTTTGACGACAAGCATGACAGCCAGTCAGATTATTGTGCAGGGGTTTGGGCAGACACAATTACCCGAGCAATCAAACTCGCTGCCTAACAAACCCGCCGAGGTTCGACCCCTCGGCTAACCTACCCTAACCATGAAACTCACTGAACCACCCCTTTGGATCGCCGTGCCGCTGTGCATGATCATCGGTGCCTGTATCGTGCCTGCGCTCGTAATCCTCAAACACATCATCAACCCATGATACAGGCACCGAAAACAGACAACATCAGCGAAGAAACCAGCGCAAAGCTGCTGCGGCTTCACATCGAGGATGCAAGCCGCCTCACGCGACAATCGACCGGCACGGAGCCTGACTACAAGCGAGGGGACGATGGCACAGTGCGCAGCTTGCTGCTTGCCCTGCTGATCTTCGCCGCAACCGCAGTCATCATCTGGTTGACTAAATAACTCTCCCCCATAACAACAAAACAACAAAACAACAATAGACACATGAAACTAAGTGAAAAAAGAAATTCAAATTTCACTCCGCACCCTGAAACCGATGGCCCGATTAAGGCCGTGTTGGTCGATGTGACGGAGCTGAAGAAGCGCACGACACAATACGGCGATAAGGACGAGTTCCGGCTCGTGTTCGAAACCGAGTGCATGGACGAAGAGAACGACCGCCGCTTCTGCATCTGGAGCCGTGGCTACACACCATCGCTCAACGAGAAGGCAGCCCTACGGAAAGACCTCAAAAAGATGATGGGGCGCGAGCTCACCCAACTGGAGCTAGACGAGTTCGATCTCGAGGGGCTGATTGGCCACGGGGTAAAGCTCATCATCCAGCATGAGCATAAAGACGATAAAACCTATGCTAACATATCGTTCATGGCGCCGGACAAGGAGAAGGCGCTCAAGCCGTCTGGAAAATACATCAGAGTGCGCGACCGCGACACCGACGCACCTACCGAGCAGACTGAGTCCAAGGCCGAAGCCTCCGGCTGGGAGTCGGTCATTGTCCATGTCGGCAAATACAAGGGCAAGAAGCTCGGCGAAGTTGACGAGGTCGGCGCAGGCAGCCTGATCTCCAACTGGCTTCCGAAGGCAAAGGCAGGCGGCAAAGCAGAGGACGCGGCACTCGTGGCTGCTCTCACCGAACTGGCTGACATCCTCGGCGGCGACGATTACTGATCTCCGGGAAGTGCATTGCATGGCACGCCTCACCCTGCGCGACGCGGGGTGGGGTTTTCTGGGCGCAACTACTAACCGCCATGCCAACCATCGCCGAAATCATCGCCGCCAAGAAAGCCGCTGCTAAGCAGCCTGAAGCAACTGTCAACGATTCCTTGACAGTTGATCTCATGCTCGAGGCGGCCATCAACCGCATCGACCCGCCAGCGGCGGGAAAGCGCAGGGCGGGGCTGGTGCTGAGCGCCAAGACCCCGCTGCAACCTGCGGAGACAGCCGAGAAAGCGCACCACAGGGAGCTGCGCAGCCTTTCACAGCCGGAGGGGGAGGCAATCCCACTAACGCCGTGCAACGCCTCACAGGAGGTGTCAACGTGGCACGAAGCGACGAACGCATTCGAGAGCTCGCTCTGCGCGATGCGCGATCCGCAGGATTCGGACGTAATCTGGCTGGCGATCCGGGCAGACCGCGACGGACTGCCGCCGATACTGCTCCACCGGCTGCCTTGGACGCTCTGGGACTACCCGCACGCACCGACCGCAAACCAACCGTTCTGAGCATCCGCCAGGCACTCATCGAGCGAGCCGCTAAAGCCCGCGAGAAGATCACCCCGCCCAACCACTGCCCGACCTGCCATAAATACCACTGCCGCCTTCTACTGGCCGGCTGCTGCATCTGCACCGGCCACATCAGCCAAGACGCGCCTCGGCCATTCTCCAAATAAACAAAAATATGAACAAGACAACCGAACTAATGCCGCTCATCCTCGCTGGGGATGGCTATCAATTAACGATCTCCGATGAGGCGATTCAACGCAAGACTGACATCCTCTCTGCGTCATCCACAATCCAGATCGTCGGCGACAATGACGAATCTGCGACGGCACAGCGACACACCCGCCAGCTCGCTGCCATGCGCATCGAGGTCGAGAAGAGCAGGAAGCTCGTCAAGGAGCCGGTCAATCGCATCGGCAAGATGATCGACCAGGCTGCCGCCGAGTTCCTGATCGAGATCAATGCCGAGGAGGGACGCATCAAGCATCTCATCGGCAACCACGCCGAGGAGGTGCTACGGATCAAAGCCGAGGCTGAGCGCGTCGAGCGTGCCGCGTTTGAGGCTGCCCGTGCCGCCCGTGAAGCTGCCGAGGAGGGCGGGATCGCTGCTGTGATCGCTGCCAAGAAAGCCGCTGCCGAGAAGTTGGAGGCATCCGCCGAGGTCGCCACCACTAAGGTCGCCGAGGGCGTCCGTTTTGCTTGGGATTTTGTGGTGGATGACATCAATAAACTGCTAAGACTTCAACCTCATCTCGTAACCGTGGAACCCAGCCGATCCGCTATTTTGGACAGCCTTAAACGTGCAGAAGATAATCACTACAGTGTAAGTGATGTACATAAAATCTTCTCAGATTTTGGCATCCGCGCATTTAAAAAACCAATCGTAAGCAGCCGATAATATGAGCGGACTAGACGGGCTTGGATGGCCGACTGATGATTTACCAGAAACAACTATGAATACACCACACCACACATGGAGCGACAGCCCCATCCACGAACAAATCAGAAACATAAAAACTGACACACCTGAGACGGATGCAATGGTTTCCGCCGATCAGCACCACTTGGAAGATGACAACTTCTTTTCGGCAAGCGTCTATTGGCGCATTTGTGATCTGGCTCGCGGCCTAGAACGCGAGCGGGACGAGGCGCGGGAAACCCTAGCTGAACTACGCGCATCCGTATTGGATTTATCCCACCCGAACATAAAAATGATCCTGAGTGAGCGGGACGAGGCGCGGGAAATTTTGCGACAAATCCGCGACAACGAGGTAAACCCAGAGGACGAAGCTGACAAGTTTTTACGGGATCATGTGCCGAGCGAATTGTCCAAGGTGCGAGAGCAACTAACCGCCGTCACCGAGCAGCGGGACAGGCTGGCGGAGGCTTTGCGGATGATTACGACATTCGATTACTCAGACCTCCAATGCGATAATGGTCACGGAGCTAGATCTGTTGCTGTCGAAGCCCTCCAATCCCT
>Ga0209191_1002327_pt1 | contig 11876 bp, 13 predicted proteins | sample S_130626_EF_Meta_FD_187320 | JGI IMG/M metagenome (GOLD analysis project Ga0209191, IMG submission 187320) | Freshwater microbial communities from Lake Simoncouche, Canada to study carbon cycling - S_130626_EF_MetaG (SPAdes) (version 2) | ecosystem: Environmental > Aquatic > Freshwater > Lake ... | reverse complement strand
TTCAATCTACGCAAGTTCTACAGCGTATGCTCGACCCGATCAATCGCCAGTTACAAGCATTAATGAATCAACCAGCAATTAATATTGCTCCTCCTATTATCAATATATCGCAACCTTCGGTAAAAGCTCCTGAGGTAAAGCCTCAGGCTTCGATGGCCTCACAAACGGAAGTAGTAGCTCCAGCACAACTGCCTATGGTACAAGGAATTAAACCATTTCCTCCCTATCAATTACCAGCTGCTCCATTATCTTATCATGATTTCGTTCTTGATCTTCCAGACGCTCAATTAGTTCAGCCACCAAAGCCATTAGTGCCTGGTGGTTCTCTACGGTTAGATCCAGAGCATGAAGATGTACCGATTGTGGAGGCAGAGGAAAAAGAAGCGGAACGCCCAAGAATACCACCAATTATTGAGGAAGAGGCAGTAGAAGTCCCAATGGAATTGCGAGATGATTATAGCCGTATTCCTCTAACATATGAGGCTCTTGATAAACTCAATGTAAGAAAAGCAACTGTTGCGAAGCCATTAACATTAGAAGGTCTCTATTCCTATTATAGACTCCCCTATACAGCTGCACTGAGAGCAGATAAACAACAGGCGATTACAAATCTCCTTCGTATGAGAGGACAAGACCAATAAATATTATGAACTCTAAGTAGTATGAACGCTCTAACACTATATCCTTCCAACATCAAAGGTAAGCGATATACGGTTTATGTACCAAAAGGTAACAAAAATATAAAGGTTGATTTTGGCTCATCAGAGCATGAGAATTATACGATACATAAAGACCCTGAGCGAAAACGCCTCTATCGTATCCGTCATCATAAAGACAATTTAGATAATCCTTATCATGCGGGATTTTGGGCGTATCATGTATTATGGAATAAACCCTCGCTACAGGAATCGATGAGAGAAGCGGTTACTCTTGCAAAGCGGTTGTCTTAGATTTAAGTAGATTTCCTTTTACTTTAATTTGAACGGGGATAAGGAGAGGGGGGTAAGGGGGAAACGAAGTGTCCCCCTATCACTCTACAACGAACTTATCAGGGGACAAAATGCCCCAGTCCTCCAGTTTCTTCTTTGCACGAATACCATACTCTGCCAATTTCGAGCCAATATCACGATCTTCTAATTTTTGTAAGCCACTTACAAGTCGATCATCAGATTCTCTTATCAGCTTATTCAATTCGTCCTTCGTCATTTTATCCCTTTGTTTTGCGAATGCAGAATATTCATAATCATGCTGACGGCATAATGCGTCGGAAGCATTTTTAGGTTCGCCATTCTCTAAATCGTTACCAGCTCCGCAATACTTATAACCTCCTGGTGCTGAATAAAATCCTTTCGACCAATTGGTAACGGTCTCCTTAACAGAATCATATACACTTGATGCTGTTTTCTTCGCGGAGTCCCACAAATCACCCAACCAACCCATCTATCTACATACCAGGGAGATTAATATTTTTCCCTTTGAGAAACGACATAACCGTACCAACATGTTTAACAGGGATCACCAACTCGCCAGGTTGTAACCGTGCGGGAACAGTATCCACATCATCGGGTGGTAGGCGGTCTCTTAATGTTGCTTGTGAGAGTGACACCATTCCACCCTCTCTGAATGAATACGGTTGCATCAGTGAGATATGCTTAGTGGGCGGAACAAAACCGTAGATAGGAGGACACATTTTATTTCTATCTATGTAGTATAAAAAAATGTCGAAGTTCGATCTGTTACCGCCTTTGCCTCCTACACTGAAGCCAATTCAGGAAGAGAAGAAAGAAGAAGCGAAGGAAGAGGGGTTAAACGAAGTTATGGACGCTTGTGTCTCCGCTAAGCGATTCGTCATTGTATGTTCCCGTGATCTATCCGCTGAAGACGAGGCGATTTTTAAGCAGCACGGTAAGACTCTCCGTTGGAAGAAAGAGAGTTTCTTGAATCTCCCATTCGAGCAGCTCGATTTTGATTTTCTTTTTATTGATGCACGAGAGAAAGAGGCACGGCTAACGCTCGGCCGTCAAAATCTGGCATTGTACCACCAGGTAGCCTATGTCTATGCGATTCAGAAGGGAGTAGATGATTTCTTGGCCGAACTGGATACGGTGGATATTTCATCTATACCCCAGCATGCGATTAACGGTAAGGACTTCCGTCACCAGTTACTCAATCAGAAACTAACGGCGCCGAGCCTGGCGAAGTCGGTTTTTCGCTTCTTCGTGGGGTGCTTTGCACGATAGGGGATTTCTTGTACGATAATATCATATCATACTGTAAATCTGCTCTCCTCATGAAATTAATACCTATTTTGAGCCTCCCAACGCTTGGAGCATTGTAGCTAGTTTATCAAACCGGGCTTCCATGGTTTGTTTATAATCATCGAAGTCTTTTTGGCTCTTTTCGAGTTTCTTCTTGAGATCCTCGGCCTCCTGTAGTTTCTTATCCTCCTCCGCTTTCTTATCGGCCTCCACCATCTCTGCAACCGATGTGAATCCCCTACGCTCCGCCTCTACCAGCTTCTTAGGACGACGGAACTTACCCTCTGCGTCCCGTTGCGACTTATCGCAGAATAGATGCTCTTCTCCCTTACAATCTTTATCAATGATATGAATGACCGGTTTTATTTTGTGGCGGTGTTCGTCGCAGTCTAAATGCTTGTGTTCGTCAATGAACTTCTTGAACGGATAATCCTTTGGATCAATCTTAAACGAGCCTACAAATGTCATCTTTACTATAGTATAAGAATATTTTTTAGACGGCTTTGCCGTGTGCGTTCCCTGAGGGTGAGGTTCTACCGAACCCTTACCGCTTTAGATTAAAAATCAACAGATGGTAAAAGCTCTACATTAATCCATAACTGGTCGTTGCTGTCAGTATTGCAGTTTCCATTATTATATACATACACATCAAACCAGCCTGTTTGACTGCTAAGATCACCGCCACCCATTACAACCTCAATTGGAAAGGTTACATGATTGTATGCATTGTTTGTAAAAGCCTCTATAGACCAGTAAGTAAATGTACCTGTAGCTTGATGATAAGTACGAACAATAGGATAGGCTCTTGTAGAACCAGTAACATAATAGGATAATTTACCCGATATTTTTACAGCTACTTGAGCGGAATAGCGATAAAAACAATTCACGATATTGATCCCCCCGCCCCACCCAATACCGTTTTGCATATACACCCTTCTTAAAACGGATTGACTGCGAAATAATTTACCCGAATTATCTATCGTAACAGGCCACGAATATGCATTATTTTGAAATGGCAAGTTTGATGAAAATTGAATATCTTGTCCCCAAAATAGATGCGAGTTAGGTGTTCCACGACTATTCGCATAGTATCCATAATACATCGCATTACTATTACCACCATCTAAATGAAGATTGCCGTTCGTAGAAATAACTTGTGCGGTTGATCCACCAGCTCTGTCTGTTCCTGCCCCAACGATAAGATACGCACCCCATGAAGCATTTGGCCCATATACAGTCATAGAATCATTCGCATTGAGTCCATTAAGCACACGCTGATTACCATTAATATCTACTGTATAGCTTGGATCTCTTCCAAATCCAGTAAGACCACTATTTTTTATTATCATACGAAGAGAGCCTCCTGTATAAATATTCAAATCGCAATTGTTTTCAGCAACAAGATTAAGTGCTGATGCGGTCGCATTTCCAATGTAGCCTCGTCTAAGACTACCATAGTAAAACTCCATGTATGGCGAATTAGCAGCACCACCTTCTTGTATTGCCGCCCAATTGTTTGCATTTGCTGATGAGTTTTTACGAAATGTTCCACTTGCCATAGTAATATTACTCGCCGTATCAAGAGTTCCAGCTATAGCAGTATTAGCGACACCCCAGCCCATATCTCGTCCCATCGTAAAGGTATTAGATGCGTTTGTATAGTACATCAAAGAGGCCACTCGTGTTCCTGCATCATGGACTGCGATCTCGGTATTATCTAAGCATTCCATTAATAAACCCGCTGTATTGCTCGTCCAAAATGAAGTACCACCACCATAGTTTTTAGTTGGATCTCCAATCGTTAATGAGCCTGTTTGCATATAATTATTGAGGTTCGCAAAGTTCGTCCCACCGCAAATATTGCCTGTTCCAATGACTTGAAAGGTGGCTACTGGATTCGTTATACCCACTCCCACCGTTCCACCATACGCCTGTAAGGCTAAGGGTAGTTTATTTGCACTGGTTGCATTGACATTATCATAGCATTCAATAGAACCAAATGATCCATTAAAGGCTGTCATATTAATCGTTGTTCCATTCCCACTATTGCCCGACGGATTAGCAGATACAATGGCTGAACTTGCAATAACACTACTTTGAATATTACCAGAAACGGTCATATCCGCCCGTGTGATCGTTGCACTATCAAAACGGACATACTGGTTGGCGGTTGATGGTTGAAAGAAGAATACTACCGTTCCCAGATTGGTGGGAAAGATATTAACGCTAAAGGTAATGGTGATCGTCTGAGCCGATGTCGTAACGGGAATATTGGATATGTCACTAATCGCCAAGGGCGTTCCACCCGCTGCGGTATATTGATACACGGAGAATGACATGTTTTGAGAGGCGATCATATTGGTAAAAGTCGCTGTGTATTTCGCCCCCGTTTTGTAGGCAAGGCGCGATGCACCAATTTGTTTAATAGAGAATCCCGTCCAAGAGAATGCAGGTACAGATGGCGTGCCTGTACTCTGAACGGTATAGGTAATAGTAGTCGTTCCAACGGTAGGCGTAAAGTTCCACGCATAGGTATTTGTTCCACTGATCGGCTGTGGTGAAGAATAAACAGTAGTAGCACCATTGACAACGGTGAAAAATGGCGGTGGGCTGCTTGTGAAGACTAAGGGTGTAACTCCCTCCCATACGCAACGGAGCGATTTACCGATATGTGCCGATACATCAAAGGTAATGATGGCAATTCGATTGCTAACCGTGTTAGCCGTCCATGAGCCTGTAATGGTTGTCGATGCACCAGCTGTGAATGATCCACCAGTATAGCCCAAATCAAGCCCTACGCTCATAGCGAGTGTTCCCGCACCACCAAGATTATAATACGATGGCTTCGTAAGAACACTTACAGGCATCGCACCTGTAAAATCTGTTCCACCTGTTGCGAAGTTGGTCGCATTGGCGATTGGTGTCTGATTGGACGCAAAGGCACTATTCACATTCGTCGTATAAGTGTCTCCCATCGTTACCGTATTATTAAAGGTATTCGTACCCGTCCAGGTATTATTAAGAGGAAGCAGATTAACCGCTGTTGGAACAGCAAAGGATCGCAGGTTGCCTGATCCATCGACTCCCAAGGCAAGAGCGGGTGTTGCATTGGTTACTCCCGTAAATTGTGCCGTTGAGGCAATGAGCGAATTACTACCAAGATTTACATTACCAGTAGCCCCTGTATAAGGAACACGCAAGGCATCTTGCGTATCAACATAATTTTTATTCGTTGCATCGAGGCCTATACTGGGTGCAATGAGATTCTTTACAACTGATCCTACGCCCGTCATGGTAAATGCATTCCAGTATAAGGTATCAATCCCTCCTGACTTTTGGCTGTTATAAACAAGAAGCAAATAAGTAGAGCCGACAGGAAAGGTGATGGTATTGGTAAAAACGGTGAATCCTGTTGTATTGGGTGGAATATTGAATGATAGAATCATTCCTGTACTTCCTGTTATGTTAGCCGTGGTCGAGCCATACAAAAAGAGATTAGTATTGTTATTGATATCAACCGATTTGAGAGAGAGGGATACGCTGTATTTTTCTCCAGAAGGTGGAGCGCCTAATACAAGAGATGCGAATGTAGCATTGCTGGTTGCCTGATATACTCCTGCCGCATTGGTGATCGTTCCAAAGTTATTACCAACGGTAATTGATGCAGGAGTATATCCAGCCAATACATTGTTTAATTCGGTTTTAATGATATTCGAGAATGAGGTTAAACCTGCATTTCCAACGGTAAGATTATTAGACCCTAAATCGACATTCTGATTTGATCCAGTGTATTTTACGAAATTAGCAACATTTACCCCTTCAACATATAGAATCGCATTTTGTAGAGCCAATAGATTGACTACATCGGCATTTGCAACAGGAGCATAAGATGTTTTGATGGCTTGTGATCCCATGTTAAGGGTTTTGTTCGCTCCCGTGTAGGGTACAAGATTCGCTGGGTCAAGTTCTACACCATCGATATAGATTTGATCGGCTTCTACGATATTTAAGCCATCAAGGGTAGGGGGCATGTAGGTTTGAGTTTGGCCGTTGAGCGACATTTTTCTTTACTTACTATTAGAGTAGAAAAAATGTTTAAGACGGAAAACAATCCGCTATCTTCCGAGATGACCGCTTTAGATCATCAAGTCGATAATGGCAAGTCTGCCCCATTCCCTAAGAGCAATTTTTTATATCTAATTGTGGGAGGCATTGGATCTGGTAAGACAACGACGGCGTTACGACTGTTGAAGATTCCAAAGGAGAACGGAGGATACCGTAAAGCCTTTAATAGAATATATGTAGTGTCCCCTACCGCCAAGTATGACGATAAATGGGATCGGCTTATTAATGAAGTTGATGAAGAAGGAAATTACTATACGGAATGCACCGATGATACGATAGGAGAAATCATTGATAAAATTGAGGGATTCAATGAGGAGTATAAAGCCGATCATAAGGGTAAATCTCCTAATAATCTTGTCATTATCGATGATTGCGTTGATTCTTTTACCAATAAGAAGAAATCAAAACTCGATAAGTTGATTCTAACGCTTCGCCACTTGAAGACAACGGTATTCCTCATGAGCCAAAAACTCAACTCCATTCCTACTCTGATCCGCGCACAGGCACGATGTATTACCTTCTTCCCTACGATTAACAAGAGAGAGGAACATACTTTTTTTAATGAGATTAACATTGATGAGGAACTGTTTAAGAAGATCATGGACTTCTGCTCTCAAGGTGACGATCACCCATTTCTGCATGTAAAGTTAGGAGAGGGTAAGCCTATTTTTTTCAAAAAGTATGATAGAATACTCTTGTAGATGCCCTACAAAATTAGAAAGCGTCCTAATCACCCTACCCAGGCAAAGGTCTATTCACAAGATGGAACACCTCTAAGTAAGAAATGGCTTACGGTGAAACAAGCAGAAAAACAAAAGATAGCGGTTCAGATTAGCGAGGCTAAACAAAAACCTAAGTAATAGGTAGATAATGGATTATAAGCCCGACGAATACACGCTCGTTCAAGTATATATCCCGAATAGTGGTGGTGTTTTGCCTGGTCGTGACTATTACACAGTAGGACTCAATGGTAAATACAAAGCCCGAGTCATTGGTATTTCGTTTGCGGATAGAGCCGCTGATGGAACATTGAATAAACTCATTCGCATTTCATCGGATTGCTTCCGAGGCATCAACGGTAACATGTCGTCAAGCATTGCTCTTGCGAGTCGTGCAGAGCATAACATGGGAAATCCTCAGGGAGAGTTCCCATTTATTATTGATGTTGTAGGTGGTCGCATGGATTTAACAGTAACAGCATCAACGGCATATACGGGAGTAGGAAATAATACATTTGATTTTGCGGTTCTAACATTGAAAGTATGTCCGATTCCAAATACGGGCTTTTAACCAAAGGTAGCTACGCTTTAACAAAAGCCCCCAAAACTATTTTAGCTTTAAATAGTAGATTTTTGCATACTTTTTTCTAAAAAGTATATAGAAACAAAATGGGTTGGCTTTCGGATCTGTGGGAAGGTATCAAATCTACCGCATCTAATGTATGGTCTGGTGTCAAAAATGTAGCAGGTAAGGCCTACGACATCGTATCTAAGCCCGTTGAGTGGGTATCTAAGGGTCTCGAATATGCTTCTAAGATCCCGGGTCTTGGAGCAATTGTTGCTCCGGTTGCAGGAGTTGTCAATACGGTCAAATCAGGATTGGATCAGGCTAAATCCGTTGGCGATGTTGTCAAGGCTATAGGCCTACGGGAAGGTGGAATGGTTCAACCAACCCGCCCCGAGGCTCGAAAATATTACCAGGCTGAGTAAATTGTTTTTATTCTGCTTTTTTTTGAAAAGCATTAATAGAAAGAAAAACATGGCTACCTATGGCGCTCCCGCTTCTTACAATGTTGCTGTTGCCTCGTCCGACATTCCGAGCGCTTGGATACCGGATAGCCGTCCTCGTGTTGCATCGGGTGGCTCGAAGCGTATTATGAATATCGCATCACAGAATGGTACGGTTACCTCAGGCCAACCCCTTCAGTTTCAGCTCCCGGCTGGTATGGGTTCGGGCTTCCTGATGAGTGGATCGGCTTACATTCGTTTCACCATTGCGGTGACTCAGGCTACGGCTTCGTCGTGGTCGTTTAAACAGACAGGAGCAGCTTCTTCTGTCTTCCAGCGTATGACGGCCATTCTCTCGGGCGCTCAGGTTGAGACGATCCAGAACTACAACAAGGTGTATAACTCGTTGCTCCAACATGCCTGTAACGCAAATTACATTGCGAATGACTCAAAGTTGGCAGAGAACACTTATCTTGGCGCATTCGTTACCTCGACAACTGCTTCTACTCTGACCTATTGCGTACCAGTTGGCCTTGGTCTCCTTAATGCGAAACAACATTTGCCCTTGTTCCTCCTTTCATCGGCGATGATTCAATGCGATTTGGCCTCAGTTCTTGATGCTCTGGTTGCGGGTACGGCCAATGCAATCAGCGAATATTCCATTAGCAACGCGGTATTTATTGCCGAGCAGATCGTGCCAGATTCGCAATACGAATTGGGAATGAAAAGCATGTTGGCTTCTCGTGTGTATCAGATGGCCTTCGACACTTTTTATAATAATAAATACAGCCAACAGGCTTCTATCACGGTTCCACTGGGTCTGAACTCGTCATCTGTTCGTGGTGTATTTTGGCAATCTATCCCGTATATTGGCGCTCGTCGCGTTCATGCTCCGACTTCAGGCGGTCAGACCTCGTGTTACCTTACGCTCGATGGTGCGCTTGTCTCGAATAGTCAGTTGGCTAATCAGCCCGAGCAGTACCTTGAAATGAACCGCGCTCTTAATAACATCTTTGATATTACCCGTACATCGGTTGCTCCTGCTGATGTGATCGCTGATACCGACGCAGACGCAGGAGATATTACACTTGCCGCTATTAGCCGTGGTTCGTACGCATCGGGTGCTTATCTTGGTGGTCTGTCGTGTCAGCGCTCGAACGAGAGCGGATTCGGATTCGTTGGTACTCCAGTCAATCAGGCTGTGTTGTCGTGGCAAGGTAGCGACACTACGGGTGAGTTCCATGTCTTTGTGGCTCTCCAACAGGTTCTCACGGTTGATGCGAATGGCACATGTAACCTGATCCGTTAAAGACTTTTTAAGAAAAAGTCTGCAAAAATCCTAAGGGATAAAAAGTATAAAAATAATCCGTTCATTAGTTAGAATGGATTATCTTTACAAGAAACCAAAGAAGACGCAAAGCAGCGTTGATAGCCTTAGGCAAAATGAAATCATTGTTCCTATTGTCGAACAAAGGCAGTCTCTGCCGAGCCTTGTGCCCGCAACGATTATTACCCACGAGATCCCAAAGCCCGAAGCTCAGAGCGACACAGCCAAAGGCTGTTTAGAACCAGAGGTAAAGCAATTAGGACATATTACCTTTATTTCGCAGGAAGAGTATCTACGAGACATCGAGACCATGTGTAAGCGTGACAAATGGTTTATGGAAACTGTTAGAGGATTTTGCAATAAGGTAGTAGATGTGGGAGCAGAATGCGTCGCCCCCAGGGGGGGCTTGGAGCAACCCATACAATCTGACAAATCTACCAGTATCTCTGGGGAAGGGAGCGAGTGAGTATCTAAACAATTTTTACGACTATAGTAGTAGAGAAATGAATACGGAACAAATGGATACGGATCATGTCGAAGAGTTAAAACAATCCTATGCGTCTCGTTATTATCAGGAGAACAAAGAAAAAATACATCAATACCGGCGCGAAAGTGGATTATCTCGCCGAGCGCATCTACGGTACTATGAAGCGAATAAGGAACTTATTAAACAAAAGAATCTTGCCCGTTATCATCGTAAGAAAGACGAACAACTGGCACAGCAAGCAAAAAAAATTGAAGAGCCATAATTCTGAAAACTCTCCGGCATGTGACGAACCTAAAAGTTTTTTTCGTATCTATATGTAGATAGGAAAATGACTACACGAGCCATGCCTTATACATTTGACGACTTAGTATTTCAGTATGACGCCAGTAAATATATGTTGAGACGACAGATTATCACACGAGCCGAACATAACCGAACGATTCGATCCCTTAACGCAGAACAGGAAAAGCGAGATCTTGCGGAGCAATTGCGACAACTTGCTATTCGTACAGCAGAAGCTGAGAAACGCAAGGCTGAGAAGCGTAAAGCTTACAATGTGAAGCGTAAGGAAAAGCGTCTGATTCAGAAGACAACAACTCTTGCAGATAGCGATCGCACAGGTCTTAGCAATGATATTGAACTAAATAATTTCTATAAACAAATTATTGGGCTACAAGTTCGCCTTGTTAATATTGTTGGTGGTAAAGTCATTCATGATATAACGGGAATATTCACATCATATAAGGAGTTTCGTAAGTTCATTTTAGAAGTGGCTGGTCTTCCCTATGATGCTCCTATTAGTGATCTATCAGGTCGTTGGATTGCATTAGCTCCTACTGCGATCACGCCACAATTAATTATTCAGAAGTTCCGAGATGGTGCGGTTCATTGTGTCTTTAATCCGATTCTTATTAAGCTAAATGCAATGCTCGAGTCGAGCGATTCTGAATCACGAAAGAAGCGTTTAGTTCAGCGTATTAAGGCTATTCAAAAGTATCAAGAACAATATGAGTTCGTTCCCGAGGATAAGATGGAAGAGATCTATAAGGTAGCAGGTTTTAAGATGACCCGTTACGATGTGATGAATAATGAGACAGTAGTATATAATAAGGACGGCAAGGTTGGCACACTACGAACAAAGAATACACGCATCAATCATATTGATGAGGTTGTAATCGATTGTGATTATCAAATTGTTAGCGCAGAGCGTATGAAAGAATTATATGAATCAGTTAAAGGTTCGCATTATGAAATTGATGGTAACATTAAGGAAGGCGTTCCAATCAAATTGCGAACACTAACAGGCGCATATAAATTAGAAAATCCAATTGCTGATGCATGCGTTGCATTTGATAATGAGATTGGTATCCCAAACTATCGCCTCAATGCGAGCAAGAATCCAGAACTAAACGAGTTCATTAAAGCAGGTCGTATTATCAACGCCTGGACTTGTGATCTTAATGGAGGCGATGCGGAGTCATGCGCTGATATGCCAGCTGCTTATACTCAGTTTAAGAAATGCGAGTTTTACAATGGATTCATGGGACACATTCAACAGTTCCGATCTGGCGATTTCTCTTTGGAGTTCATTAAAAATTACATTGGTTATTATCGCATTACGATTACTGGCGGTATTGATTGGCTCATGTCAAAGATGGGATTTACAGTTGGCGGATCTTATGTTTTGTTCTCTCAAGAAATTCTATATTATACATCGCTTGGTGTTACATTCACATCTGATGTTGGCGCATGGGGTTCTCGCTTTGATTTTGAGTTTCCGCAATCGATGATTGAGGATCGCCTCTACTGTCACTGGGCGGGTCGTCTTGGTATGGAGCATACCCATATATCAACTACCTTTCCATGCGATGCTGAATTTGCATCTCTTCTGGCAAATGATTATAAGATCTTCTACTATCGAGAGCATGGGCTGGCTACCATTCAAACACCAT
>Ga0209191_1002326_pt1 | contig 11888 bp, 15 predicted proteins | sample S_130626_EF_Meta_FD_187320 | JGI IMG/M metagenome (GOLD analysis project Ga0209191, IMG submission 187320) | Freshwater microbial communities from Lake Simoncouche, Canada to study carbon cycling - S_130626_EF_MetaG (SPAdes) (version 2) | ecosystem: Environmental > Aquatic > Freshwater > Lake ... | reverse complement strand
CTATTGATATAATCAATACACAGTTTAGGCAAGTCAGTGATCTGTAATGCTCGTAGTTCTGCTGGATTGAATAGGCCATCTATGGCCGATCCTGATGTTTTGTATACGTCTCTTAGGGCTTGTACCAAGTTTCTGTTTGGTCGAACATTTTCTTTAGCATACACAGGTTCTAATAGCAACAATCCTGGAACACGTTTGAAATCAACCGAGCCGATTGGTTCTTTTGGCGCACCCGGTTCAGCATACTTGGTATGCATGGCGATACCAACTTCACTGTTGGCTATACGTTTTCCTATGTCACTGGCGATGGGTATCCTGTAGGTGATGGTGTTGGGAGTAAAAACAAAATTGCCAGCATCTTCTGGAGGTCTGTCAGTGTATAGCAAATCACCTTGTACATACCCGCGGAATGTCTTGGGCAGGGCCGCACTCAACATGGGCCAGAGTGTTTCGTATATAGGACCAAGATATTGGACACGTCCAGCTGGTTTGCCTTTAGCGGCTGCATCTTGATCACGTTGTGCCAGTAAATTGATTGCCTGGCTTGGACTGGTAAACAGGCCGTTATATCCTTTGGCACCAAACCCTGAAACATCAGTCAGTACAAAAGTTCCATTTTCATCGCGACCAAATACCAGGGCTGGTTTACCATCCCATTTGACTGTGGTAGTGGCGCCAGTGTTTTCAGCTGTGTTCTTTACTATGTCCATGGCCTTTTTGATACCTGCGCTACCATTACGGAACACATAGTCTTCTAAGTGTTCAATGCCCTTGGCACGACCACCTTGTACTTCGGCTTCTACAATAACCTGCATGCCTTGATTGACTATACGATCTCGCAGTCTGGCCAGGAAGTTCACTTCATTGTATTCTTGATAAGGATTGACTACAGCACTTTCCATAAAAGGAATGCCTTCACGTTCCATGTGTGCTCGGAAATCAGCCAATTTAGCTTCACGTTTGGGATCTGTGCTTATGGCCTGTAGTATGCTTTCTACACTGGCCAAGTCTTGACGTGTGGCAGTTTTGTTTAATAATAATTTAGCCACCCGATCTGGATCGTCAGTTATCAGTTTGTTTGTGGCTCTATCAGCAATGCCGGCTATTTGATTTAACTTATAGCCCATACTCTTGGCCAGACTGTTCATTAACACATTACGTTCACGGCCTTTGAATTTTGAATCTGCTGGCATGGCGCCTAGCACAAACTTTGACCATGGCACATTGTTCATCAACATAAAATCAGTCTGCACATAGCCGCGGTCGGGTCTTCCTGTGATGGGTGTTTTAAAATGCACTGCTGTGCCTGACTTCCTGACCCATTCCTGCGGCTTAAAGCCGTGGCTGATGGCCCATTTTTCCAGTTGTTGTTGCAGTTGTTCTTTGGTAACTTTATTGGCATCCACAGCAATATCTAGATCACCTGACGTGTCCTTGATACCAGTACTGCCTAGCGTGTTGTTCAGTAGATCCAGGCCAGGAACTAATTCTTCTAGCCAGGCTAGTGTAGGTTTGACATCGGCCTGATTGATACGTTGTGTGAGCGCACGACCGTCGGCATCTTTGAATACGTTGCCACCTTCAAAAATGTTCATCGTTTCGCCGCCGCTATGGCTTGTTGTATGAAGCTGTTCCAAAAGTTACTACCAGTGGATTTGGGTGCTGGGTCACCAGATCTGGCAGCCAGGGCACCCAAGGTCTTTAATTGATCTGTAGTAAGTCCAGTGTTTGTAGGCTGTTTTTCTTGGTCATTAGGAGTAATATCAGGATCAGCTAAGGTATGACCTCGGAGTACCCGGCGTTCCCAGTCGATCAGATAGTTGGCTTCTGTGGCCAAGACCAAGATATTTTTTAGAGCTGTTTGCTGGGCAGTTGCATCTCCGGCGTTGGCGACCATGTCATCCAGATTCTTTTTAAGTGTTTGACTGGTTCCTGCCAATCCTTCAAGTCCGTTATTCTCAGCGGATGCGATAGCTTCTAAACTGACTACTTTTAGTTGTTGGTTTATCCAGGACTTTATATTATCACGAAGTTTCTTCTTTGGGTCAGATGCAACTGGGCCAGGCGCTGGTTGTAATTCAGGATATTGTTGCGCAACTTGAGCTTGAGCGGCCGGGCCTAGTTGGCTTAGAACTGCGTTTTGGTTAGCACCCTGTTTAGATCCCCGACGCCGCGAAACCGTTGCTTCGTCAATACTAACAGGCGTTGCATTAAATTTTTCGACTGCTTTTGGCCACTTGGCAACTGTGTCAGAAATCCATTTTTGTGCTATTGAGTTGGCCTTGAGTCGCTCTTTGGCCGTGGCCATTGTGGGCTTTTGATCCAGATTCATTTTTTGGCCCTGGGCAATGGCTTTTGAGGCACGCCTGTTTAGTTCGTTTTGATCTGCTTGTTGCTGAGCAAGTCCTGGCGAAAACTTGCCATCTTTGGTAAAGCCCAACGCCTGTTTTGGATTTCTAAAAGCTGCACCAATTTCAGACGCTAGTCCACCTGGACCAAACATTTCTATTTCATCCAATTTAGATTTTTTAGGCTGTGTTAGTTCATGAATTTGCATCAGTACGTCTCACTGTTCTTGTAAACTTAGCAGGATCTCTTAACTTGATAGCATTGATCAATTTACGTTGTAGATTTTCAGCCTGTTCTGCTGTGTAACTTGAATCTATTTGTTCAAGCAGGCGTATGGCGCTGGCAATGATGTTTGCGGCACGGTTTTCGATCACATGACGCTGATCACGCTCGGCGTATAGTGTTTCTAATTCTTCTAGAATACTGCGTGTTTTCTTTTGCATAGGGCCAGGACCTTTGTATTATTTATTGCGATATTAGGTTAAAGACTATATTGAATCGTTTAATTTTTTAACCAAATTTTGCCAAATTTCTGCTCTATCAGGATCGTATGCTTGCCATGTTTGTTCAAGAATCAACTCTTCCAAGCGTTGCGCTCGTGCTAAGTTAAAATTAATATCAGTGTCGGGTAACAGTTTTTCTGTTAAAAAATAGTAGTGTACAGGTGGACCTGGCTGTACTTCTTTTTGTCTAATTTGTTGAAATCGTGGTTGATTACCAAAAGCACTTGCTTCAGACAGACTGGTATAATAAACTTTACATCCTATATTTTTTAAGGTATTTTGCACTAAAATCTTGTATGTATCTAATCTAATTTTGTGTTGGGTGGGTTGTACAAACAAATTATGATAAGTTTGTATTTGTTCACTGGTACTGGCGCTGCTTAACCACCATCGACGATTTCCATCTGGAATAATGTTGAAATGATATACTGGATCATTTTTGACAATGTCTAACCAATGATCATTTTCTATTAGTTTGTCAAATCGGTCTGGACTGGGCCACTGGAATATTACCCGGCTGTTTTGCATCTTGTTCAACTGTTGTACTAATTTATGCACCAGATACTCTGGACCTGCTCCTATGCCGGCTGTATTTACGACTTGATAATCAGGTACAAGGGCTTGTAATATTTGTGGCCACTCTGGCCATAAATGTCCAGTCGCATACCCATCACCAAATGTATAAATTTTATTCGTACACATAATATTTAGATAATTGAGTCTCCAATTCGGCCTCATAGAATCTTTTAAATGAATTGCTAGACCAAATATTTGGATCATATAAAAAATTATTAATGCGTTGCCAGCGATCCATATGGCGATCAATATCTTTTCCGTGTGTTAAATTTTTAAATTCTACAGTTTTTTCCGCAATTTCTGCAAATTCTATATTGACAATATTTGATTGATGCACTGGCATAAACGGAACAAGATAGTTTTTAGCTGTTTCCTTTTCTTTGTCAATACGGGCCTGTCCAGTGAGCTCTATCCACGGTGCTGATTGGAAATAATAATGATGGTATGCCCGAGTCCAACGATATAGTTTGCTGCGGAAAGTGGTTGTGGTAACTATTATGACCTGATCAAATATTTTTAAATTTAATTTTCCAGGCCAACAATGTGTACCTATCCATTCTGAATCCGTGGTATTTAATTTTTTTAATTTTTCCATGAAGAATCCAGTATCGTAGTCAGTCAAGACAGTGTCAGAATCACCAATTTTCCCCAACGAGTGATTTATAGACAGTATTCCTCCATGTGAGCCAACTGTTGAAAATGTTCCATTCAATATGTCACACAATAGTCCACCACAGGTATAATGCGGAAAACAAATTAAATTCATGATGTTTTGATTTGTCCAAGCAACTGTTTTAATTTGGCGCTTTGCACGTCAGCTAAGACTTTGGTGATCTCACCTGTGGACTGATCCACTGTTTCTGTTGGAGTGACACGGCTCTGTGTCTTGATGCTTTCATAGATGTTGGGCTTTTTAAATCCATTGCTGGCAGATTCATCATCACCTGGATCTGTGATACGCATGGTTTCGATATTGTAGTCTAGATCAATCTTCATGCCCACACCTGTACTGGATCGGCTCTTCATGCATTGTATCTGATACTTGCCACGCTCTTTCATGGCTCTGCTTGTGAATATACCAAAAACATTGTCCGCAGTATTGATTTTAGATATACCACCCGAGATATGACTATGATCAAACTCAACTTCTTCTACTGCACTACGATTCAACTGACTAGCCGTCACGAACAACACATTGAGTTCCTTGGCCAAGTTTCGCAGTTCTTCACTCACATACTTGTCTTTGACAAACAGATCATTTGGACTTACCTTGGCACTGACTGGCATCAACAAGTCTAAGTAATCACACATGACAAAGTCCACCCGGATTCCGGTCTGTACCTGTACTTCTTTGATATAACTGCGGATGTCGTTGATGTTGCTCTGTGCTGGTATGGCCTTGATTCTGTACTGTCCAGATTTCTTACTGACCAACTTGACCTTGAGTTCTGTTTGGTCAATGTCCTTGCGTATTTCTTTTGTGCTCATTCCAGCCAACATGGCATCAGTCCTTAACGCACACAGTTCTTCGCTTAATTCTAGGCTGATATACACTCCACTCAATCCAGCTTGCAACCAGCTCAAGGCTATGTTCATCATGACCAAACTCTTGCCTGATCCAGATCCACCTGCAAAAATGTTGAGTTCTCCGCGGCTGAATCCACCATACAAGATACGATCCATCTGTGGCCACCCTGTGCTCACTTGCCCACCTGAGTTAAAGTATTTGTCTATTCTAGCTCTTGGATCTGCCCAGTAGTCTGTGCCCATGTCCTTGGTTAGACTGATCTGTACTGCATCCTTGATCAGTTTTTCTACCGGATCATACTCGCCTTTTTCCAGCAAGTCTGCACTCTTAAGGATTGCACGTTCCAGTTCTTGGCGCCGAGTAAATGCTTCAAACTCTTCCATGAACCAATCAAAGTGTCCCTCATTGAGATCCGGAATATGTTGTAGTTTAACCCCTGTTGTTGCAGATATCTGTTCCGCAGAAGGTAATGTTTTATGATCATTACTGTGTTTAGCAATGAACTCGGCCGCAGGTCTAAGACTGCGATCAAAGTTTTCTGGATTGTAAATGTTCTGCACACGCACATAACTCTCTGCGTCTTGCAACATCATTTCTAAGAATAAGCGTTGGACATCAAGTCCGTAATCTTTTAGCACAGTTCTTTCCTTATTTTTTCTTCAACTTCATAATAGTTGATACACAAATCTTGGTATGGTAATTCCAATGATACTGTTTCTATAAACCTACCCACCATAACAGATGCTTGAAATGGAACATCTGCAATATATTGAATTTGATTGTTAATAAAATCTTCGTAGCAAATAGTGTCATACGGCACACTGCTATTTTTAATTTGAGTCAATGCTGTTAAATATCGACGATACATGCGAATCCAGTTATCAACAAATTTTACGTCACATTCAAACGATTCGATGTCAGGTGAATCACCGTGATAATAATGATATTTAGATATGTTTTCTGCCAGGCATAAACTTATACAACAATCGACTAAGTTTTTTCGTTCAACTATGACCAACCTGTTAAAATTTCCTATTGATAGTAGTTTATCAACTTCAACGTATGCAAGATTAATAGCTAACAGTTTTATTATGCCCGTTGACTGGTCCTGAACCCACTGGTATAAATCAGCTGGTTGGCCGTTAATTATTTTAGGATTGGCAGGATTGAACCCAAATTTTGGATCGTTAAATGGTTCAACCAAATTTGGTATGTCAAATAAAAGGTGAGCTATTATGTTTTGGATAATTGTAGATCCAGTTCGTGGCATAGCAAAGATCAATATTTTTTTAATTTTTTCATCAGCCATTTTTTACGTATTTCTATTTTTATTTTACTGGTTTCTCGTGCCTGCATTATAGTTAGCAAAGCGCCTAATCTTCCCATACAAATTACTGCATCATTTACATCTTTGACATCGTCGGGCCAATCAGGCATACTTACTGACCAACCTAGTTCAACCGCACGCTCTACCAATCGCATACCTGGTAAATCTTGATCTGGTACAACAACTACTTCTCGCTCTAGACTCCTAACAAGACGGGCCTGTGCGTCATTGATGTCAGCATGTAACACAGCCACACCGTTGATGCTGAGTGCATCAAATACTCCTTCTGTCACAATCACTGTCTGCCAGTTATTCCGTTGTAGATCTGTACCAAAAACATAACCTGGTTGTATATCTTGGATATACTTGGGTGTCCTATCGTCTAGGAATCTTGTGGTATGCCCAACTATCTGCCCGTCGTAGGTAAATGGTACGACGACTCCAGTCCTGGTGCCCTTCTTTGACAAGTACGGATAGTCTAGTGTGATACCTCGATTGATCAAATATGCTTGGGCTGTGTCTGTCAGTTCTTCGGTGTCGGCTGGTAAATCGCATTCTTCAAATTCTATGGCTGTTGGTTGGACAGCCTGTTGCCGGTCGTTCAGTATGCCTTCAATGTTTCTATGTCTCAGACTTTCAAGATTGATACGTTCAATTTCTTCTTGTGGCACATTCAACCATGCCAATAACTTGCGGGCCTTGAAGGTGAGCGTGCGTCCAAGTACAAAACTGGCTGTGTATCCACAATTAAAACAATGCCAACTCCAGCCTGTGTCTGTATTTTTTATACCGCCACGCAATCGTCGATCAGCCGATTCACCGCGATGTACACAACAAGGTGCATTTACCGAAATCCACCCACCACTAGTCTGTTTGCGTTTTGCAGGTAAGAAAGAGATTACATCAATCATGCTTTATTATAGCATGTTTTTTGGCTTTTACCTATAGAAAAGGTTCACAACATAGCCGGTACTGATTACAACCGCAGCACCTTGATTTTCAGGAGGTACTGGGTAGTAAGGTGTATTGACTCCAGGGTTGGGCACTAGCCAATAGCCCGAACCTTCGTTAGTCACTGTGATTGACGCTATTTCTCCTGAACCACCAATCGTTGCCACAGCCGTGGCGCCGGCACCTTCACCAATGATGCTGATTTTTGGTGGAGCTAGGTAGCCCGATCCAGCATTTTGTATCTGTATTGATGTGACCCTGCCGTCTTCGCAGATGGCATAGGCCTGTGCTGGTATACCATTTCCACCTGGCACAGCAAAGATACTGTTATTGAAGCACACTCGCAATAACGGATGCCACCCAATGACGTTGAGATAGATAGTTCCGGTCTTGTTAGAATAGGTAGTGCTTTCAGTAACATTATAAGGAATGCTTTCGTAGTCAGCGGCTGCTTGTGCCTTGATCGTGCCTGTGTAACCATCCAGAGTCATCTGTATGGTAGTAATTGCTTGTTGCGTGGGGGCAATGAAACTGCTGTAGTATTCGGTAAGGGCAAAACTGTTCCAGTAGTTGGCGCCGTTGGGATTGCCGTTCCAGTAATAGTCTCCGCCAGCATTTCCAAAGCTGGTGCCATCTGCTGAACCTTGGGCTGTGAGTTTGACAGTGGGTATGGTAAGCGGACTGCTGGGCACATACTGTGGCAAAACACTGTCCACTATGTTAAGAGGTGCACGACTGCCTGATTGAGCATCAACAAATACAGGTTCTATCAAGTTTCCGCTGGCTCTAGTTATACTATAAAAGGCGGGTTGAGCAAGTACTATCAACAACTGACTGGCCAACAAAGTGACCTTGGCCCGGCCTGTGGCGGCATTGAGTGCGACCAAGGGCTCTTCTAATATCACTCTAGTTCCCAAAGTATTGATCACACGGAACACGAAACTGCTGCCAGTGATGTTGACGGGTTTTTCGTTTTGGTTGATAAACTCAAACAGCAACACATTGTCGATGCCTTTGTTTATGGTTAGGACTTTTGCGTACACGGGATTATACCTGTAGGTGAATGTGGACCCAGCACCTGTGTCTATGCTCAGGACCTGGGTTATTTGTTGATACAGATATAGGGTAGTTGAGTACATACATACTATTTAGCGGCGGTGTCATCCGGTGACTCATTCGTTTGGGTTGGATTCATTTTTGGTAAATATCTCGTGATCAATTTATTATACAATATTTATGGGTAACGATATCTTTACAAAACTTGCTGACAAGTACCCGTTCATTTCCCTCTGTGTCTACGCCACTACAGAATATGTAGGGATCATACAAAATCAAGACGAAATTGTAACTACAATTTACGACTTTGGTAGCATACTGGATCTTGAAGATAAACGACGTTTTTTAGAACTAGCAAACATTTGGTGGTGGGAAAGCAACAGGAGCATACCCATCAACATATTCCTTAAAACAGAATGGGATCAGTTTCGTCCTACCTTGCGCACTTTTATCAACAAAGACTTGACTGTGCTACACGGACCTGTGTGTAGCCTACTCGAAATGGCCCGTAAAAAATCCAAGCGTAAATCAATTACGTTGGTACGACGTCTTGACTGAGCAAGTTCATGTGTAGTGCAACCAAGGCCGCATAGCCCACAGCATGGGCCTTTTTAAACACAAATCCACGTGTACTGTCACCATCCCAAACAGTTTCAAACACTTGATCCCACGGACGATTCTGTAAGTGTGCTTTGCCAGGTCTGATTATACTGATAAATGCTGCCATTCTTGGTATCGAATTAGGACGCATGGTGTTCAACAACTCGGTATAATTGCCCACATGGACCAGTTGTTGTGCCCACACAGTATCCGTCCATAGCCGTTGCCAATCAGGCGGCTGATCCAACAAGGCTTTATAGTGTTCAGGGTTTTTAATCAGCTGATATACCGTCATGTTTAGTAAATCTATTTTAAAGTATCCACGTGTTTCTGCCGTTTCATAATCTATAGCCGCACACTGGTTTACTGGATCGTACGGTATGTCTGTGACATACACACCTGAGTTGTGTCGGCGTATCTGTCCTTGATGCACTTGATGTGCTGGTGTGGCTTTTATTAGCCGTAGAACCGTGTCTCTGTCAGCAAAGTCCAAATCAATATCTGCGCTCATTACCAACCGGCCTTTTGTAATATATCTCTAGCATACTCTTGATCTGCTGGATAGTCTCGGAATTTTTTCTGCCATATGTCTGCATCAATGTAGGGCCATATCATGGCCACCTGTGTGGCATCTAGTTCGCCGAGGAATTTTTGTCCTGAATCACTGTTGTAAATCACCCAAGGACTGACCTTACCAGTCGTGACGGCATAAACCATGCTATTGGTGTTGCCATAACGTAGGCAATGTTCAGGTGGATTGCCAGTCTTTTCATTCCAATCTAGTCCAAACTCCATGGCACGAGCCAGGGCATCATTGACATTTTCCACTTGCAAATACGCAATCAGGTATTCAGTGTATACAGTATCTCTGCACCAATGATCGATTTTTTTGTTTTGTTTGAGTACCCACTCAACAAACCTGGCCGGATTGATAGCACGGATATCTACACAATATCTTCCAAACCGCACAAATGCTTTGTAGTACGGACTGTCAGCAAAGTCATCAAATGTTTTGAGACGTGCTGAACCTTGTGTGAGTTCATAGAACTTGAGATAAGCCTGGAATCCCAATCGCACTCCTGCTTCGTTTTGTTCTTGCCTACGGCGACGTGGCTCGCACGAATGTACAGCCAGGCTTGCTTCTTTCACAAAGTCTTTTTTACAGTACTGACAAGTGTTCATTCGCCCTGCGGTTGGAAGTGTCTGGTTAGGTTGTTTTGTTCTATGTAAGGTTTGATATCTTGCCTATGCATGACTGAGCCAAACACTGGTGCTAACAAAGCCATTTCAAACGCAGTGATGTCTGGCTGTGGAGCATAACGCCAGCCGCCGAATACAATCGCTTTGTGTTCAGGAAACCTGGCTACCTGTTTCTTTTTAAAAAATCCCATCATTTTGTTTTCTCCTGTCCTAATTCTCGTAAGTATGTATCAATTTCTTTTTTAGTAGTTATCTCGGCCAATAACGCTATTTCATCATCCTTTAGGTGTGGAAATAGTTCCATCAACTGTTTGCGCACACTGCCTGCACCGGGTTCTTTCTTTTTGGGTGCAATCCAGTTGTGTCTAAAGTTGCCCAGTCCTGGACTCACTGTGGTGGCCATGAGCCACTGTAGTTTTTTATGCTGGGCAGTATTCACAGCAAAGAACTTTTTGTTCAAGCGTTCGTTTGTGGCTATCAAGTAAAACTCTTGTAGGTCTCGGTTGCCCGATACTGAACTGCCATATCGTATCATGAGGAATGGGCTGAACTTTTTCTTTTCCTCATCAGTGAGCTCATCAAAGAACTGTCGATTCTTGCTATCGAACTGGGCCATTTCATTGCCAATACTAAGTTTGTCCATCGTCTTTACTCAAATAATATAGTTCTATCACACGATCCAATGCATCTTGTAGTGTGATATTGTCCCGTGCCGCCAGTCTAATTTTATGCCATAGCTGATCATCTCTTAGCGCATTCAGCCGTTCTTGGCGTTCATGTCTGCCAGGATTGTTAGGATCATAATCCCAACCTATCTCTTTTCTTGTGCCAGGATCTGCACCAAACTCTCTAGCATATACAGTATCGCCATTGCGTTCGTATATGTATGTTGCTCCGGGTGTAAGTGTGCCCATATTACCAAGCCTTGTTATAATCTACAATTTCACAGTTGCGGCTAATGTCCTTGACAAAGTACACACAGTCGGGTCGATCACCTTCAGTTACTGGCACACACAACATCTGTCCGTTCTTGAGTTTAGGAGCATACCAAGACATCTCTTGATACACATCCACGATTTCAATATCCAAGAAGCTGGGACGGAAACTGGTAAGTGGATTGAACTGGAATGCTTTGAATCCTCTATCATTGATAGCAGTAAGAGGTAATACTTCTAGGTCGCCTAGGTCGGGTTCTCCAATCAAGATTTGCCAATCCACAGGCATGCGTATCCTATTTTCACCAATACGTAATACCAAAGCCGGTGCAGTAAAACTCTCCAGAAAGATCAAGGGTATGTAGTGATAGTCTGGATCTTGTGGAGTTGAGTTGTCCAGGATGGCAAATCTCATATCATCCACTTCTTCGGGCAAGTGATCAAGATCAAATGCTGTATTGTCTAGTGTTAGTATTCTCATAGTATTAGTATAGCAAGTGTTGGGCAGAATTGCGACCTTTTATTTCCATTCTAGCTTCTCTTGGGTGAATGGATAGTTGGCTTCTCGATAAAACACTTTGCGTTTGGTCAGGTGTCTTTTTGCAAACTTGCAGGTGCTGGTCACGTCCCAGATCTCCACGTGGTCTTTGTCTTCGGCCTTGCGAATACCCCGCCCGATTGATTGGATAACACGGACAAAGGATTTACCCGGTTCAATAAGCACAAGATTGAATATCCTAGGAATATTAATACCAACAGCAGCAATGCCATAGGTAGCAATAATAATCTTACCACTACTGATGCTAATCTCATCGTATTCATCTTGTCGATCCTTTGCTTTGGTTGCTCCTGATACAAACACT
>Ga0209191_1002324_pt1 | contig 11903 bp, 25 predicted proteins | sample S_130626_EF_Meta_FD_187320 | JGI IMG/M metagenome (GOLD analysis project Ga0209191, IMG submission 187320) | Freshwater microbial communities from Lake Simoncouche, Canada to study carbon cycling - S_130626_EF_MetaG (SPAdes) (version 2) | ecosystem: Environmental > Aquatic > Freshwater > Lake ... | reverse complement strand
GTAATACCATTATACTAATAGGGCAAAATTGGTGGAGGATAACGGATTCGAACCGTTTGCTCCTGGTTGCAAACCAGGTGTGTTAGCCAAGTATACCAATCCCCCGTGTGTTTTACTTATCGCCAACTGGACCAGTTGGGCGTTTTTCTCTCTTAGGCTGAATGGCTGCTGCCAACTCTGCCTGTATCATCATGTTCTTGTATTGATTGCGCTGTTCTGCTGTAGAACCTTTCATCAATGCAATCATTCGTTTTGCAGTCTTACTCAATTTAAATGTCTTACCTGGTTTCATAATTTACCTTTTTATAAATTTGGTGGAAGGTGAGGGATTCGAACCCTCGGGGCACCTTACGGCACCCCGCAGTTTAGCAAACTGCTGATTTAAGCCACTCATCCAACCTTCCTGTCTTGGTACCCCCGGCGGGAGTCGAACCCACATTGACCAATTATCTGTTGCTACGGGATATAAATCCGCTGTTTTACCGTTAAACTACAGGGGTTCTGTGTGTGGTGGGTGATGAGAGGATCGAACTCCCGACAAACTGCGTGTAAGGCAGCGACTCTACCGCTGAGCTAATCACCCTTGAATTCTTTACCATTAAAAATAACATTAGACCCTATGGGATCAAGCGGATTTCTGAGTGGAGTTCGATGCTCCTCATAAGCCATTGCTCACGGTTTTGTCAGAGGAGTAAGATGGCCCTATTCCTCATAAGTCTATGCGTCCATAGACGATACCCGTCAATGCTATTTTTAATGGTGCCCTAGGAGAGACTCGAACTCTCACGCCTTTCGACATCGGCTTCTAAGACCGACGTGTCTACCATTCCACCACCAGGGCAAAATTCTTACATTTAATTTTTAAAGAACATCACTAATTGCTTAGTATGTAACTATTATATAGTCTTTGTCTGTTTCTGTCAACACATTTTTAAAAATATTTTAAAAATAGTTTGGTGCGAGTGGCCGGAGTCGAACCGGCACGCCCAAAGACGGGAGATTTTAAGTCTCCTGTGGCTACCATTACACCACACTCGCATTTTGGTACCAAGAGCTGGACTCGAACCAGCCACACCCTGTGCTTCAAACAGGTGCTCTACCAGATGAGCTACCTTGGCATTAATCCTTTACAGTAGTGTCAACTACGTCAACACTAACACTTTCGGAATAGTACCCATTGCTGGAACCATACCACCGAACAGTTACAAATCCCTTGCGTGTAGCAAACTTGTAAAATGTCCATGTGTAGGATTCTACGTATTCCCCAAGTGGGCCTGCTTCATAGTCAGAAACTTCTTCAGCTTCTAACAGTGGAGCTCCAACTAGGTCGTTGAGGTCTCCGCAGATGTCTTCTATGTAAACATGTTCGCAACAGTCTTGGTGATGACTGAATTGTACATAGTTTGTGTTTGACAGATACAGTGTCAATACTGAGTCATCTGCTTCTGCACGATACAATGTTCGTCCTAGCAGTTCTTCGAACTTGCGAACGGATCCCTTTAATGTGTTTAATGTCTTTAACTTTTCCATAATAATTCCTTGGGGTAACCAATGGGGAACGATCCCATTCTATCACTTTCACAGAGTGAGGTGCTAAACCTTTACACTATGGTTACCATTGTTTGGTACCTGCGGAAGGAATCGAACCTCCGTCCCCTCGTTCGTAGCAAGGTATTCTATCCGTTGAACTACGCAGGCGTCTTAATCTTTTCTAGTGCATCTTTACGCATTAGAAATTTTCTATCTTGAATGGTCTTACTGACCAGCAGGTACTCAATGCCGTCAATTACTTGTACAGCCTTGGTGTCGTTGCAGACCACCCGCTCACCGTTGAATCTATTTTTAAATGTAATTGTTTTCATAGCAGTCTCCTTATGGCCGGCCCTGCAGGATTCGAACCCACGACTTCCTGTTTCGAAGACAGGCACTCTATCCAACTGAGTTAAGGACCGTTATTGGCACCCGGAGTAGGAATCGAACCTACAATAGCAGAGTCAAAGTCTGTTGTGTTACCACTACACTATCCGGGATCATTATGGTGGTAATAGTTGGACTCGAACCAACGATAGGTTGCGTATGAAGCAACTGCATTAGCCACTATGCTATATTACCATATAGAAACACACTTCGGATACTGTACTAAACAGAAACTATCCATCACGGTCGAAACCGCTGAAATGCGTTTTTATATGGTAGGGGCACAGAGAATCGAACTCTGATTAATAGGTTAAAAGCCTACTACTTTGCCGTTAAGTTATACCCCCGTATGGTCCACGCTCTGAGAATCGAACTCAGTTAGTCCGGTTAAGAGCCGGGTACTTCGCCACTAAAGTTTAGCGTGGTTGGTCGTAATTAAATTGATTTAATGTGCCAACCAGGACCAATACGGGGTCAAGGTTGACACTAGCGTTTAGCTCGCTTCATGTCATTCTCCTTTGAATAAAAAACTTGGTACTCCGAAAGGGTATCGATCCCTCTTCTCCGCCTTGAAAGGGCAGCGTTCTAGCCAGTAAACTACCGGAGTATAAAATGAATTTGTAAGCCTAGTGTCAACTTTTATCACTAGATTTATTCAGGACTTACCGGCCGCCTAGCCTGACCTCGAGCACGATGGATATCACTCGGGCTCCGTCCAGTATAGTCTCCGTTACAGACCTCCGCAGTTCCCCGCGGGTGGGAGTTGAACCCATTAACCTTTTACTAACTTGGTCCTTCGAAGAAACCTTATTAGCGTGACTTCACTTGCTGACACTTACAAAACTTGGTCCTCTCGACAAGAATCGAACTTGTAATGGCCGGTTATCAGCCGACTGTTATACCATTTAACTACAAGAGGAAATATGGCGGAAGCGGTGAGATTCGAACTCACGGAACCATTTCTGATCCTTTAGTTTTCAAGACTAACGCAATAAGCCGGGCTCTGCCACGCTTCCATAATTGTTGGTACCCAAGGTCGGACTCGAACCGACACGATTCTCCTTTTGAGAGAGACGCCTCATACCAATTGGGCTACTTGGGCATTGGAGTAGGGAGTGGGATTCGAACCCACGGTTTTACAGTTTTGCAGACTGTTGCATTGGGCCTCTCTGCCACCCCTACATTGTTTGGTACTCGGTAGGGGAATCGAACCCCTCTTCCTGCCGTGAAAGGGCAGTGTCCTAGACCGATAGACGAACCGAGCAAATTGTTTGGCGTACCGGGAGGGATTTGAACCCCCACTAGCAGTTTTGGAGACTGTCGTGCTGCCGTTAACACTACCGATACATAACTTGGCGGTCCCAAGGGGTAACGATCCCCTTCTTCAAGCGTGACAGGCTTGTGTGCGTCCATGAACACTTTGAGACCTACTAACATGGTGGAGACGGTAGGAATCGAACCTACGGTGTTTCTGATGTCACTGATTTACAGTCAGCTGCCTTCGCCGCTCGGCACACATCTCCATTAAAATAATTATACACTCTCCGGCTATGCCTGTCAACTGATTCAGAGTCAGCGACTGGAGAGTGTGTATTAAAACATACTGATAACGCCTGCTATGCAGTACCAGACTATGGGTTTGGCCGTCCCTTTCAATATGCTTTAATACGCTGTAATTTTTCACTCCACAAAAGGAGCTTCATCCTACAGGCCGCCCGTTTACAACTGTTTATCGTGTGTTGCGAGGACCTCGTTTCCCCTACCACGTTGCAGTACTAGCGGGCATTTGGCCTACTTTCCTGCTTATCGACAGCTCGATGATACTGTGCCGCACGATTCATCTTATTCTGGATCAGCTGTTTAAACTGTTCCTTAGTAAGAGTGTGTTTCACTGTCCACTCTGCTTCTTTAATCTTTCTCTCTGTCATTGATCTCCTTGCGGAAAACAAAAAACCCCAGGGTTTTTAATCCTAGGGTCCTTGGAGTTTAAGTGTAAACTTACATTTACATTAAGTCCTCCCGGACCCTGTTCTCTGGTGTGCGATCATTTGATAGACTAATCATGTTAATCGCGAGCCAATAAGAGGGCATAAAGCCTCCCACCTGGGCTATCGATAAACATTTATGTTGTCTGTTCGTTGATTGCATTTTCATTTCCTTTTATAGACAGCACCTTTGCTGCCTATGTGTTTATTATACATGTATTTAGTCTAGTTGTCAACCACTTTTGGCATTTCTGACAAAAATAATTTTGACCTCTTTCCTAAACAACTACATGTAGTATACGATCTTTTTATTTACCTGTCAACTAAAATATGGCCACTTTATGTGGCTTTTTTGCCACATTCAGTCAAATGTTGTTTCACTAGTGATTAGAATGTGTTTGCCAATTTCAAACAGACCAACGCTGCCAGGAAGGTCCATTGCCGCCACATGAATCTGGCACTCTCCGTCATCGCCAATTGAGCAGGCAACAAATTCTTTTATAAGGCCTTGGTCAATTGCCTGTCTGATAAAATCAACGACTGCCAACATGGCTTTCTTTTGTTCTTCTTCTTGTATCTGTTCTTTGCGTTTGGTGTTAATACTAACAACTTCCATATATCACCTTAGAGTAATTGATCTGCAATGCCTAGGTCCAATGCTTCTTGTGCCGACATGTAAACATCGCTTGCCGGTAACAATTTTGCCTTGATCCTAGACGGGGTTAAGCCTGTGGCTTCTTTTAGAATGTTAACCATCTTTTGATTTAACAATTCGTTTTCTTTCATCTCAGCTTTGAGATCGTGGAACTTAGCGTCTCCCCCGCCACCAGCAAACTGATGGCACATAATTCCAGTGTTGGCAGCAATGTATCTTTCGCCTTTGGTACCTGAAGTAAAAATTAAAAAGGCTGCACTCATGATGCTGCCTATGGCAATAGTTCGAACACTGTGTTTGCTACTCTGCATGATATCAATGAGAGCAAATGCTTGATACAAGTCGCCGCCAGTTGAATTTACATACAAGGTAAGGATTTTTTCTTTGGCGTCTAGATTTTCGTAGACTATCCACTTGATACATTCATTGACATTTTCTTCGGTAATTTCGCCGGTTAAAAAATGTACTGAATTATCCAGTAATTTTACGCCAATTCTGTCACCAGCATTGAACTCGTCAATTTTCTTCAAGATTTGCTCCTTGGGATTACTATTACTTATCACTAGAATAATTATAGCATCAGTTAATTCTAGAGCATATCCCGAAACATCTGCTTTCTGCCCGCTTCACCTAATTCTTGGTTAAAAATAGTGTTTACATGCTGTAGCATAGCACAAGCCATCATCAGCAGATCTTGCCGATCATCGCACATTAGTATCTGTTTTTCTATAGGCAGCATTAATTCTGCCATTCTTTCCTGCATTTCACTCCTGTCCATAATTTTCCTTAGTAAGTTCGCACATCAGCTGAAACTGCTCGTAGGCTCTACGTACAGCTTCGTGCTTCATTAATTTATCTGCTTCAGCCATCATAGCGTTAATACCAGCTTCTGCATGATCTCTGGCACTACCATAGGTCAACGGACATAATTCATCACCAAGCTCTTTGGCTAGCTTTTCCCAAGCCTTCTTCTGTCCAGGAGTAATAGGAGTACGCTGTGGTCGCATCTCGCTGGCCTTACTAATAGCACGACAGATAGCATCTTCGGCCACACGGCCGGCAGCGATCATAGCCGCATAGTTAGGATCAATATTAAACCTACGACTAGTGCCTCCGGGATAAGACATAACCAAGTGATTGCCTTTGGTAAAACTGTCCAAAAAGTCGCTGTCATATTCCGCAACAGGTACATACCGTCTCCCAACTTTTTCATAGTAAATTTTCTTCATAGGTTTCCCACGCTTTCTTTTCGTAGTTCCAATGTCTAGTATCGTAAAACTGTGCCCGGAGTGTGTAACTCAACAAACCCATGCCTACTGTTAATCCTGCATGGTCTTCTCGAAATCTCAATCTAGCTTCAAATTCTGCAACAGTGTTTGAACGATAGATTTCAACTTCTATAGCCTTATGCTTAGATACAAGTTTGCTCCATGACCATGTCGGCTCAAAGCGATCACTCCAGGGATTCATTAAACTGAAATTCAAATAAATCATATTGTAGATTTTTCTTTGTATACTCTGTCTTGTTGCTCTCGCCACCGTTCAAGAGATCGCTTACGGCATTCCTCTTTTACTATCTGAGGAATATCAGGATGCCATTCAGCCATACCACAATCATAAACCCTACCACCTTGATGATCCCCAGTAAAGATGATAAAGAAGGCTGCTACCAGTGCTACCACTGCTACTATAAATGTGATATGTTCTTTCAAGATAAATGTTCCTTGAAATCCTCATGAACTTGTGTGGTCATATGTAGCATGAACCTATAGGCTTCCCAGGCTTTCTTAACTGCATCGCTTTCACTGACATTTGTAGGGAACAGGTCAGCCCATACTGCACCTTCCGGAATACGAAATGCACGAATACCCTGCAGCCGTGGTTGGAATAGTTTTCCTTCAGTGAACAGCCGTAGAGCTAGTGCTTGACAGATTTCTTCGTCAAAGCCATAGAGATAATCTTGACGCCACATATATTCACTGACGCAGAGTTTGATAGCATCTTCATCACGAAGAGCCGTACCGGTGATAATAAAAGCAACATCGTCATAGGTGACAATGTCGTTGACAATATCACGGACGCAACGACCTAGACTGAATCCAACTTTCATTTAATCTTTCCTTTGACAGGTGTATTCGCGTTGATATTTGATTTTGTTATCAACAGTAAATTTAATACTTTCTTGTAATTGAGGTGTTAACTCGATGCCTCTAGGAGTCAACTTTGTTTCGTAGATAGCTCGGATAGCATCATCGCAACTTTCGCGACTGTAGTATGTACCGAGATTACTGGACGGTTGATTCAAACCGATAAACAACAAAATGTAAATCATACAACCTCCTGTGTGTTAATGTCTATATATTATAACACCAAACTTGAAAAAAGTCAAACCCATTTAAGGGCAAACATTGTGGCATCCTGCTCATTTTGAAAATACCAATACATGCCGTCACCGTGTTTGATATCTCTAAATTTACTTTGGCAATGCGCCAAACACCAAGTCAGCTTGTCTGCATATAGCTCGTTATCGTGGAGATGAACTTTGTGGTAGGTATCCAAAAGTGTCATCAATTGATCGTGTTTTTGTAAGTCTGCACTGTACCAAGTTCTCATATCCCGCTTGGCTGTTTTAATCATTGGTACCGCGTGTCCCATTATTTGTGCCTCAATAGATATTCTGTAAGTCTAGGGCCGGATAGTTTGGCACGGATTTGATACTTGTAGCCATATTGCATCATATCTGGAATTCTGTACCAACAGGGTGTTTCAATAGCGTGTTCCATAATCCATTTCCCCATTTCGCTGTCTTGCCATTCACATAAGGGCTGTGCGGCATATAAATCTGGATCTTCCACATCGCCCATGGTAAACTCGTGTACCACTATTTCTCGTACTTCTTCTACTCGATCGTCGATTATCATATATCTATATGTATCCTTTGTTGGTCTAAGACCTAGGTAACCGTGGGCAGGTAAAAATTGATAACCTTTGGTTTTTGTTATTGCCATTATGCCCACTTTAATATAAACATCAGCATATCTTGTTCTTCAACAAAATGAAATATGTATTTGTCGTGATGTTCTCTTCCTGCCCAAAACATTGTCCAATTACCATCGGTATCGTCTATGGCCTTCCAGCGTTTGCCAAATTGTGTTAAACACCAGTCTCTGGCATCTCTATGTTTTTTAGCATCGATTAGAATGCTGTGTTCTAATTTTTTAAATTCTCTGCGGCCCCTGCGTCTTTGTGATGAGTTCATGACCATCTCAGGATAAACATTGTTCGATCAGCTTCGTCACAAAACCAAAACTTGGCATTGTTAGCATACCAACGCTGATTGGGCTCGGGGGTGAGATTTTTAGTTTCCTTCCACAGACTGCCTGTTTCACCAAACTGATTAAAACACCACAGCATCATGTCTTCCCACATAGCACGACTGTCTTGCCACTCTAGATTCTTGGGTTCTACTGTGTAGTAGCGTAGTCCATAAATTGTGCCGGTAGAACATTCTAGTTCTACATCTTTGTAAACACCTAGACCTTTTAATACATCTATGTCTATTTGTTCAGCCATCTTCTTTGAGGCAATAGCTAGTATTTCTTGTTCTATGTTCATATTATCTGGGTAATTTTAAAAATTCAATAATTTTATTTTCCATTAATGCCCTAGCTTCTCGATTAGACCGCAAAGATGAAAAACCACTAGGGCTTGCTCCGTCTCTAAATGACGAGACAGAGATGTTACCGTCAAATCCGTGATATGCATTGTCTAAGGCAAAGACTTCAAAAGTTCCAGACATTAGTTTAATCATTTCTGGACAATATTTGGCCTCTTCGTATTCATCTTTTTTACCATAAGCTATGAGCGTGGGTTTCGTTCTTGGACGCTCAACATGGTAGGCATAATAAACAGGTGGTTTTGGATCTAGAGTTTTTGTGTAAATCCAACACACAGGATAGAGTATAATAAAAGCTGACCAGGGTTTCTGTTCTTGAACTAGACCAAGCCCAGCACCTAAACTCATACCCATCCATACAATATTTTCGGGGTCAACTGATGGCTGATTTAACAGCCATGTGTATGCACGATCAATTAACGGCCATGCCACAAGATTTTTTCGATCTTCTGGTCCAGTATATCTTCCAGTTTTAAGATCAACTATTAAAGCATTGTAACCTCTTTGATTGAAAAATTTAGACCAATGCTCTGTCCTTGCATCTGGACCGTTTGTACCGTGTACTAAAAAAATAGTTGGAGATTTTCCTTCATTAGTCGACGGAATAAATTTTATAGGAAGTCCTCGATCACCAACTGGAATAGTTATCCATTTTTCTGAATCAAAGAAAAAGGCCTGCGCTGACGAGATGTGTAATACAAAAAATAAAACACAGACAAATAATAGTTTAATTTTTTTCATGTTACATCCATTTCAATTGAAACAAGACTGCTTCTTTGTCATCGCTGATATAAACTGTGGTCATAGGGTCACCACTGTTAAATCTGCGGGTACATTCAGCTGTGGGGCACATTCTTGCCATCCATTTTTCAAACACTTGATCATCTTTGGGGTAGACCCAGCAGGACCAGCCACGGGGTAGAATGCTTTCACCAAACTGATTACCTGGATTAATAGGTGTTACACCGTCATGAAAACTCCAGTGATGTACAATAGTTTTTTTCATCTTCCACTCAAACTTTACGGGTTTTAATTTTTTTATTAGGTCCATTTTAGGCACATCATTGTATAGACTGTGGGATGAACATCAAATGTGTTTGCGTTGGTCATCCATTTTTCATCTATGTTTTGAAACCAAAGTTTTTTCTCGCCTGGTTGTGATCTAACCCAAGCACTAACTTCGGGTTTACATTGTACAGTATGCCAAAATTCGCCATCTACAGTGGCAGTGGTTATAGATCTAAATTGCTGTTCTCTTAGAGCCAAGGGCAGTATTTTCCAATTGGATTTTACAACAACATTCATTTTAATTCATTTCCTTCTGCTGAACCCCAACGAAGCATAAACATAGTGGCATCATAGTCATCTTCAAATTGCCAGTACAGAGCATGTGTAGATTCACTACGCCAAATACTCTTACAGTTATCTTCACACCAAGATTTCATCAGTGATAGATTTTCATAACCTACTCTGTTAAAATTGATCCTATAGGGAAACACAGCTCTTGCTCTTGTGGCAAGAACTTCTCCTATAGAGGGTAGTGTTATGCTCACCGCCAAGTCCTGTGTTTCTCAGCGACCCATTCGTTGCCATCGTACTCTTCAATCTGCCATTCAACATCTGGAGGTACTTCAATAATTTTAAGATTGGCGTGAGCACCGTTGGCAGTCATACCTAGGTCACGAACAATTTTAATCAAGTAGGGATCGTCACGAGGAATGTCTCGTTCGTACCACTTGTCATCAATGATACCGGCCATGGCCTTATACTCACGAACAGCCCGTTCGCTAAGTCCAAACCCACCATAGCAGGTATTGATCACAACATACTGAACGCCACGCAGTACTTTCATCAATTCTTCGTTACTCATTTTCCGTCTCCAAGTTTTACTAACAGTCCCTGTGAATTTCTTATGTTGTCTAATGCTCGACGCTCGTTGTCTATGCCCATGTGAGTCCAGTTGTGGTACAATATAGATAACAGTATAACACAGAATATACTAGTTTTCATATCAATGAAACTGTGTATACCACCAAGTAGCCCAACCAATCACTACAACAACAATAACAAAAAGTTCTAAGATTTCAATTTTATTTCTACGCCGACGATCTTGTTCATTGAGATTATCGTTGATTGTTTTGGCACACAGTTGAATAACTGATTGAGTGTGTTCTGCCTGAACCTGATCAGCAAAAGCCTGTAGGGCCTTTTCACTGAAGGTATAGACAATGCCCAATTCACTATCATCGGCTCTGCGGTTAGCCCAAATGTTGGCAAGTTTTTTAATATTGTCTTTCATTTTCCACCCTTGTATTTTAGTGTAAACATTACGGCATCCTTTTCATCATGGAACCAGTAGGATGCAATTTCATCCCATTGATAGCCCACATCGCTGACATCTGTGACATCAAACCAAATGTAACTGTGGCAATGAGCAAGGCACCATTTTTTAATCTTCCAAAATGGTTCACCTGCGGCTTCAGCATCGTTGTCTGTGATAAGCACCTGATGACATTGTCTTAGAACATCATCGGGTGGTTTAAACTTCTTCCATTCATCACTCCAACTATACATTAGACTTCCAATACAATGTTAGGATTCCAACCAGTCTGTTCACTGTAACCATCGTTTTCGTAGCCACGAGGATTACAGACAACACGGGTCTCACCAATGACATAATCAAACGGATGATGAGTATGTCCGTGTGTCCACAGTTTGATCTGCGGGTGATCTAGAATGAACTCACTCAAGTCACTGTGATAGCCACCGTTCATCAAAGTCTGCGCTTGATACATCGGATGCATACTTTGGAAACTAGGACTGTGATGACCAACCACAACAAACTTGCGATCGTGTTGTTCGGCAAGTACACTTCTAAAGTAACCCAGTGTACGAGCATGACGATCAGCAACATCTCTAGCACTCATAGGAGCGAAGCTTCTTTTGTCATTGCGAATGATACGAAAGTCGTTCATCATACCTTCAATGGCATGCATGGTCAAAGGATCACCCTTGTTCATGTCAGTCCAAAGTGTGGCACCAACAAAAGTCACATCATCGATGACCTTGGTATCCTGCTCCAACATATAGATGTTAGGGTACTTGGACAGCTCTTCACGCATATAGTCAATGCCCGCAAAGAATTTGCCGTTGTAGAACTCGTGATTGCCCATAATATAGATTACATGCGGAAATTGGAAACTGCAACGCTTGAAGAAATCTCTGTAGCGTTGAGCAGACTGTTGTCTACGACCCAAGCCTGTGCCTGCGGCAATGGCCGCTTGGTCAGAGCTGTTAACCAGCTCTGGATGATCATGTAGATCCTGTGCTACACAGATATCGCCGCCCAGAATTAGCACATCGCAATTGTCAGTATTTTGGATGTTAATGTCGCTGAATTCTAAATGCAGATCCGATACCAGTTTAATTTTCATAGAAAGCTCCGAATAATATATGTATATTATACACTCACTTTTAAATTCTGTCAAGTCTGTTAAATACACATATAAATTGTTCCGGGAGCGAACCATGGGTGATTTTTTCAAATTAGTAGCCGAACTAGGATTTCCAATTGCGGGAGCCATGGCCGCAGGCTACTTTGTTTTCCTAACATTGAAGTTTATTTTGGCTGGTGTAACATCTAGCGTAAACGGAATGGGCGGCATTATCA
>Ga0209191_1002321_pt1 | contig 11906 bp, 16 predicted proteins | sample S_130626_EF_Meta_FD_187320 | JGI IMG/M metagenome (GOLD analysis project Ga0209191, IMG submission 187320) | Freshwater microbial communities from Lake Simoncouche, Canada to study carbon cycling - S_130626_EF_MetaG (SPAdes) (version 2) | ecosystem: Environmental > Aquatic > Freshwater > Lake ... | reverse complement strand
TGATGTTGTTCCAAGTGATGAGGGGGAACCGTATATTTTAAGTAATTGACCTTCTCTTGCTGGTTTTTCAAATAAACATTTATCTATTGATACCGTAACCATTCTTGGTGTGTCACATAATTGCATTGAATATCCTGCTGCAGCAGCATCTATCCACGCGAGTAATTTTCCCCCAAAGAGGTTTCCGTGAAATCCTAAGTCGGATTTTTTAATCGGGTGTGTGTTTAATAATTCCATACCGCAAATATAATAAAAATTTAGTTATAAAAAACATTATTTGATTATAAAAGTATTTATTGTTATGATAAGTGAAAGACAAATAGATTTAATAAATAAAATTGCGTCTAAACAGACATTCAAATATACAGGTGAGTTAATTCAAGGAGTTGACCAACCTGCGGATATTGATTATAAATTTCAAATAACTGGTCATAAAAAAATGATGAGCGTTGGAGAATATTATGATTACCTATTACTTAAAGTTGTAATTACAGGTGTTTATGACCCTGTAAGTAAATTAATATTTACGCCTGAATCAACGGATACAGGTAAAGCGGTTGCTAGAATGTTTGAGAGTCAATTATATGGATTTTACTCAAGATTAAATCAAGAAATTATGAATTATTTAAGATATTTTAATGATTCCGGAGAAGAATTTGTAAGAACAACAATTGATGAATTTAAATTTGATATGAAAAAACCTGAAAACATAACAGAATCTAGAATGAGTAAAGTCGCCATTAGAACTACGGTAACAGATATTGTCCATAAGATAAAGGATGGTAAACCCGGTACTTTTTATTTACCTGGTGATAGTGGTGAAGAATATGATTTTACAAACTTACCTTTTAAATATAGTGTGGAGTTAATCCTTGAAATTGATGATGAAATGGAGGGTTACCAAATGAATGGTGAATATTCCTCCGATGATGAGGTAATCGAAATAATTATTAGATATAATCCAAAAACATTAAGAAGAAATTTCTATAATATAATAGGTGAATTAAATGATATTGTTGCTCACGAATTGGAACACGGGTTTCAATATACTCGTGATGGTCGTATTCACCAAGAATCACCTGATGAATCATTTGAATACTATACCCAACCACACGAAATAACAGCTCAAAGAGCCGGATTTAGACGTGTTGCCAAATTAAGAAAACTACCATATAGAGATGTGGTTAGAGATTGGTTTGAAGACCATAAAGACGTTCACGGATTAACAGACGATGAAAGGGAAGAAGTAATTAAAATTATTTTAAATGATAACTAATGGTCAAGTAAAAGGTATTATAACATTTTTAACTAAATTAACTCATACGGTTGATTCTTTTAGAATTAAATTTATTAATGTTTCTGTGGAAAAAGTAACAAGAATTGGGTTATCGGTCCCATTAATTAAGTGTGATTTAGATATTACTTCAAAAGAACAGGATATTCCTTACATATGGGATTTTTTCAATTGTAAATCAAAACACATTGTGCAAGATGCGTGTGAAATGATAAGTGCTGATTGGGCACACGTATATACAGAACTTGGAAAAATTTATTATGATGGTGAGGAAATAAGAAGATATGGTGGTGAAATCCCTGATTTATTTACGGATACTGTGGATACCCAAATTCAACAAATGGCTCCTAAACAAATAAAATCACACTTTTTTTGTGGTGGTAAGAAAAGAGAATTATTATTGAATGTATCATATAAACTTTCTGATATGTATATTGATGATGGGATAACTACTGATATTTCAGTATATTGTAGTCAAATACTCGTTGATGGTGAACCATTAGAAAATATACCTCAAGACCTTGCAGAAACTATTGTAGGATATATTAGTGAAGAGGATAATGTAAGATATCCGTTAGATGGGATTGTTTGGGATAACATTACACAATATATGAATTTAGAATCTTGTGAATTATGGACACATACTTACACATTTATTAGAAACATTGGTGATGTTGAAGTCCAAGATTTTAATTTTACAAATCATTCAACCTTCTCAAGTAAGTTATGTGATTTTATTAGTGGAGATTATTAACCTCGAAATCTTTTGATTAGTTTTACCATAATTTCTTTTAAAGTTGAACTTGTAATGGTAAGAACCCCGTAAGATAATAATATTGTTACGATTTTATTAATATCCATAATAGATAATTTACCTTCAGAAAGTTGATGAATATAAGGTAATAATGGAATTAAAAATGCGAATCCTAATACATTTGACACTTTAAATAAAGTAAGATTAAGGCTCTCCATAAAATCAAAAAACGTATCTTTTAATTCTTGAGTTTTAGATAATGCAACCTCAAATTCAGAATCTAAGTTTTTCTCACTAATTTTAGATTTAATTTTTTCTATTAATTTTGGACTACTATAAAAAAATGTTGCCAACACACCTGTAAGTAATAAACTAATCTCAATATCATTCATACCTGGGTATTTACCTTCTAAAAAATCGCCAACAGGACCCATAAGACCACCTATTGATGCCCCAAAAGTTAATAACCCAATTTTATCATTACCGGTAATTTCTTTAATTTGAGAATTAATTAATTTACCTATATCACTATTTTGTCTTAAAATGTTACCAAATTCACGTCCGATTGATTCATTAAGTATCATTCTTTCTTGGGATTCGGTAATTAATATATTCATTTTCATAACAATAAATACTTTAATTATATTTATTGTTATATAGAATTTAAAAAAATATGAATCCAAAATTAGAAAAAGGTGATAGAGTATGTCTCTTATATATGTCAGGTGAAATATCAATGAACCCTGGTGAATGTGGAACTGTTAAAAGTGTTGATACAATATTTGGAGATATCCAATACGGAGTTAAATGGGATAATGGTAATAGTTTATCATTATTATCGGATGTTGACGCTTGGAAATTAGAGAAAAAACAAATTAAAGAAGATGAGTTAGACCGAATGAATCTTTTATTCAAAAACATTGATGTGTTTAAATTTTTTAAAATGGGTTTTCTACACAAATACTTACTATTGGTTAGAAAAGCAAGTGTTGTTAATATGTTTGAAGCACCACCTTATTTATGGATGGGTAGTGAAAGAATTAAACACGAATTCAAATATAAAAATATTCATAACGAAGAAGCGTTTGATGAAATGGTGGGAATGTCCGATGCCTCACAAGCGGAAATGATTAACGGGGTGATAAATTATTTGGAAGACCAAGGTATTGAAGAGAATATGGATAATATTAACAGATATCTACGAAAATTTGCAACGATGATAGTTCAAAACTATATGAGCATCGGATAAACCAATAAACAATTATATTTATATACAAAACAAACAATATGAACGCATATTATTTTAAAATGACAAACGAGGAAAGAGATAACATCCTTGACCAACATAAAACAATTTATGATGGGTATGTAACTAGTTACGCACAACAACCAAAAGAACAACCATTATACACTCAGGATTTTGCAAATGACAAAGAAGGTATTACTGTTAGTAATAAAGGTGTTGTTACCTCATATAAAAATATGGGTATTAATGAGATGAGATATGACCATAAATCAACAGGGTTATTTGCCGATGAAGAAAACGGATTTAAAGAAACTATGGAACAAGGTCATATATCAGGTGGTAGTATCTATGAACCGGAAGAATCTTTTGAATCTGAAGAAGAAGATGAAGGATATTATGTATCTATGGGAGAACACTTAGATATGATTGGTGATGGTGACGAAGATTTAGAACACGGAGTTTTTGGACACGAAGATGATTCAGATATGGTATTAATTAGTCCTGAAATTGATTTTGACGATGAATCAGATGGAGATGATTTAGTTTTTGATACTGATTTGGCAATATTCAATGATATCGATGATGAAGAAGTTGATGGATTATTTGATGATTTAAAAGAATCATTAGATATGTTTAAAAGGTTTACAAAATATAACTAATATGAAAAAAATAGTTAAATTAAAAGAAAGTGATTTAATTAACATCATTAAACGTGTTATTAAAGAGCAAGAAACAACAGAAGTTAGACATAGATATGAAAATATGTCGGATGATGAGTTACACGGATTCCATCCAGATGTTGCAACACACAAAGACCATTTCAAAGATTATAAACCAACATCCGAATTTCTCGGGTGGAAAGGTGAGGTATCCAAAAGAAATATATACAAGCGATTTGGGAAATTTCACAACGCGTTTGACAAAAAAAAATAGAATACAATGGAAATTAAAGAGTTAGAGTCGTTTTATATAAATGAAGCATCCCAAACTTTAGATGTTACTTTTAGAATTTATTTAGATAATGAAGACGAAATTAGAACCGGTCAAATTGATTTATCCGAAACAGAAACATTTGGATATAACTTATCAAATCATTCATCACCCAATTTTTTTGATGATGAAGAATATGAAGACATATTCGACGATGACGATAGCATAGAATTAGATGAAGAAGAGATAATATCATTTTTAAATGAGTATTATTTAATTTATCCGGATAGATTACCTGACACACAATTATATTAAAAATTAAAATTAAAAAAAAATGAAAAAACTTATTTTAACTATTATTACCGCGACTATGTTATTTAGCTGTAATTCAAAAACAAAAACAGAAACTGTAGAAGATATTAAATCTGATAAAATTGTGAAATTACACCAAGGGTCTTTCGCTTTTTGTGGGGCATCGGCAGCGGTTCCTACCGGAAGAAAGATTATTGTTCAGGGTGTTGAATATTATGAAGGATGTGCAATATGTCCTGTATTAGAAGGGCCATCTCTTTCCAATTTAGCGATGGAAGGTGATAGTGAAACATACGGTAAGTTTAATGTAAAAGATAACTTCCAAACACCTGATGGTACCAATAAAACGATATGGTCTTTATTTTGGTATTACGATTCAACAACAACAGTACCTCAATTTAACCCTGAAACTAAAAAATGGGAGTTATTACCACCAGTTAATAGGTCATTTGTTATTAATTTAGATTCTCCAAGTACAAGTGAAAGTAATATGTTCGCAATGCCGGGAGTTATTATTGATACGACAGATACAGGTATTGTATTAGCTAAAGTATATGGTCCACTTAATGAGGCGGCGGTTCCATTACGTAAAGCTGTTTCTGTTAAAAATGGACAAACTTCGGTTACCGCAGCTAAAGAAGGATTCCCTTATCCTGTTGGAACACCAATTCCCGTTGCTGAGTATAGTAAAGAACTTCAAAAGAAAGAAAAATAATATAAAAATTAAAACCCCCTTAATTGGGGGTTTTTTTATGGTCCGATACGAGTTAAATGTAATGTAACAATTTGATTTGGTCCTGAACTTGAAAAAGGCCATAACCCGGTGGTTTGAAGAGTTAAACTTTCCAATCCGTCATCAAGGATTTTAAAGGTCCTAACTGAGCCATTCACATAAAATTGTATATAACCCAAGTCATACACATTATAGTTCCTTATAACGGAATAAAAGTATTGTCTTTGCCAAGTTGTTGTTCCATTTCCTTGTTGTATTGGGTAAAGTGAAATAACACTATAATCAAAATGCCATCTAGTAAATCCCACCCAAATATCATCCATTGGCAATATATCGTATGGGTTAACATAGTGTGTTCCCATATTATATATTGTTCCACTACTATTTGTGGTGTTTTCAGTACTTAACATTGTAATTTTATCAATTACATATTCACCACTTAATGATAATAAGGATGGTTCTTGATATACTTCACAAGAATTTAAACTAACTAAAACTAACAATAATAAAAGTAATTTTTTCATAGTATTTTATTTTTTTACAAATATATTACTTTTTTATTGAATTACAAAATATTTATTTATTATGAGAACAGATGTTGATTATATTATTTCCTTAATGAAGGAATATACCCCAAAATCAGAGGGTGAATTGGATGAACAGGATACTGCCGCGGCATCAGGTGGTGGTGGTGGAGGAGCTGGAGCCGGAAACAATTTAAATACCAGAGGTAAAAAATGGGAATCAGGTGTAGGACGAGGTCCTGCGAATATGTTGGGATTAAAAGGTGAAAAGTGGGAAAGTGGCGTTACAAGAGGACACGCAAATCCTGTTCCTTAAAAATAATTACAAATTTACGTATATTTATAGATTATGAATATCACTTATACACTTACAGAAGGAAATGACGCTTTAAATAGGGTTCTTCTTATGATGCAATACGAATTGGGTAAAACATTAGATGAACAAAAGATACCTACTGATAAGGACATAAAAAAACATTTGGATGCTGAGTATTACAATAACACTCAAAAATTTGTAGATAAAACGGCTGTTGCCTATACAGATTTTAATGGTATACGAAGAAGTACCGCAACATCACCTAAAGTATTGAGCATTCAAAAACCGGCATTTCATATGACTCTTGATGAGTTTATGGAAGGTTATAGAGAGACGTTAACACATCCGGTTATGGTTGGGTTAGAAATTGCTTTAACATCAACAGGTGTTGGGGTTGCAGCGGTTGTTGCGGCATATACCGCACTTTTAGCTTATGACGTATATAAAGGTGTTAAGGAAGGAGAGTGGGATTGGTTAAACATAGTTTTTGATGTTATAGGTATTGTTAGTTCGGGAGTTATTTCAGGAACTCTAAGACCTATTATGAAAGGTGCTCAAGGACTTAAATTAAATAGTTTAGGAAAAGTATTAACTTATTTGTCTAAAACTAAAATATGGGCTGAAATCAAACCTTTATTACAAGGAGGTATTACTTTATTAAAAAGTATTTCAAAAGGTGTTAAAAATGCCCTTTTGTGGATAAGTAAAAAAACCGGATTTAAAGCTCTTGAGTACGCCGGTGTTTCAGTTGAAACTTGGGTTCAAAAAATAGTTTACGACATTCAAGATTTTTTAAAATCATCAGTTAAAAAAACTGTTAAATTTTTAGAACCGGGTGCTAAGGTTGGGACTAAAACGGCAATTAAAAGAGGTATAGTTGCTGGCGTTGTGACACAAGGTTTAAAAAGGTTAGATAGATATTTGAATGTTAAAATACCAAAATGGAAAAATACCGACAGAGAAAGCGAATTAACCCCGTTCATTATTTCAGAAAATCCTGAAATATATGGTAAAAATATCAAATTTAAAGATGTTGATAAAGAATACGGGTTTGAATATTATTATTTGAGAGATGATAAAGGAAATTTTTATATTTATAATGTAGACACTAAAAAATATGAAAAATTAACTCCTGAAGATTATGAAGCAGCAAAAAATATGTTTTTAATGGGAGGTGCCTATTCAAAGTTAAAGTTCAACGATTTTGAAGTTGACAAATATGACCCAAAAAACCCAATTTACACTATAAATGGTGTTGATTATAAAATGATAAATGATGAGTTTAAACTAAAAAAAATATAATATGGAAAATAATTTAATTACAGAAATTTCAAAAATCCACAAAATGATGGGAGTGTCCTTAATAAATGAAGGTAAGAATCCCTTATCATCTTTACTTAAATTAGTTATTGGTACTTTGGATGGAACAACTAAAGGTTATATAAAGAATTTGATTGATGGTACTTTAGATACCACAGGTAAACAAGAATTAATTACTTTATTTAAAAGTGATGAAGGTGAAACAATAATTACCAATTTAAAAAATCAGATAGCTAAATCAACAGATAGAGTTGCAACTGCTTTGGCGAAAAAAGAATTAAAAATGATTGAGGATTTGGTAAAACTTGGTGTAAAAAAGACAGGTTTACAAGTTGATAATTTAATTAAATCTGCCAAACAACAATTAAAATCAGATGCTAAATTTACTGAACTTATTGGTAAAGCGACAAATACAAGTCAAGCAACTAAATCAGTTGAAATATTTTTAGAGAATGGAATTAGAAGTGGTAAAAGTTTTAGTAAAATGTATAAAGATTGTATAACACAAGCTAAAAAAGCTCCTGGTGTTAAACAAGCTATACACGACGCAAGAATTGAAAAACTAAAAAATGGACTTGATTATATAAATATTCTTGGATGGAAAGGAAATGTTGGTGTACTTGCCGTAGTATATCTTTGGTCGCAAGATATAATAAGTTTTGAGTGGGTTCAAAAAGCTCTACAAAAACTTGGAGGTAAATTTACTAAAGAAGACCCTTCTCTTAATAATGGAGGTGGTGGAAACACACAAGAAAAAATCATAATCGGTTACGATAGTAACGGTAATCCAATATATCAAAAATAAAAAAAATGTACACAAAAAGAAAAATACTTTTCAAAACATATTCGACCGTTGCCGAACAAAAAAAAATTTATTTGTATAATGAAAGTAATAGAAAAGTCGAGGATATTGATACCTTTTTAAAATTATTTGACACTGAAAAGGGGGCTAAATCACTATGGACTTATTTTACAAAAGTAAAATTACCTATTTCTGACCCATCAACACAAATACCATATACCTCTAATGAGTTTTTTGGAGTTTACTGTTGTGATTTATCTTGGGCAAAAAATAGTACGTATTGTAAATCATCCGTGGTACCCGTGGTACCCGTGGTACCGCCTATTGATGGAGGAAACGGTAAATCTAGATATCGTAATTGTGATAAAGAATCTAAATATACCAAAGGTTGTAAAACATCACCTGATGGAGATATTGGAAAAGTACAAGCTTGTTTAGGAGGTTTAGTTCAAGATGGTAAATTTTGGAATAGAACTCAAGCGGCATTAGAAAACGCTGGATATTCAAATGGGTTCACTAAAAAAGATATTGATGTAATTTGTAAAACAAATAATAGTGGTAGTAGTGAAAACTCACAATCTCAAGTAACTCAGGTTAAATTACCGGAATGGGCAACTTGTTTAAAAGTACTTAAAAATGTTAAGATAGGTCAAGATAGTAAAGGTACTGAAATTGTTATTGGTTCATTTGGAACTGACTTAGGTTATTTTTGGAGTGATTTCATATTTTTATATGTTTCTTCTAAAGATGGAACTAAATTTTATGGTAAATGGTCTTGTAAAAATAACTCATTAGTTGTTAATACTGAAGATGGTCAAGTATGGATGCCGGGTTCAGGTTGGTCAAACACTCCGGATAAAACAGAAACTCCCGACACAAATTTTGACCCTACTTGGGTATCAGGAGACGATTTTTCATCACCAACTGAGCCTCAATCAACATTAAATCAAAACGAATCAGATATGGATAATTTAGAAAAGATAATAAATGAAGTTAACTCTCTAATTATTGAACAGACACAACAAATTGTTCAAGCACCAAAGGATGAGTTGACAATATTAACAACAAATCCATATTTGAAAGATAAAGGGACTTTAGTCGCCTTATGTAGAAGTCAAAATGGAACATCAAAACCGGTTAACGTTAATGGTAAAATCTATTATGCGGCTAAAAAGTCGTTTAAAAAAGGTGATACAACAACCCCATATTATATTACATATGATGGTATGATTTTAAAGGGTGATGCTTGTAAATTCACTTACGCATTGAATAACAAAAATAGTCCTATGAAAATGAGTGGAGTGACATTTTCTGATTTAGATTTACAATATACCGATATTTTAATAAAATTTGGTATTAACCCTAAAAACTATGATAGTGACCCATATTTTTCAATTGATAGTATTAGTAGAGATTTAAAAAAATTGACCGACCAAGGAGCCGTATCTTCAGTATTTAAAAGTTGGAATGATATGTTGAGATATTATCATCCACTAGACTATGCTAATTATTCATTAATTCCACTATCAGGAGGTTCATTAAACCCCCCAACTAATAGAGGTGAGTTATCTCAATATAGAGTTCTTAATGGAAGAAATGTTGGATTAAATTATAACGATAAAGATGTTGTAATTTATGTTCCTGCAACTGCTGCTCCAATAGTCGCTGGTGGAGGTAAAAAACAATATGATGAAGAAACTTGTAAGACAACGTTAATTGAATATTTATCAGCATCTATTAGATATGAAACACAACAAGACCCGAATGATAACCCAACAATTAATAACGCTCAAAACAGACAGTTAATTAAAGGTTGTTATGGAGCAAACAAATATTCGGGATTAACCGTTACTCAAACTGATTTACCGGATATAGGTCCTGATACTAAAATATTCAGATGGTTTAGAGGTAAAACTTTAAGTATTAAAGAGGTTTCTTATTTATTGTCAGGTAAAGATAAAAATTTACCAGCAGGTAAAAACCCTTACTTACCATTCCCAATTAGAAAAAATGATATGAATGAATCTAAAACAAAATTAGATTTTTTAATCAAAGAAAATTTACAGAAGTTATCAGAAGAAAAAAATAGTAATTTATTGGCCGAAACCAAAATCATCCAAACAAGAACTAAAATTTTAACTGAAAATAAAATTCTTAAATTTAAACAACCAAGAGAAAAATTCTTTAATGAGATTATCTCAGAGGCAATATATTTACAATCTCAAGGGTTTGACAAACAAATTATCAAAGAAGAGTTTTGGGATACATTAAAAGGTATGTTTGGACAACACGGGTCAGAAGCAATCTTTGGTACATTCAAAGAATATATGGGTAAATGGTTACTTAAAACACTTACACCTTTAAATCCTGATGGATGGATTGGTAGTATTGTTGTTACTGCAATAGGTAACTTACATATCAATGATTTATCAAAATTAACTGATTGTAACTTCTTAACTAAAAAATTAGCATCATCTATCGGTGAAGGTGTTGCACGTAAGATACAACACGACAAAGGATATGATGGAGGTATTTCAGACATAGTTAGAAATGGATTATTTAGTGCAATTGATAACACTCAAATGGTACAATCTCTTGAATCAGGTTTAGCTAAATTAATTTGTCCTGCACTTAGTGGTGTTAAAACAAAAATAGAAAACAAAGCTAAAAAAATGAAAGAAATGGCAGTACAGGCCTAAATGTACCTCCGGAGTAGATTCCGGACGGGATTAACCATCTAAAAGAAAGGGGAAAATTCTGTATCTAGCAAAAGGGTGTCATTTGACACTCTTTTGTTTTTTAGTTATACTTATAAAAAAAAAGATTATGTGGGTTATAGTAAAAATGGTAAAACACCATACCGGAGTTGAACTACCGGTAATTTTAGTTGATTCTTATTCTGAGATAATGAGTTTTGAAACGGAGGAAGAAGCGTTAAAAATGAAAGAAATTTTTAAAGCAAATTCTGATTCCGGACACAAATATTTAGTAAAAAAACGTTAATTATTTTGGTGGAATAAAAAAAAGTAATATATTTGCATTATGAAAACATTTGACGATTTAGTATTTAAACCACACGTAATCCGTAACGGAGTTCAAGCAAGATTGGACTTAGGAAACGATATTGAAGTTTCTGTGGTTGGAGGTGAAGGTTTATACGGAAATGGTGTAACTTCATTTGAAGTTGCGGCGTTCTACAAAACTCTTGGTAAATTTGTACCATTTGAAGATGGTGATGATGTTTCAGGGTGGAATTCAAAAGAAGAAGTAACAAAAATTATTAACAGATTAGAAAATTTATAAATTATGCCAGATTTTAGCGCAGAAATTGATATTGATGCTTGGGATTATATCTCAGCGTGTTCCAATAGAGAAGTTAAAGAGTTAATTGAGGCTCTTGTTGAAAATGGTCATTTAGATTCATTCAACGGACAAGTTAAACCCACAAATATTCATAATACCCTATTGGATGATGAGTGGTGGGAGTCATTAGTAAAACTTCGAGATTCAAGACATTTGTTATCACCTGAAGATGAAAATAGAATTACCGATATAGCAAAAAGATTGGTATAATAAAAAAAATATTTGACTTTTATTAAACTTTTCGTAAGTTTGTGATAGTTATAAGAAACAAGGTAGAAATACCACAAAAAAAAAGAAAAATAAAAAACACTA
>Ga0209191_1002315_pt1 | contig 11935 bp, 9 predicted proteins | sample S_130626_EF_Meta_FD_187320 | JGI IMG/M metagenome (GOLD analysis project Ga0209191, IMG submission 187320) | Freshwater microbial communities from Lake Simoncouche, Canada to study carbon cycling - S_130626_EF_MetaG (SPAdes) (version 2) | ecosystem: Environmental > Aquatic > Freshwater > Lake ... | reverse complement strand
CGCCTCTGTGGTGTCGCCGTCGACCGCACTAAACTTTTTGTCTACATGATTGGCGGAGCCTTCGCTGCCCTTTCCGGCCTCATGCTCGTCTCCTACCAAGGTCAAGGTGACCCGACTGGCGCAACGGGCTACGAGCTCGATATTATTGCCGCCGTCGTCATCGGTGGTGCCAGCCTCAACGGTGGCATCGGTTCGATTTTCGGCTCCCTCATCGGTGCGTTAATTATCACCGTGATTCGTACAGGCTGCACCCTCAACGGAATCAGCGAAAGCACGACCCGCATCATCACCGGTGCGATTATCGTGACCGCCGTGGCAATCGATCGACTCCGCCAGCGTTCGAATTAATTCTTACTAACCCAACAATCGGGCTGGGAACAGTTGCCCATTTTGGCGTCGGTCAGTCGGGTGATTTTTCCTGACTTCGTATCGACGATCACTAAAAATGATGTGGTCTTCGTAGCTTGTGTAGCGACCACGTGACGTCCATCGGCACACCATGAGGCGTGCGATAAATTCAAAGGTGAAGTAGTTGGCACTGCTACGATTTCACCCTTGGCGATATCAGCCACCGCGAGACCGAGTCGACCCGACTGAAAAGTAAAAATGATTTGCGCAGGATCTTTAGGATTCCAGCGCGGCTCAGTACAATAGCCGTAGCCGGTTGATAAACGTGAGAGTGAACCGCCTGAGGCCGAAGAGACGTAAATACCAGGACGACCCAAGGGGCCGCTCGTGAGTACGATTTTAGAACCATCAGGTGACCACGAAGGATCCGCATCCACATCCGCTGTGGCAATCACTCGGCGTGGGCCTTCGCCAGCGCCTCCAGCCACGTAGATATCCATAGAACCCTTATTCGATGAGGCAAAAGCAATGCGCCCATCGGGTCCACAGGTCGCACCACCCAGTGCTCCGCTAACATCGGTAATTACTTTTTGCAAATCTCCGGTTCCCTTCGTGGTAAAAATTTCAGGGAAGCCCGTGCGCATAGAGGAAACGAAATAAATCTTTCCAGCATCGGCCGACCAGCGTGGCGAAATGGAAGTATTTTTGAAATCAGTAATCCGACGAATGCGTGAATAAATTAAATTCGTCGTATAAATTTCGGAGTGACCCGAGGATGTAGAAACGAAAGCGATTTTTGTTTTAGCAAACATCGGCTTAAGCTGCCAAACGCGACCCAAACCCACAATCGCAGCGTCCGCGACCTTGAGTGCTAAATCTTCTTCATCACGGCCCTCGATGGTCTCTTGAAAATTGAATCGTGCATTATCACAAGCCACCGCCGCAGTGAGAGCGGTCCGACCAATATTTAATTTTACGGATGAACCATTACGCACACTAAACGCGCCGTGCGCATTCAGTGCAGCTCGCACCATCCCACCTAATTTTGCATCGTCGCAATTAATTGAAATCGGAATCACGCCCGACTGCACCGTCGCTTCAATGTTGTCGTTAATCACTACACGCTCTTCAGCCCGTATTCCCGTGCTCAGCAGGACTGCCATAAAGATGAAAATGACGTTTATTGACTTCATGGATGAAATTTAAGTTTTCGTAGTTTGACCTAAACTAGGGCGGGAGTTCAATCCTGCTCATGCCCATTGATAAGGAAACTATAGAAAAAGCTCTTGGCCAGGTCCGCTACCCCGGATTCAGCCGAGACATCCTTTCATTTGGTCTATTAAGAGGAATTGAAGTCACCCCCGACGGCAAAGTCACCGTCGGCCTAGCGGTCACCACGGCCGACCCAGAGATTCCTAAGAAACTTTATAATGACATCGAAGCGGTCCTGAAAGCGGCTGGCGCGATCGACCCCGAAATCGCCATAACTGTCACCGTCCCAAAAAACGCCCCCGCTGCCAGTGCTACAAGCACCGATAGCAAATTGCCCATCGATGCGGGTGTTAAAAACGTAAAATACATCGTCGCGGTAGCCAGCGGTAAGGGCGGGGTCGGAAAATCCACTTTCGCGGTCAACCTCGCCTGTGCCCTCGCCCGTAGTTTCACTGAAAAAGGTCAACCAGGTCGCGTAGGCTTGATGGATTGCGATATCTACGGTCCCTCCGTCCCACTCATGATCGGCGTGAATACCCGACCTGAAATGGAGGGCGAAGTTTTAATCCCACTCGAAAATTTCGGCGTTAAAATTATGTCGATGGGACTTCTTATCGATGCTGATGCACCCGTCGTTTGGCGTGGTCCGATGATCATGAAAACGATTTCCCAATTCGCTTCTAATGTTCGTTGGGGCGACTGTGAAATTTTATTAATCGACCTTCCTCCAGGCACAGGCGACGCACAATTATCAATCGCTCAATCCATGGCACTGAGTGGAGCTATCATTGTCACCACACCTCAGACCGCCGCTGTTTCGGTTGCTCTTCGCGGTGCGGCCATGTTCGCGAAAGTAGGTATCCCGATTATCGGCGTCGCCGAAAACATGAGCTACCTCGAAGACTCCAACGGAACCCGCCAATATCCATTCGGCCAAGGGGGCGGACTTAAGGTGGCAACAACACTTGATACAGAATTATTAGGCGAAGTACCTTTAGATGCCGCAGTGCGACAAGGGGGCGATTTAGGCATCCCTATTGTCATCAGCCACCCCGACAGCAATGCGGCGAGAGTATTTAAGTCGGTTGCACTCACGATTATGCATAAATTAGGGCAAATTTCACAGTAAATACCCTATCCCGTTCTTGCCAATTCCCCGAAAATAATCTTCTTTAAAAGAAGAATGCACGAACTGCAAAAAGGCCAACCAGAGGGTGAAAGTTTTGCGGGTCGTTCGTCGCTGTACGCTCAGTGGCTTGCCGAAAGAGATGAAATCCTTCGTCACAAGTGGATCGAGTCCGAAAAAGCCGGCAAAGATATCGGCTTCGAAAAAGCCCTTTTAGATTGGACGCGTAATCATCGCGCCCGCTGGCGTAACGAACGCCGGATGCAGCAATCGGCGTAAATTTAATACTTAAAATAAAAAGGCCGAAATCAGTGAAGACTTCGGCCTTTTTTATCGTGGGTTAATGAAGATTAACCTTTGATCTCTTTATGGAGAGTGTGGCGGCGGAGTGAAGGATTGTACTTCTTGAGCTCTACCTTCTCTTGGGAAAGTTTCTTATTACGGGTAGTCATGTAACGGGAAGGGCGTTTGCCTTCTTTACGTGCTTCAGTGCATTCAATGATAATGGTTTCGCGAGCCATGGTTTGGTTTGGGTTTGAGGGTTAAGACTTGGGGGCGGAACGAAGGTTGGGCAAGCCCGAAAAACAAGCAGGGCGACCGGTGGGGTCGCCCTGTGCTTAAAGGCCCTAGAAATAAGCAAAAGCTTACTTCTTGTGACGCATGTCTTTCGAACGTTTACGGCGTTTATGCTTATTCATTTTTAAACGACGCTTTTTCTTGAGGCTTCCCATAGTGTGTTGTTGGACCCCATCTAGGCAACAGGTCGAGGGACAGTAAAGCCGAAACTCTATAAAATTTCAGTTTCGCGAATCCAAACCCCCGCACCCCAACAGCGCTCTAAAATGACTCGAACGGCCTGGGGGTCGAAGTTCGTAGGACAAAACGCAAAGCACGCACTCCCACTCCCTGTCATTCTAAAATTGATTCCCGTTGCACGAGCTACCTCAGCCAGTGCCACCGGTAACGCCAAATATTTATTAAAAACAGCCGACTCCAAAGTATTTCCCAAAAGCGAAGGATCTGATGCAGGTTGATTCATCCAATCTTGGAGTTTTTGTTTCGCGACTGACTTCGAATCGTAAGCCTTACTTTTTGCCAACAGCGCATAAGCATCCTGCGTCGCTACACCAAAGGGCGGTTTTACAATAATCACGCGGCGACCTTTTAAAGTCGATGCAACTTGCAGAGAAACACTTTCTAAAATTTCGCCGCGCCCACTCATAATCGCGGTGGTCGACTTTATAAAATACGGACAATCGGATCCCACTTTCGCAGCTAACTTCAAAAGAGTCTCCTCACCGAGCGGTGAAGGATTAGCACGATCCAATAGACGCAGAGCCGCAACCGCGTCAGAACTTCCGCCACCCAACCCTGCCCCACTGGGAATTACTTTTTGGAGATTAAATTCTCCCACCACCGCATCGGGTCGATACGCCTGATAAACTTCTGCGGCCTTCAAAACCAGATTTGTATTATCGGTAGGAATAGTGGCATCATCACATAAAAGGCTCCATTTCATTGCCTTTTTAAACTCTAAGCGATCGGCCAATTTAATAGAAGCCACTAAACTCAATAATTCATGAAACCCATCCTCACGCTTGCCCGTAACCGCGAGTGACAGATTTAATTTAGCTGGAGCGATTTCGAAAATCACAAAATTAGGCGCGAGGGTGAGCCTTACGATGAACTTCTTTTAATTTGTTCACCGATAAGTGTGTGTAAATTTGCGTGGTAGAAAGTGAGGCGTGACCGAGTTGCTCCTGGACTAAACGTAAGTCGGCTCCATTGGATAATAAGTGCGTTGCACAAGCGTGGCGGAGTTTATGCGGAGTTAAATCAGCCGGTAATCCGGCCGCCGCTAATTTTTTCTTTAGCATCAGTTGCACAGCACGTGGATGCATGGGGCCACCGCGCGGGGCTAATAATAAAGGTTCACCACGTTTAGTTGTAGTGCGTAAACTTAAATACTTTTTGACGGCTTCGACCGCAGACTCACCCACAGGCACCACTCGCTCCTTCGAACCTTTACCTAAAATACGAACGAGCCCGGTACTCAAATCTAAGTCGCCAAATTTAATGCTGCAAAGTTCTGCGACCCGTAATCCGCCGCCGTAGAGTAATTCTAAAACCGCTTGATCACGCGACTGCACTTCGGGTGACTCCTTTTCTCCAGCGGGAGATTCTAATAAATCCGTGGTTTGATTTTCGGTTAAAAATTTGGGTAAAGACCTCGGTAACTTAGGTAAAACTAAGCCGGCAGCGGGGGTTGAGTTAATCCCACCGCGCTCCCTTAAATCGGCCAAAAATGCACGGATGGCGGAAACCTGATTATGCACGGAACTGCGGTTGTGTGAGGACTGACGCTCAATCACGAAGTCTCTTAAATTTCGTGCTGTCAGTTTCGACCAATCACCGTCCCAACCGCCGTTGCTCTTCATCCAAAGTGCAAAGCCTTTTAACGAACGACCGTAAGTTAAACAGGTGCGTGCGGCCAGTCGACGAGCCGATAGTTGGCGGCTCAAATAATCTGAGACTTGCCCTGAACCAGGCCAGTTAGCGGGTTCCCCGTCATCACTCTGGACGGGACGTCGCTTCACGCTTGAGGTTTTTTCCCGTGTTCGGCGCGAACGGAAATCGCAATACCACCGCGCACTTCAAAAGCACCTGTGACCTGACACCACACTGGATCCAAAGCTGCTACGAGATCGTCTAAAATTTTATTGGTCAGGTGTTCATGAAACACACCTTGTTGACGATAACTCCAAAAATATAATTTGAGTGACTTGGATTCTACGATTCTTGGACCAGGAATATACTGGATCGAAATCTTCGCGAAGTCAGGCTGACCGGTCGCTGGACAGAGACAGGTGAACTCACTCGTCGAAAGTTCGACCACGTAATGTCTTCCCAAATTACGATTAGGAAAAGTCTCTAACGTTTGTTGAGGTTTGTTTTGGGTATTCCCGAGGTGGGAAAGCCCTTTTAGGTCTTGAGGCTCAGTTGCCATGAGTGATAGGCAACCAAACCGCATCAAAAGGACAAGCGGAGAAGCAAAAATTGCGTAGATTCGCCGTTAAACCTGCTTGCCACTGGGTGTTGGCACGGTTGCCTTAAAAACCACTCTGCGTGCATGGAAACTAGGCCCATTGCTATCCTCGGGGCCACTGGCTCAATCGGAACAACCACCCTCTCGGTTGTTCGTGCCCATCCGACTCTTTTATCGGTAGCTGGACTCGCTGCGCACTCTCGTTGGCGCGAACTGATTGCACCGGTCAAAGAATTTAATGTTAAGACGATTGCTCTAGCCGATCCCGCAGCTGCCGCAGCCGCTCGCGCTTCAGGAGAATTTAATGGCGTACGAATTTTAGAAGGAATTGAAGGACTCACCGAAGTCGCCTGCTTGCCCGAAGTTAAAACGGTGGTCTCCGCTGTCGTCGGCACCGCTGGACTGCAACCGACTTTAGCCGCCATCGCCGCCCAAAAAGATATCGCGCTCGCGAGCAAAGAATTACTCGTTCTCGCCGGAAAATTTATCACGGCCGCCGCCCAGAAATCAGGTTCACGCTTACTGCCTGTCGACAGTGAACATAATGCAATTCACCAATTACTGCGCGATAAACCGAAACAAGAAATTGCGCGACTGGTATTAACCGCATCGGGTGGCGCATTTCGTGATACACCGATTGAACAATTAAAGAGTGTTACACCAGCTCAGGCTCTCCAACATCCGAATTGGAATATGGGTCCGAAGGTCACCATCGATTCAGCCACGATGGCCAATAAAGGATTAGAGATTATAGAAGCACAATGGTTGTTCAATATGCCTGTTTCACAGATCGATGTCGTGATTCATCCGCAGAGCATCATCCACTCACTAATCACTCTCACAGACGGAACCCTCCAAGCCCAACTCTCTCCGCCGGATATGGCGTATCCGATTCAAGACTGCCTGCTCTATCCTCAACGTCTGCCCTGTCCTGCCCGCAGTCTAAACTTAAATGAATTACTGACGTTAAGCATGTCGCCACCTGATCCCTCGCGCTACCCCTGCTTACGTCTCGCCCAACAAGTCGCCACCATCGGCGGCACTGCTCCGGCCATCTTCAACGCCGCTAATGAAATAGCCGTCAGCGCGTTCATTGAAGGAAAAATTGCATTTACCGATATTGCACGTCTGATTGAGGAAACACTCACCCAATCGAAAACTCGGGAACCTTCTTCCTTAAGCGATGTTCTTCAAGCCGACGCCGAAGCACGCGCACTCACTACTCAACTCATTCAACGCCTCGCCCGCTAAAAACTTTTCATGGAAAATAATTCTTTATCCGAAATCCTCAGCTCAATCCGTGGCATTGCGCTACTCGCCCTCTTTTTTGGTGGCTCCATTTTCGTTCACGAACTCGGACACTTTCTCGCCGCTCGCTGGCGTAAATTAAAAATCGAAAGATTCTCGATTGGCTTCGGTCCGAAGATTTTTGGTTGGACTGGAAAAGATGGCGTGGATTACCGCGTTTCTTGGATTCCTCTCGGTGGTTACGTCGCCCTTCCACAAATGGGCGACAGCTCAGCAATCGAAGGCGAAACCGATGAGAAAGCAGAAAAACTCCCAGAGATTTCCTATGCCGACAAGATGATCGTCGCCGTCATGGGTGCCGTCTTTAACGTCATTTTCGCCTTTGGTTTAGCGTGTATTTTATTCTTCACCGGCGTTCCTGTTCCCGAAGGCAGCAACAATACCACCGTCGGCTATGTCCAAGAAAAAATTGTTACCAATTCCAATTCGCTCGCGGAATTAGGATTAGGTCAAACCACTCCAGGCCCTGCTTTCGCTGCGGGTGTGAAGTCCGGAGACAAAATCTTAGCAGTCGATGATCAGCCCGTGAAAACCTTCGGTCAAATCAGCGAAGCCATTTTACTTGGAAACGGAAAAAATTCTCAAGGCGAACCTACCTGTCGTTTAACCATTCAACGTGGTGACGAACAAAAAGTCATCACACTGATCCCTGCTCGCATTGAACTCAATTCACGCAGTGGTGATCGTATCCGCGTCGCGGGCATCATGCCCAAAAGCAATGTGGTCATTGATAAGCCAATGCCCGGCTCACCCGCAGCCCTCGCAGGAATTGTCGCTGGAGACAAAATTCTTAAAGTAGACGGACAGACGATTAATAATACCACCGAGTTCCAGGAAGTTCTCCGTAAAGGGGGCGCGAACGAACGTCTAATCGAAGTCGAATCCACTCTCGGAGAAAATAAAGGGTCCAAACGTACAGTAAAATTAACTCCCCAGATGAAAACGATGACCAATCCAGTCGCCGTCATCACCTACGGAGAAGCCCATAAACAAAGCTCAATCATTGTGGTTCCGGTCACCTCAAATCTTCTTTCGAGTGACGACAAAAATCCTCGCAACCAACTCATGGTTCTCAGCGTATTTCCTGAGGACAGTGAGCGTGCTGACTCATTAAAAGCCGGAACGGTCTTTGATAAAATTGATGGCAAAGAACTCACCATCTTGCGCTCACTCGAAGACTTGAATAATGCAACCAATCAAGGAGCGCAAAATCTCACATTCTATTGGAAGCGCGCCAATGGCGAAAATGGTTCGGTCATCTTAAAGAATGCCGAAATCAAACAAGGCAACCCTCTCGAGCGTGCCATGATTGGAGCTCAATTCTTATCTGTCCCCGAAGTTGCTTATTACAACCCACTCGAAACTTGTACCCGCATTATTCAGCAGACCTTCACGACCCTCGGTCGCCTCTTTGATCGCAGCTCTGATATCAAAGTCAACCAACTCGCCTCCGTCATATCCATCAGCAAAACCTATTATCATATTTCAGATGACTTACGTCGCGTACTCTGGTTCACGGTTCTCATTAATATCAATTTAGCGATTTTAAATCTCATGCCGATTCCCGTCCTCGACGGCGGACACATGCTTATCGCTACGCTCAATCGCTTTATCAAGGGTGGCCTCAATGCTAGGGCAGTCACCATCGTGCAGTTCGCCTGCATGGCGATGCTCTTTACTTTGATGGGCTACATTATGCTCAACGATGTCCGTCGCTGTTCGGGCGATAATGAAATGCAGTTAAAGCAACAAATCATTAATCGCCACGTTTTACGGCCCGTTAGCTTCTCCGAGCCTAAGTAAATTTTGTTCAAGGCGTTGACGCTCCACCGGAAAGGTCTAGTGATTAGTCAATGCCTTTGGCCTACTGTCATTCCCGACATCAAACCGTGCGACGCCTCACCCGCGTCGTCCAAGTAGGCAATGTCGGCGTCGGTGGATCCAATCCGATTCGACTTCAGTCGATGACGACGTCCGACACGGAAGACGTCGCTGCTACCCTCGCTCAATGTATCAAGCTCGCCGAAGCGGGTTGCGAAATCATCCGCATCACTGCGCCCAACAAAGCCGCCGCGGTCGCACTTAAATCTATTCATCAACAATTTCGGGCGGCTGGATTTTCCCAACCACTCGTCGCAGATATTCACTTTCTACCTCAAGCCGCGATGGAAGCCGTTGAGCACGTCGAAAAAGTGCGCGTCAATCCTGGCAACTACGCGGATAAGAAAAAATTTGCGGTGCTCGAATACACTGATGCCGCTTACGCCGAAGAACTCGAACGTCTTCACGAAGCTTTCTCTCCATTAGTGCTCCGTGCTAAAACTCTCGGACGCTCCTTACGCATTGGCACCAATCACGGTTCGCTCTCCGACCGTATTATGAATCGATTCGGCGATACTCCGCACGGCATGGTGGAAGCAGCCCTCGAATTCGTACGCATCGCAGAATCACATGGATTCAAGGACATGATCCTATCCATGAAGGCCTCGAATCCGAAAGTAATGATTGAGGCTTATCGCTTGGCTGCTGCACGCATGTCGGAACTTAAAATGGATTATCCTCTTCACCTCGGCGTTACCGAAGCAGGTGAAGGCGAAGATGCCCGCATTAAATCTGCCATCGGTATCGGATCTCTTCTCGCTGATGGACTAGGCGACACCATTCGCGTTTCACTCACCGAAGATCCTTGGTACGAAATTCCTGTCTGTCGCGAACTCGTCGCACGCGCCGATAAATTAATTCAAAGTGGTAAAACTGTTCAGGTTAAACTTAAAGACGACCCTGCTGACCCTTTCAGTTACGCACGAAGAATTACCGATAGCATTTCTCTTTCAGAAAAATGTAAGGCTGGGGCCACCGAACTCCCGCGCGTGATTGTGCGCAGTGTGGCCGGACTTAACAACTGGCAGGCTGCGGTTAAGGAAGTACTCGATGCACATAATCAACAACGCGAAGCCCGTGTTGAAGGTCTGCTTGTTCAGCTTACTTCCGCGGAACAAATCACCGCCCTTCAATCTTTACGCAAAGCCCTTGGACTAGCCGTTCCTGCGGTATTCGTAGAGACCGCCCTGTCACTCGACTCAGAAATATTTAAAGGCGAAGGCTCAAAACTAGTCATTGTCAGAACATTTAAAGCCGATCACGGCGCACAATTAAAAGCGGACTCCGAAATCTGTAATAAAAACGGGGCGATTCTCTCTGCTGACTTAGATGTCGAATCCGCCAAGTCATTAGCCTCGGAGCTTTCAAAAATTCCTGCAGGTAGACTCATCATTTCGTCGAGCCAGCCATCGAGCGGATTACATGCTATCGGAACACATCGCGAAATGGTTCGACTTCTCTGCGAAGCAAAAGTGCAAGCACCTCTGTGGATTCGTGCGACTGAAGCGAACGCTGCGATTTTAGATCAAGGATTCCAATCACGTCTCCTTGAAGCTTCGATTCTCGCAGGCAGTTTATTGGTCGATGGCTACGGCGATTTAATTTCCTGTGAAACGCCTGATAGCACCGTGAAATCGCTCACCCTTGGTTACGATGTCTTACAAGGTGCACGTGCACGCCAAACTAAGACCGAATACGTCGCCTGTCCTTCGTGCGGTCGTACTCTTTTCGATATTCAATCGACCACCCTTAAAATCAAAGCACGCACCGGACATCTTAAATCGGTCACTATCGCTGTGATGGGTTGCATTGTGAATGGCCCGGGAGAAATGGCCGATGCAGATTTTGGATATGTCGGTGGCGCACCCGGAAAAATCAATCTCTACGTCGGCAAGACACCCGTGAAGTTTAATATTCCACAAGAAGAAGCCGTCGAACGCCTCGTGGATCTCATTAAAGAAAAAGGTAAGTGGGTTGAGGCATAGTGTTTCTTGCCTAATCGGCAGAAAGTCCTCTATTTAAGGCTATCTATTTATGAAACCTGTACTTCTTGTGATTCGTGATGGCTGGGGCGAAAACCATAACCCTAAGCACGACGCATTCAATGCACTCAAGGTCGCGAATATTCCCGTATCGCGCGAACTGACTAAGAATTGGCCACGTACCGAAATCATGGCCCACGGACTCGATGTCGGTCTTCCCGTTGGCATCATGGGCAACTCTGAAGTCGGTCACCAAAACATCGGTGCCGGTCGTATCGTTGACCAAGAAATTGTCCGTATCGACAAAGGTCTCACCGACCCTCAAGCAATGCGCCAAATCAAAGCCTTCCGCGGTCTGGTCGAAAACGTCAAAGCCACCGGCGGTGCCGTTCACCTCATGGGACTTTGTTCTGAAGCAGGCGTTCACTCTACCCTTCCTCACCTCTACGCCATTCTTCGTCTCTTAAAAGAAGAAGGCCTCTCCAAAGTTTTCATTCACGCTTTCATGGATGGACGCGACAGTCCTCCCACCAGCGGCGTTGGTTATCTCAAACAACTCGAAGCGGAACTTGCGAAAATCGGTATCGGTAAAGTCGCCAGCGTTTCCGGACGTTTCTGGGCGATGGATCGTGATAATCGCTGGGAACGCGTCAAGACGGCCTACGACGCACTCACGGGCGCACCCGCACCTGAAGCCGCTTCTGCTACTGCTGCGGTTCAAGCTTACTACGATAAACCGACTGATTCTAATACAACAGGCGACGAATTCGTCCCTGCCACACGCATCAAGGGCGGAGAATTTATTAAAGATGGAGACTCCGTTTTATTCTTCAACTTCCGCGGCGATCGTCCCCGCGAAATCACCCGCGCGTTCATTGATCCAGAATTCAATGGCTTCCCTCGCGCCCATTTACTCAAACTTTTCTACGCGACTTTAACTAATTACCAAAAGGGACTCTGTGCTAATGTGATTTTTGATAAACCAGCGAAGATGGTAAATATTCTTGGTGATTGGGTTGCTAAACAGGGATT
>Ga0209191_1002312_pt1 | contig 11948 bp, 11 predicted proteins | sample S_130626_EF_Meta_FD_187320 | JGI IMG/M metagenome (GOLD analysis project Ga0209191, IMG submission 187320) | Freshwater microbial communities from Lake Simoncouche, Canada to study carbon cycling - S_130626_EF_MetaG (SPAdes) (version 2) | ecosystem: Environmental > Aquatic > Freshwater > Lake ... | reverse complement strand
GTCATACAACTTTTGCTCGGCGTCGGACAAACCGCTGGGCGCTTCCAAGGTGGGGATGATGGCAAAGTGGTCGCTGACCTTGGCGTTGTCAAACACCTTTTTGCTGGGCTTGATGTAGCCCTGGGCGATGGCGGTTTTGGCAAACGGTGCCAAGTGCCCCATGCCGCTGTTGGCCAGCATTTGCATGGTTTCTTTGACCGTGGGCAGGTAATCCTCGGGCAGGTGCTTGGAGTCGGTACGCGGGTAGGTCAGGGCCTTGTGGCGCTCGTACAGGCTTTGGGCCAACGACAGCGTGGTTTTGGCGGAGAAGCCAAAGCGGCCATTGGCCTCGCGTTGCAAGGTGGTCAGGTCGAACAGGCCTGGGCTGCCTTTGCTGCTGGGCTTGCTTTCCTCGGTGACGGTCGCGGTTTGGTGGCGCACCGCGTCCGCGATGGCTTGCGCCTCGCTCAAGGACCAGACACGGTCTTCTTTGATTTCTTTGTCGTCGGCATTGCCCTTGTGCGTGGGGTTGAACCATTTGCCTGGGTAAGCACCTGCGGCGGCGGCAAAGCTGGCGTGGATTTCCCAGTAGTCGCGGCTGATGAATTTGCGGATCAGCTCTTCGCGCTCGACCACCACCGACAGGGTGGGCGTTTGCACCCGACCGACAGTGGTCAGGAAAAACCCGCCATCGCGGGAGTTGAACGCGGTGAAGGCGCGGGTGCCGTTGATGCCCACCAGCCAATCGGCCTCGGAGCGGCTGCGAGCGGCGTCGGCCAAGCCCTGCATTTGTTTGCTGGTGCGCAAGCTGCCAAAGCCGTCGCGGATGGCTTGTGGCGTCATGGACTGCAGCCACAAGCGCTTGACCGGTTTGTCCAAGGGTTTTTTGCCACCGGCGTATTGCTCGATCAAACGGAAGATGAGTTCGCCCTCGCGCCCCGCGTCGCAGGCGTTGATGATGTCGCTCACGTCTTTGCGCTTGGCTTGCTTGACCACCGCCGCCAGGCGCGACTTGGTTTTGTCGACGGGCTTCAAGTCGAAGTAAGGCGGAATGACGGGCAGATGCGCAAAGCTCCACTTGCCGCGCTTGACGTCAAACTCTTCGGGCGCTTGAATTTCCACCAAATGGCCCACCGCGCTGGTGACGACAAAGGTTTCGTTCTCGAAATGATCGTCGTGCTTTTCAAACTTGCCCGCGCTCGCCGTCAAGGCGCGAACGATGTCTTGTGCCACTGAGGGCTTCTCGGCGATGACCAGTGTTTTACTCATGCAATTCTTCCTTGCTTACAATCTGTCGTCTCGCGCGCGCACGCGCACATGTACGTATTCAACATAGCAGAATTTTCCAACAGGCTCCCATGACCTCTTCTAGCAACAGCGGTAAACGCATTCAGGTGCGCCGCTCAGGCGTTCACGGCAAAGGGGTGTTTGCCCTGACAGACATCGCCAAAGGCGAGATTCTGATCGAATACATCGGTGAGGTTATCAGTTGGAAAAAAGCGCAAAAGCGCCACCCGCACAATCCTAAAGACCCCAACCACACTTTTTATTTTCATGTCAGCAAAAAACATGTGATCGATGCACTTTATGGCGGGAATGACTCACGCTGGATCAATCACTCCTGCGCACCCAACAGTGAAGCCGATGAAGCTGGTGAGCGCATTTTCATCCGCACACTGCGCAAAATCAAAGCTGGCGAAGAGATCAATTACGACTATGGCTTGGTGATTGACGAACCTTACACCGCCACCTTGCTGGCAGATTACCCTTGTCATTGCGGCTCCCGCGTGTGTCGCGGCACCTTGTTATCTCCCAAGTCTTGATGCGCGCTGGCAATGCTCCCTTGCATTGGCCGCTGACAGCGTTGCAAGCTGCGGTTAAGCCCTTGGCCGATCTGGCCTGTGTTGAGGTCTTGCCCTCCATCGATTCCACCAACAGCGAACTCATGCGCCGCGCTCGTCTTGGCGACACCCGCCCTTGTCTGTTGGTGGCCGAGCAACAAAGCGCGGGCAGAGGACGGCAGGGCCGTACTTGGCAGGGGCAGCGCGCTGATGCGCTCACCTTTTCTTTGGGCCTGATGTTGGCCCCGCCCGATTGGTCTGGGCTGTCCTTGGCCGTCGGGGTATGTGTCACCGAGGCGCTGGACCCACAGCAAAGCCTTGGCCTGAGTTTGAAGTGGCCTAACGATGTGTGGGTGGGTGCGCCCCGAGCGCCGCGAAAACTGGCGGGCATGCTGATTGAAACTGTGTGGGTTGAGGGCGATAACAGCGCTTCGCGCTACACCGTGATCGGCATTGGCATCAACCTGCATGGGCCTTTGGTTAGCGAATTAAGTACCCCCGCAGCAGGTTTGCGCGAATGGATGGGCGAGGCCTTGCTGCCACCCGAAGTGTTGCAGCGCTTGATTGCCCCCTTGGTGGATGGCCTGCGCTTGTTTGAGGTTCAAGGCTTTGCGCCGTTCAAAGCCAGGTTTGACCTGCGCGATGTGTTGCGCGGTCAGGCCGTGCGGTTAAGCAATGGGCAAGAGGGTGTGGCCTGCGGTGTGGACGCCAGTGGCGTGTTGCAAGTCGACGCCGCCCAGGGCCGTATTGCGGTGAGCAGCGACGAGGTCAGTGTGCGTCTGACAGCAGGAGTCGCATGAGGAAATACATCACCGCGCTGGCACTGGCTTTGGTGATTGCAAATGTGCTGTTTTGGGCGTGGTCACATGGTGGGCTGCGCGTGTTGGGCTGGGCGCCTAACGACCCGCGTGAACCGCAGCGGGTGGAAGAGCAGTTGCGCCCCGAGGCGCTGCGTCTGAAGTCTGTAAATCCGCGTCCGTAAGGGTGTGTAAAAAAGCCTGCAAGTCGTCGATGTCTTGTGCGCTGAGTTTGGGCGCTTGGCCAAGCTTGCCGCCATAAGGGACCTCGCTGGTGTTGACGAAGCGTTGATGCGCCTTGGGCACATCATTGAATTTTGCCGACACCTTGCCGTACCACTTGGCAGGATCGGTGTCGCGGCTGGCATAAAACGCCAGTGCATCATGCAAATTGTCAAACCGTGCGTTGTGGAAAAAAGCGCGACGCACCGCCACATTGCGAAGCGATGGTACTTTGAAGGCCCCGCAAACGTTTTGCTTTGGTTTACACATGCCAAGGTCAAAGTTTTCGGCTTTGGCATTGGCCAAGATGGCGGTATGGCGGGGAACCCCCAAGTTGTCGTAACTGAAATCGGTGAACAAGGCGGGCGTGCCATCGGTAGCTGCTTGGGCGGTATGGCAGGCGGCGCAATTGCCCTTCTCCTCGTCTTGAAACAAGCGCCACCCTCGCTCTTGCTCAGCAGAAAACTGGGCTTGCCCTTGCTTGACGCGGTCGAAGAGGCTGTCAAAGCGTTGGAACACAGGGTCTTGGGTTTGGTAACTGGCCAAGGCTGACGTCATGGCGTCGAAGGCTTGGTCTGGGTTGCGCCAAATGTCGTTGCCAAACACTTTGCTGAAACGCCCTGCGTATGCGCTGGCTTGCAGGCGCTGCACCACTTCGGCACGGCTGGTGTTGGCCATTTCGTGGGGATTCAAAAAGGGCTCACCTGCTTGCGCTTGCAAGCTGTCAGCGCGGCCATCCCAAAAAAAACCGCCGCTGGCTTTGCCTTCCTCGCCCCATTGCAGTGCATGGTTGTATTTGAGGTAGCGCAGCGAGGGCACATTGCGCGTACCTGTGTGCTCGAAGGCGGAGCCTCCTGCCTCAAGTCCGCGTGAAGAGGCGTGTCCCAGCGAGGCCACATGGCAAGTCGCACACGACTGCTGGCCGGACGCCGACAAGCCCACGTCATGAAAAATCAATTTGCCCAGCTGAGCCTGCGCTGAAAGTTGAGGGGATTGAGGGTGTTTCCACCAGAGCACGCCGCCCAACACCATGCAGGCAATACCCATGGGCCACCATTGAATACGTCGTTGTTGCATAGACAGTAAGTGGTGGGGTTTTTAGCGAAAGCCTACACGGTCAAGCATTTGCTGAACCTTGATTTGGTTCATGCCAATAAAGCTGACTGGCAAGGGGTCTGTCTTGAAGTTCACCCCGCCAATGGCTTGCAAAGCGGGGTTGGTGATTGGCACACTCTTCACCACCGGCCACTCATTGTTACCGTCGGCAAAATAGCTTTGGGCGGAGGGGCTGGCCAAGTACTCCAAAAACTTTTGGGCATTGGCGGGGTGTTTGGCATATTGCGCAACGGCGCCGCCTGCAATGTTCATGTGCGTGCCCCAGCTAGTTTGGTTGGGGAAGATAACCCCAACGCGCTGCATCAGCGCTTGGTCTTGCTGTGCGCCTGAGCGCAGCAGGCGCGCCACATAGTAAGAGTTGGCAAGCGCTATGCCGCATTCACCACTTCCCACCGCTTTGATTTGGTCTGTGTCGCCGCCTTTGGGGCTGCGCGCCATATTGCCCACCAAGTCCTTGAGCCAAACCTCGGTGGCGGGTGCGCCCAGGTGCTCGACCATGGCACCGAACAATGACAGGTTGTAAGGATGAGAGCCCGAGCGCACACAGAGCTTGTTTTTGTTCACAGGTAGAGCGAGCTTTTCATAGCTGTCAACGTCTTCTGGTTTGACCAGTGATTTGTCATACACGATGACACGCGCACGTGTTGAAAAGCCAAACCAAGACGTACCTTCGGCGCGGCTACGGGCGCGCAGGTGCTCAGGAATGGCCTTTTCCAATAACTTTGAATGGATGGGTTTGAACAACCCCTCGACTTCGCCTTTCCACAAACGCGCGGCATCCACCAACAAAATCACATCGGCCGGCGAGGCCGAGCCCTCGGCTTTTAGGCGCGACAAAATGCCGGCATCATCCGCGTCCACACGGTTGATGCGAATGCCGGTTGCACGGGTGAAGTCGGCGTACAAGGCCTCGTCGGTGGCGTAGTGCCTGGCGGAATAAAGGTTCAGCTCTGCGTCTTGAGCAAGGCTTGCGTCACTCAAACTGGCCAACAATGCCAAAGTAACAAAGGTGTGACGAGTAAAACCAGCAAAACCGAGCTTGCAAATCATGATGAACTTTCTGTCAAAGAAATTCCATCATAAATCAAATACGAACTATTCGCATTTGCGTTAGATCAAAAAACCATGAAAAATTCAGGTTTTTCGCAAGGTTCGGCTCAAAAGCATGACGGGTAATAGACCAACTAACACCAGTGCCAGCGACGGCAGGGCCGCTTCCCCAAGGCGTTCATCCCTTGCCAACTGGTAGGCCATGACTGCCAAGGTGTCGGTATTAAAGGGTCGTAGCACCAAGGTCGCGGGCAGCTCTTTCATCACATCCACCAACACCAACAACAGGGCCGCCGCGGTAGAGCGTTTGAGCAAAGGCCAATGCACGCGGGTGAACAAGGCAGTTCGAAACACCCCTAAGGTGCGCGATGCCTCATCCGTGCTGATGGGGATGCGGGTATAGCCGGTTTGCACGGCTTGCAGTGCCACTGCGATGAAGCGCACAAGGTAGGCCCATACCAAGCCCAAAATAGTGGCGGTCAACCAGTAGCCTGCTTGGCTTTGGGGCCAAGCTTGCTGCAACCAGCCAATGGGCAGCAACAAGCCCACCACGATGATGACGCCGGGTACGGCATAGCCCAAACCAACGGCCTGTGTGCTCAAGCGCTGCCAAACGCCGGGATGAACCCGCTGGCTAAACGCCAATGAAAGCGCCATGCCGACAGCCAACACGGCGGTCAACAAACCCAGGTACAAGCTGTTACCCATCCAAACTGAAAATTTCGGCCAATCAATCCACATGCTTTGGCTATGAACCCACAGGGCATGGGCCATGATTAACAAGGGCAAGACAAAGCCCAGCAACACTGGCATGGCACACAGCAGCACAGCCAAAGCCGCTGGCCAACCTTTTAGCTGCAAAGGCTGTGACTCAGTACCGCGCCCCATGCTGCGCTGACTGGCAAAGCGCAAGCGGGCTTGGGCCTTTTGTTCAAGGCGCAGCATGAGGGCAACCAATAGCAACAAAAAAGTCGCCAGTTGAGCCGCTGCCACGCGGTCATCCATCACCAACCAAGCCTTGTAAATGCCGGTTGAAAAAGTGGTCACGCCAAAGTAGCTGCTGACCCCAAAATCTGCCAGCGTTTCCATCAATGCCAAAGCCATTCCTGCGGCAATGGCGGGACGAGCCAAAGGAAGCGCTACTCGAAAAATACGGCGCGGCAAATCGGCACCCAGCAAGCGAGCTGCTTCCATCAGCTGGGGAGCACGTTCCACCAAAGCGGCGCGCACCAACAAATACACATAGGGGTAAAGCGCAAAACTCAGCACTGCTGCAGCGCCCCACAGGCTGCGCACATCAGGCCAAAGAGCACCTTGCCAGCCAAACCCAGCGCGCAAAGCGGTTTGCAAGGGACCGCTGAATTGCAAGAAATCGCTGTAGGCATAAGCCACCACATACGCTGGCATAGCCAAGGGCAAGAGCAGCGCCCATTCCATGCTGCGTCGTCCCTTGAAGTCAAACAAGGTGACGGCCGCCGCGCTCACACTGCCCATGCTGATCACGCCAATGGCGACCCAAAAACACAGGCTCAAACTGCTCACCACATAGCTGGGCAAGACGGTGCTGGCCATGCCAAGCAAGATATCGGCTGAGCCGTCATTCCACTGCAGCCAAGCAGCCAACACCATCAGCACGGGCAGGGCCAATAGCACAATTACCAACAACCGCAGCAAGGAAATCAGGCGCATGGAGTCGTCGCGGCAAGCGACAGTGTCAAAAGGACAGATTGTAGGCAGCGAGTGTTTGAGAGAAGTCAGATGCCTACAATCCGCAGCATGTTTCTCCAAGTCAACGCTTTGCAAGTGCACTACCCTGGCCGCCAAGTCGCAGCGGTCGACAGCGTGAGCCTGCAGCTGCAAGCAGGCCAGATGGGTGTGTTGATCGGCCCCTCGGGTTGCGGCAAGACCACGTTGCTACGCGCCGTGGCGGGCTTGGAGAAAATCAGCGCGGGAGAGATCTGCATCGATGACGTGGTTGTCAGCGGCAATGGCATCCATCTGCCCCCTGAGGAGCGCCGCATCGGCATGGTGTTCCAAGACTATGCCTTGTTTCCGCATTTGAATGTGGCGCAAAACATCGCGTTTGGCTTGCACCGTTGGCCGCTGGACAGACAGCGTGCCCGTGTCAAAGATGTCTTGGCTTTGGTGGGATTGGACAACAGTGGGCAGCGTTTCGCCCACGAACTCTCGGGCGGACAGCAGCAAAGAGTGGCCTTAGCCCGTGCCTTGGCCCCTCAACCGCAACTGCTTTTGCTCGATGAGCCTTTCTCCAATCTGGACGTGGACTTGCGCGAGCGTTTGGCGCACGAGTTGCGCTCTATTCTCAAGATGGCCAACACCACCGCCTTGTTTGTCACCCACGACCAGCTCGAAGCGTTTGCGTTGGGGGATGTGATTGGGGTGATGCACCAAGGCAAGTTAGAGCAGTGGGACGACGCCTACCATCTGTACCACCGACCAGCCACACGCTTTGTGGCGGAGTTCATCGGCCATGGCGTGTTTGCGCCTGCCACCATGCGCCAAGAAGGCAATGAGGTTGTGCTCCACACCCCACTGGGTGAATTGCGCGAAACCATGGCGGCCCATTCGCAACTGCCGCAGATGGGTGCTTGCGATGTGCTCTTGCGCGCTGACGATATCGTCCACGACGATGCCGCGCTGGTCAAAGCACAAATCATTCGCAAAGCTTTTCGTGGCTCTGAGTTTTTGTACACGCTGTTGCTCGACAGCGGCCAGACCTTGATGGCCCATGTGCCCAGCCACCATGACCATCACCTCGGCGAGTGGATAGGCATACGCGCAGAAGTGGACCATGTGGTGACCTTCGCCAAAGCGCCTGTTTAGGGCTGTGCAAACACCACGTTGAATTGCGCCCCAGGTAGCTTCTGTCCTGGAAGGGTCTCTTGCAATTCCACCGTTGCGCCGTGCTTATGGGCAATTTCAAGAACGATGGGCAAACCTAAACCCGAGCCGTCGGCCTCGGTACCCAGTATCCGGTAGAAGGGCTCAAAGACTCGTTCGCGCTCAGCCTCAGTAATGCCTGGCCCTGAGTCCTCCACCTGCAGCACCAGCGCATTTTTGGCATTGCGGTAGACCCGCGCTGTCACCACGCCAGGGTGCTCAGGCGAAGAAGGTGTGTAGTTCAAAGCGTTTTCAATCAGGTTACGTACCATCTCTTTGAGCAAGGTCGGGTTGCCTTGCAGTCCAGCTGAGTCGCACGCGTCGTCAAAGCCCAAATCGATGTGTTTGTCCATGGCACGCGGCAAGCAGTCTTTCACCACCTCCATGGTCAGCGCACTCAGGTCGCAGGCTTGTTTGGCCACAGGCGCGCCGCTGCTCTCAGCGCGCGCCAAAGCCAACAGTTGGTTCACGGTGTGGGTGGCGCGAATACTGGCGCGACCAATATGGTGAAGGGATTGTTTCAAATCATCTGCATTGGCGTCTTTGCGCAGGGCCAAGTCGGCTTGCATCCGCAGACCCGCCAAAGGGGTTTTCAACTGGTGCGCTGCATCGGCCAAAAACCGTTTTTGGTTGGCGATGGAGTCTTGCAGGCGTTGCAGCAAATCGTTGATAGATGAGACCAGTGGGGACACCTCGATAGGCACCACGCTTTCATCCAAGGGGCTCATGTCGTCAGTCTTGCGCTGGCGTATGCGTTGCTCAAGTTCATTCAGCGGCTGAATGCCTCGCGCCAACGCCAACCAAATCAGCAAGACCGCTAAGGGCAAGATGACAAATTGCGGCAGCATCACGCCCTTGATGATTTCATTGGCCAGTACCGAGCGTTTTTCCAAGGTTTCAGCGACTTGTACCAAAGCCGGTCTGGCGCTTTGAGCCTTGACCCGCACCCAGATGTAGGCCACGCGTATCGGCACGCCTTTGCGTACATCGTCGCGCATTCGCAGCTCATCTGTGACCAGTTTTTCATCTTCTTGCGGCAGGGGTAACTCGCTGTCTCCGCTTAAAAACTCTCCCTTGGCACCCAAGACTTGGTAGTACACCTCATCGGTTTCGTCGGCGTGCAAAATTTCGTGGGCTGGCTGGGGAAAAGAAAAGCGCACTGTTTGATCGTCGCTTTGCACCAGTTGAGCGATCGCACGTGCGTTTTGTCCCAAGCCGCGATCAAATGGCACCTTGGCAATGCCCTCGGCAATCAGCCAAGTCAAACCAAAAGTGATGGGCCACAGCAGCAAAAACGGCGTGAGCATCCAATCGAGAATTTCGCCAAACAAAGAGCGCTGGCGGCGCTGAAAGAGCTTCACGGGACAGTCGGTGCGGTATCAGTAACGGGGTGGATTTTTTCCAAGCAGTAACCCAATCCGCGCACCGTCGCGATGCGAATGGGCCCCTTCTCGATTTTTTTACGCAAACGGTGGATGTAGACCTCGATAGCGTTATTGCTCACCTCTTCACCCCACTCGCACAGACGTTCAACCAACTGGTCTTTGCTGACCAAGCGGCCAACGCGTTGCAGCAGTACTTCAAGCAAGCCCAGTTCACGCGCAGACAATTCCACCATGCGTCCATCGATGGTCGCCACACGTCCCGATTGGTCGTAAATGAGCGGGCCGTGGCTGATGGTGGCGGTGGTGCTGCCCATGCCGCGGCGGGTCAGGGCGCGCACCCGCGCTTCAAGTTCTTGCAGCGAAAAAGGTTTGGCCATGTAATCGTCCGCGCCGTAGTCCAAACCCTTGACGCGTTCGTCCACGCTGTCAGCGGCGGTGAGGATGAGTACAGGCAGGTTGTTGCCTCGGGCGCGCAGCCGCTTCAAGACTTCAAGGCCGTGCATTTTGGGCAGACCTAAATCGAGGATGATGAGATCGAATTCTTGCGATGTCATCAAAGCGGCATCGGCTTCGGTGCCGTTGGCGACATGGTCGACGGCAGCGCCAGACGCGCGCAGGGTTCGCAACAAACCGTCCGCCAGCACTTGGTCATCTTCAGCGATCAGTATGCGCATGTGCTTGACTCCCCTCGACTGTATTTTTGTCCATTCTAGGTTGAACTTACACGCAGATGCCCGTTACATGATGGGGTTAACGCCAGTCTGCTGCGTAGGCTTCCAGCCCCAAGCTGACGACTGTGGCCACATCGGTACCCACTTCTTGGCGAAATTCTTCTTCGGCTTGCGCGATGGCGGCCTCAAAGGCTTTCAGCCACGAAAGACCTGTCTCGGTGAACACGATGCGCTTGGCGCGTGCGTCGCCCGCGTCGTCTTCACGCCGCACCACGCCCCACGCCACGCATTGGTTGACCAAGTCCCCCATGGCTTGCTTGCTCATGCCTGCCATGGCTGCCAGTTCATTCAACCTTGCGCCCTCCAAGGGCAGGTGCCGTGTGATGTGGATGTGCGCCGCGCTGACCTTGTCGCGAGCGGCCAAATTGGACAAGGCCAATGGCGCGTCAATGTGCTGCGCCATCAGTACCAACACCCTTGCGTCAAAGCGGCGCATGGCGTGGCCCAGCAGTCGCCCCAAGTGCGATTGGCGCCTGTCTTGTGCGGAAGGAAGCAGATTAAAAGTCATCGGTATATCGTAAGGCAAACTGACAAAAAAAAGTGTTTACAGAAATGTACAAGACAGATAAAGTACTGTTTAAGCATCCAGCCTGTGGTTAGTGACAGGCCTGTATGTGTATTACAAACCATTGACCTTAAAGGAGATTTCTATGGACAACGTGAAAAGCATCGCCGCTGCAGGCGAAAAGGCCAAAGCACTGCAAGCCGCCTTGGCCCAAATTGAAAAGCAATTTGGCAAGGGCACCATCATGCGTTTAGGCGAAGGCGAGGCCATCGCGGACATCCAAGTGGTGTCCACAGGATCGCTGGGTCTGGACGTGGCCTTGGGTGTGGGCGGTCTGCCACGCGGTCGCGTCATCGAAATTTACGGCCCTGAGTCTTCAGGCAAAACCACCCTCACACTGCAAGTCATCGCCGAAATGCAAAAAATGGCTGGCACCTGCGCCTTTGTGGACGCCGAGCACGCCTTGGACGTTCAATACGCGCAAAAGCTGGGCGTCAATCTGCAAGAACTGCTCATCAGCCAACCTGACACTGGCGAGCAAGCCTTGGAAATTGTCGACAGCTTGGTGCGCTCGGGCGCGGTGGACCTGATCGTCATCGACTCGGTGGCGGCGCTCACGCCCAAGGCCGAGTTAGAAGGCGAAATGGGCGACTCACTTCCCGGCCTGCAAGCCCGCCTCATGAGCCAAGCCTTGCGCAAGCTCACCGCGCACATCAAGAAAACCAACTGCACCGTCATCTTCATCAACCAAATCCGCATGAAGATTGGCGTCATGTTCGGCTCACCCGAAACCACCACCGGCGGCAATGCCTTGAAGTTCTACGCTTCTGTGCGTTTAGACATCCGTCGCACCGGCACCATCAAAAAGGGCGAAGAGGCCATCGGCAACGAAACCAAGGTCAAGGTGGTCAAAAACAAAGTGGCACCCCCGTTCAAAACCGCCGAGTTCGACATCTTGTTTGGCGAGGGCATCAGCCGCCACGGTGAAATCATCGACATGGGCGTTGCAGCCAAGATCGTCGACAAGTCCGGCGCTTGGTATGCCTACCAAGGCGAAAAAATCGGCCAAGGCCGCGACAACTCACGCGAGTTTTTGCGTGAAAACCCCGAGTTGGCTTTTGAAATCGAAAACAAGGTGCGCGAGTCCTTGGGCATCCCTTTGTTGCCCTCTGAGGCCGAAGAACCCAAATTGCAAGCGGTCAAGTGAGCGCCGTCGTGGTGAATTGGCCGTTCAAGGTGGTGCAAGGTGGTGCTGAACCACCTGCGCCAATCGCGACGCGGGGCAAAACAGGTGCAGTGGTTAATCCGCCAACGGTCAAAGCCAAAGCTGTCAGCCTCTTGGCACAGCGAGAATATTCGCGCCAAGAGCTAAGCGACAAACTCACAGCCGCAGATGCCAGCCCAGAAGAAGTTGAGCAAGC
>Ga0209191_1002310_pt1 | contig 11956 bp, 7 predicted proteins | sample S_130626_EF_Meta_FD_187320 | JGI IMG/M metagenome (GOLD analysis project Ga0209191, IMG submission 187320) | Freshwater microbial communities from Lake Simoncouche, Canada to study carbon cycling - S_130626_EF_MetaG (SPAdes) (version 2) | ecosystem: Environmental > Aquatic > Freshwater > Lake ... | reverse complement strand
GGCACTTGGTCTAATTTCTTTGTGTTCCAATCCTAGAATATTTGTTGCTGCCATTTGTAATGGTATGGTGTTTGGTAATATGGGTTCCATATCAGGGTTGTAGAACCATCCTAGTGTATATTTTGCATATATGTTATGAACGACTTTGCCTGGTGTTGTAAATTCAATATCTGGATATGTTGTTTCAAATAATTCATTCCAGAATGTTGAGGTGATAACATGACAATTATGTTTATCTTTAAATTCTTTGATATAAGGCATCCAAGCTATGGTATCTCCCAAAGATTTGGAATCCATTGCAATATAAACCCTTTTGTTTTGAAAAGATATTGGGATGATTTCAGTTTTGTTATTTTGTATTATGGATATTTCCCAATCAATAAAGTATTTCTTTGTTGCCCTTGCCCAATTATTCCTTCCAATGTTTGATGTATATATGATATTATTTGTTTTTTTATCTTTAAATGATATATCATATCTTACATTTGATCCCCCCTTGATTTCAACAAATGGACCATCAATAAAATGGCAAATAATTGTCGGTATTGCCACAGTTTTGTCAACTTGGTAAACATCATAGGATGCAAAATGGTGAACGCCTTCCAAATCAAATAAGGTTTTTGTTGGGGTATTGGTATCATTTATTTTAAAATTAAGTGCATTTAAGGTTTCATGTGTTTTTAATTCAAACATTTTGAAATTTTCATAAAATGTTTCTTTTGATTGGAATAAATTAAAATATTGAAGCATTGGCTTAATATTACCAGAGAAGAAATTTGTTCTATAACCCATATCATCATTTGGATAAAATTTAAAATCAAAATTATCCAATATGTTATAATGATTTATTAATGTGTTTTTATCTGGAATTACGTCATAATTTATGATATGAATTTTCTTTTTATTTAATCCATTTGCTAATAATAATCCTTGTTGGATTAATTTATATACCGCATAACTATGTTCAAATGGCATTGGATATTCATCTTTTTGATTTGTTTTGGGGTTTAATACCCATCTATTGAATATAACATTGTGTTTTTCATATTCTGATGCCATTAATATGGGATTATCTTGGGAATACAATACATAATCACAAGATTGTTGGATAAGTTCATCAATGGGGAAATTGCAGGATAAGATAATATCGGTATCAATTGATGATAGACAGCGTTGGAGAAGATTTTGTCTTGATAAGTTATTGCAATGAGCCAGAACAATTGTTATTTCATCTTCTTTCTTATCATTATTTTCATTTAATAAATCAATTAATATTTGTTTGTTTTCAATTGGGTTATCTGTTGAATATCTTGCCCTTTTATCATAATAACCTTCATAAGTTTCAAGATCTTTTGTTATTAACTTTAAATTATGTGCCAAAGCCTCTTTTAATGATATTGGGTTTAATTCAAATTTTGATGGAAAATAGAATAAATCGGCAGCAGCGTAATAATCATAGGTGTTATCCTTTTCACCGTGCATAATGCAATTTGCTGGTAAGGTGGTTAATAATGGTTTCCAATAATGCTCAAAATTTCCTGCCATATTGCCAACAAAGTGAAATAATATGTTTTCATTTGCGCATAGTTTTGCCACCTCAATAATCTCACCTTGGTTTTTTCCTTCAGTAAATAAGCCAACATGGAGAACGTGTTTGAATTTTGGGTCAAAGCCTAATTTCTCTTGCGCCAGAAGTTTATTTGATTTTATTTTTGGAACGGGGTATTCCCATATTGTATTTGGGGTGTTTAATGAATTGAATTTCTTTTTGCTCCATTCTGATACTAAAATGTATTTATCTGGCTGGTATCTAATATCATTTGGATTTGTGAAGGAGCCGTGAGTGGTTACAAATATGTTATAAGGTCTATCTTCAATAAAGATTTTATCCAAAATGGAATCTGGCAAATCAAATTCTGGAATTTCTTGGAAATGAATTATGTCTGGGGAAATATCATTGATGATATCGAGTATTTTTTCTTTATTTTCTGGTAAGGTATATATTGTAACTAGTTCTTTTATTTTGTTTTTCTGAACAACATAGTCATTTGTTACATTTCTTAATTCGATAACTGATATGTTATATTTTTTTTGAAAATATTTGATTTGTGTTAATAAATATTGGGGTAATCCACCAGTTGATAAGTGTGGTGTTATGAATAAAAGTTTTTTTTTCATTTTTATATATAAAATAATTGTTTTTTTTTTAAAATAAACTAATTTATGCTTTTTTTATTATATTTATATATTAAAATATATTATGAGTACAATTAAGATTTCAGATTTAAATTCATTAAACTCAATATCAAATAGCGACGTTTTACCAATAGTAAATGCAGATACGACATACAAAATAAGTGTAAATGATTTGCATTCAGGTTTAGCAACATTAAATTCAAATGAATTTAATGGTAACCAAACAATAAATGGTAATGTAAATATTAGGGGGGTTTTGAATTTATCTCCACTTAATTCTCTACCAGCGAATCCATTAAATGGGGATGTCGTTTATGTAAATTCAAGCCTTTATATTTATGTGAATACAGGTTGGTCGGCTTTTAGTTTTTCTTCAATAGGTTCAACAGCAACGCCAACACCAACACCAACAAGTACGCCAACGCCAAGTAGTACAATATCAATAAGTGGCGTGACAACCACACCAACACCAACAAACACAGTTACACCAACAAGAACACCAACACCAAGTAGTACAATATCAATAAGTGGCGTGACAACCACACCAACACCAACAAACACAAATACACCAACAAATACACCAACAAATACACCAACAAATACACCGACAAATACACCAACAAATACACCAACAAATACACCAACACCAACTTTGACTACAAATTTTTGTGTTGGTCAACCAACAACACAAAGTTGGGTAAATAGTGGTTCATTTAATTGTTATGGAACTTGTAACAAGTATAATGTTGAAGTACAAAACAATTCATGTGCTGCTGGATATAACACAACAAGACAAGGTAGCCTTGTGGCAACAAATTCCATATTCTGTGGAGGATGTTGTGGACAATCAACAACCGCAACTTGGACTAACGAAGGTTCGGCATATTGTGAGAGTTGCGTATCAAAACAATCGCAACGCGATACTAATACATGTAGTGCAACGTATAATCAAACAAGAGTAATTAATAGCGGAAGCGCTTGTAATACAACACAAAATTGGGTAAATAGTGGTTCATTTAATTGTTATGGAACTTGTAACAAATACAATATTGAAATCCAAAACAACATATGCGCATCTGGATATAACACAACAAGGCAAGGTAGCCTTGTAGAATCTAATAGCACATTCTGTGAAGGATGTTGTGGTCAATCAACAACACAAAATTGGGTAAATAGTGGTTCAACAACTTGTGTGAATAACACGCTTAGACAGCCACAAATAGACAATAACCCATGTAGTCCAACATATAATCAAACACGAATAATTGATACTGGAACAGCTTGTAATGATACCTCATCAACTCCAACTCCAACAAGTACACCAACGCCAACAAATACACCAACAAATGCACCAACAAATACACCAACAAATACACCAACAAATACACCATCAATTACACCAACAAATGCGGTAACAAATACACCAACACCAACAAACACAATTACACCAACAAATACGCCATCAATTACACCAACAAATGCGGTAACAAATACACCAACACCAACAAATACGCCATCCCCAACACGTTCACCATTACCACCTTATAATTATTACACATTCGCACCTTGTTCTGGAGGTGCAACTACTAATTATAGGAGTACGCAATCATTAGCATTTGGTGCGGTATATTCATTTAGTGCTACTTTAAACCAATGTTATACAATAACATCAATAACTGCAAGTGTGACTTCAACAGATTTCCCAGGGCAGTTATATTTAAAATCTGATTGTGGCAATAATACTTGTTCGCAGGTATAAAAAATATATTTTATATAGTAAAAAATAATATATAGGTGTTGTTAGTTTACAACACCTATTTTTATTTAATATAACAAATTAAAAATAATGTCTTTATATTTATTATAAAAAAACTAATAATATATTTAATATGTGTATTTTATTTAAAAGTTCATCTATTAGATATATTTATGATGTATATGTAATTTTTTAAATGGTTAACATTAAAGCGAATATTTCTGGTATAACAGGGCAGACCCCTTATGATATTTATATCTGTCAATCGAGCATAGATGATTGTATTTATATAAATACAATTACGGGTACAACATATTCATTTGATATACCAAAACCTTTTGATAATAATATTCAGTATATTTTAAAGGTTATTGATAATAATAATAGAATAATAACAAGTGTTGCAAATGTTAATCTGGTTCCCACACCAACAAAAACTGTAACACCAACAAAAACTGTAACACCAACAAAAACTGTAACGCCAACAAATACTATAACACCAACAAATACTATAACACCAACAAATACTATAACACCAACAAATACTATAACACCAAGTGTTACATCAACAAGTGGTTTGGTAGTTTCATCAACTCCTACTAATACCCCTACTCCAAGCAACACTATAACTCCAACTAATACAATTACACCATCACAAACACCAACTAATACCATAACACCAAGCAACACAACAACACCAACTCAAACAATCACTCCAACTAATACAATTACCCCTACACCAACAAAATCACCAATTCCAGTAAACACATTTAATGTAACTAATAGTGGGTCAGCAGCATATATTATAAATGGAGAGACAAACCCAACATTAGCACTTAATGAAGGACAAACATACACATTTAATATCAATGCTAGTGGGCATCCTTTTTGGATTAAAACTGCTCAAACTACTGGTACGGGAAATCAATATAATACTGGTGTAACTAATAATGGAATTGATAATGGGGTTATTACCTTTGTTGTTCCATATGTTGCCCCATTAACATTATATTATATTTGTCAATATCATAGTAGCATGGGGGGAATAATTAATATTAATGCTTAAACATAAATGATAAAAAAATAATTAAGATAAAAGAATGGGTTTAACATTATTTAGAGATTGTTCAAGCAATTATAAATTTAGATTTGATTTGATGTCAGAGTATTCAAATGTTGGGGATGTTTTTAAGATAGATGGTATTCATTTCAATGGTTTTGCAAGTGTTATTGATTATGATGATATTGGTGATGTATTTGATTCTGATGGTACATTATTTGTTGAGCAAGAAGAATGCCCGGATATAATTGAGGTATTCCAGTATGCTGAATACACTAGTGTTTCCCCAGGTGATGCTATTCAAAAATTTTGTGTATCAACTCAATATAACACATTAAATTCAAATGTAGGCAATTATTCAGTTGCTAATGTTTTGTATGGTGATTATGTGTATTATACAGGTCAAACAAGTGGTGTTATATATTTCAATACTAATTTGGATCAATGGTGTTTAAGTAATTCACTGGGTGGTTCTTGTTTATTGACAGGTAAGTCACCTTGTTCTGGGGTAATTAATCCTGATTTATATGATGGAATTGTTTTTAGCGGAAATTGTCCGACACCAACACCAAGCCCAGCATCTTGTGATATAATTGATTTTTCCGCATATTTTAATTGTGAATTATCGGCTACAACAACCCCAACACCAACTATTACGCCAACCCCAACTATTACCCCAACTATGACAATAACTCCATCAGCAAGTAGGGGCTATGGGGTTAATGCTGTTTTAAGTGCATATACGTATAATTATCCGAGTTATACACCATCGCCTACCCCATCTATAACTCCAACCAAAAATACAATTATAACTGGAAATACCACATATAATGTATTAGGCAAGACATTTTCATTTAGTGGTGTCAGAGAATTAAAAGAATGTTCAACATCGGTTGTTTACTATACTTATCAAGATTTAATATTTAGTGGTGTACCAATTATTATTGGTGAAGCGATTAGAGTTGTTGTTAATGGTGAACAGAGGTGTTTTGAATATTTATCGGATAGTTCACTTACTAGTCCTAATATATATATTGACCAGATATTGGCAGTTAATGCGAATTGTTCAAATTGTTTAATAACTCCAACACCGACACCTACAATATCTATTACGCCAACTCCAACGGTAACACCAAGTTTAACAATGACACCAACACCATCAGGTGGTATGGTTTATGTATTCCAGAGTTGTATACCAATTGGGTTTAACACAAATTCTACATTAATGATACAGACACAGAGTTATGGTTTATCAATTCTTGTGGGCTCGGTTATAAAAGATTCTGATGATAATTGTTGGAGTTATCTTGGGGCTTATTCGAATACGTATATTCCACCTTTTGGTTTAATTCCAGTAAGATTCACAGGAAATTATTTTCAGGCAGCATCAACTTTGTATGGTAGTTGTCAACAATGTTTATCATCATAAAAATAATTATATGGCAACAACAATATATAACGAGTTTGTTACAATATTTAATTTGGATATTAGGTATAATGTGACGAAGGCCAGTGGAAAAGAAAAGAAAGATGGGGGTATTTCACTTTATATTACAGGTGGTGTTCCCCCTTATGTTATTAGTGTTAATGGTGTGGTTAATAATTGGAATATTATAAATAACTTATCACCAGATGATTATGATATAAGCGTTGTAGATAGTACAAATGTTGTTAAAGATATTACTATACCAGTTGGTTATGAGATTGAGCCAACTTTTTGTTCAAGATTTATTATCGGTAGAAATATAAGTGGCGCGAATAATTGTAATGAAATGTGTACAGGATCCACAACGAATTGGTTGGTTTATGCAAGGGGTGATTCTTTTAAGTTGGGGGATAGATTGTATCGAGTACCAAATGGTTATACATCTTGTTTGAGTGGTACAATAAATTGGTCAACTGATGTGAGCTGGGATAGAATAAAATATAATAATAATTGTTATAGTGTTGATGATTATGGATTAATTACAGGTGTTACAAGTTGTGGTTTAGTTAAGGTTGGGACACAATATTGGGATTCAGAAAACTTAAAGGTTACAAAGTTTAGGGATGACACTAATCTTCAATATATTGCAAATTTTTCAGATTTCTTAGCATATAAGGGAATTCCAGCATATACATCTTATGATTTTGGTGAATCATGGCAAACAAGGGGTTATTTATATAATTATGCGGCAATAAGTAGTGCTAAAAATTTGGCACCAGTTGGATATAGAATCCCAACAAAATCAGATTATGATATATTGTTTGCTGAAGTTGGTGGATTGGTTAATGGTGGGGTTTTAAAATCAAAATCATTTTGGGATGCCCCCAATATTGGTGCGGAAAATAAATATAATTATAATGCACCTGGTAGTGGATATTTTAGAGCAGATAAATTCCAACAAATAGGTAAACGTGGAAGTTTTTGGACAAGCACAAATTCATCTTTAAATAATAATACAAAATATATTGCAACATTTGGTTTTGATTTAGCAGATGTTAGTTATGGGAATAATTTAATATCAATATATGATGAATTCTTTCCAGTTAGATTAATAAAAGAATAATTATGGCAAGTAATTTATGTTTGAATGTTTTCTTGGATAATGATATATTTGGTCCTTATAATTTTATTTATAGCGGGGAGACAAATGGTAAACCTTATTGGGGGAGTTCAAGTAATTCTTACATTATGAGATGGAATTCTGGTAACACCTATTGGGAGGTTGTTAATTGGAGCGGAATTACAAATACGGCATTAAGAAATCAGAACGATACGGATTTCCCCACATCAAATTGGAAATTAATTGGTGTTGCTCCCAAGAATGAAGTTATTGTAACATCAGGGTCTTGTGGCGCATATAGTCCGCTTGTTTTGAACGCAACGGTTACAAACAATACTTGTTCAAGAGATTGTGATGGGGTTATTACGGCTAGCGCAAAGGGGCAAACAAAGCCATATTTGTATTCAATAAATGGTGGAGTTAGTTATACGCCAAATCCAATATTTGATAATTTATGCAATGGTGAATATAATTTAAAGGTATCGGCAGCAACATCGGTTATTGATGTAAAAACGGTTTCTGTTGGATTTAACCAAACAGCAAATCAATATGAATTGAGCCTTCAAAATATATTGCAAACAAACATATCGGATGATACTATTCAAACAACTTGGCAATTAAATATTGAACCCCCATTGAAAGTTGGTGATGTTTTAACATTGGGGTTAAACGCAAATTTGAGTAGAATTATTTCACAACCAGGAAGTGCAACAACATTAAATACCTTATCGGTGTATAAAAATAATACTTTATTAACACCATTTTCAACTATAACCAATACTGAAAATATAAGACCATATTGTTCCCCTTATTTAAATATTGGGAGTTATTCTGGTTTGACTTATAGTACAACTTTGGTTAGTGGTGATACACTAACTGGTATAACAACATCTATAATAAATAATATTCAAATTCAGACAGGTTCAAATGGTTGTTCAACAAAAATTGAGCAAAAAAACTTAATAAGAATTATGTCAGCAGCAATAAATACTTGTAAATGTTGTGAACTGATATATAATTCAGATAGTAATGCTGGAATAAATTCACATATTAGATAATTATATATAAAAGAATAATGGGTTACATAATAAAAAATACATCAGGATTATTAAATACAAGGTTAACTGATGTTGGACGAAAAGCAATATCTAGGGGTCAATTTAATATATCATATTTCCAGATTGGGGATAGTGAAGTTGATTATACATCAGAAAATATAACAGATAATAATATATTAATGCCATCTTTTTGTGAACACAATGATAATTCAAATTTAAATATTAATAAACAAAATGTAAAATATCCCTATTATTTGGCAGGAACAACTGGTACAACATATGGTATTCCATTTAATGAATCTGTTGTTGAAGAATTTTATAATTTGGCAACGGATAAGGGATTTTTTGTAAGTGGTGCAACATTTTATTCGGCACAAACAACATCGGCATATACGGTATCTGCAAATTATGTTGCGAGTATGCCAACAATAAGTGGCCAAACAAGTTTATTGTTATCAGCAAATACTTGTTCGGCAACATCTGGTACACCAAAAGTTGGGGATTTTATTACCATTATTTTTGATGGGGTTGGTGGTTGTGGTGCTATAAGAAATTCGTATCCAATATTAACTTATAAGATTGGTGCTTGGACATTGAGTTCTGGTAATTATACCGTAGTTTTGGATAGAGCGTTACCAATATTTTCAGCAAAGACAAGTGGTGGTGAATTGGCAAGATGTATTATATATCCATCAGGTATGACCGCTTTATATGATAGTGTTACACCAATGCCAAATTGGTCAAATGATGTGTTTAATTATGAAACGGTTTGTGATACATCAGCAACTGTAGATACAAGAGTTTGGAATATGAATATACCTTGGTCGCAAACTGTGGCTGGTGTTAATACAAATACTTATGAGGGTTATACAAAATACGGATCACAATCTTATCTGGGGACAAAAGAATATCTGTATTCAATTTCTGGACAAACAATTGCGGATCCTGATGGTATGGTATATTATTATGATTCAAAATTAAATAAAATTGTTGTTGAATCAAAAAATCAAAAAGCAATTGCAATAATTCATTATACAAATCAATCCATTGATAATGTTTATGGTGAAAAGTTTGCTATGACCCCTTATGATGTTGATGACCCAACAACTGATGAAGATAGTGCAAGGAATTTTAAATTAACTATTCCCACGTTAATGTGGCATAAGAAAAGTGGTGGGACTATTGGTCAAACATTTTATGTTGACCCCCCAAATAAGCCGGGTATATGTGTTCCATATTTTATTAAATCAACAAAGAACGAGGACATGAATCAACCAGGCATTCGTTTCTTTAATTTATGGGATACAAATGAAAATTCAAAAGGGAAATTGAATAGGGTTGGAAGGGTTTTCCCAGATAACCAAATTGTGGTAATTGATGATGATGAATTGATTGCAGCGTTATCTTATAAGTCAAATAGAAATTGGACATTACCAGCACCAGAAGTTAGTTTAATAACACCAAATATATTTGATACAGATACATCGGATGATGTTGGGATTTTGAGTGGGGATGGTAAAACTTTATGGGTTACATATCGTTTGGATTCAACAGGTTTTACAAATTCATTACATTGTAATTATTATCAAAATATTATTGGTCCAGATACAGGTTGTACTATAACAGCGCAAAATGTTGCGGTTAAATTTGGAGATGAGTTTCCATTTTTATATACAAATAATAGTTTATCTGGTTTCTCTGCAAATGAAATTAAAATTTTGGCTCAAAGGACTAATACAGGTTCATTACCTTTACCTAATGAGTGGAAAATAATTAATTTTACAAGTCAGATTGCATCAACAAAAGTAAATGGATATATACCAAAATCTGGTCTAACCAAAACAACATTTGTTATTACTGAATCAAATTATAGTGCAGCAACAACTTATAATTTATCTCAATTTATTAATATTCCACAAGTCAATCAACCTACGGTTTTAAACTTTGGGGATGAGTATTATTTTTATGGTAATATCCAAACAGGGATTGCTGCTACAATTTATGATATGAGGTATGCTATTAATCTTACTAGCACACAATTTTTAACATCAACAAATCCGACTTATGTTCAAGGGAATAAGTATGTGACTGAAATTGGACTTTACAATTCCAACAAAGAACTTATGGTTATATCCAAATTAAAGACACCCCAAAAGAGGGTGAATGAAGCATTTCAGCAGTATAATATAAGTTTAGATTTTTAATGGTAAATAAAATAGATATTAATTCACCCAAAGTATTGGGACTTGATGTGTCAACAAAGACAATTGGAATTGCTTTGTTTGATACTAATTCAGAAAAATTATTGGAATTAACGCATTTATCGCCAGTTCCAAAATCAGAAATGAATTCAAAGATAGAAGAACTTATTGTTAAGTCAACTTTATTCAAAATGAAATTGGAGGATTATAAAAATCTTGGAATAACAAAAGTAGTTATAGAGGAACCATTATTAACTTCAAACAATGTAAATACTGTTGGTATATTAATGAGATTTAACACATTGGTTTGTAAAGAAGTTTTTGATGTATTGAATATTATGCCAGAATTTATTTCAACATATAATGCAAGAAAGTTTGCTTATCCAGAATTAACTCAAAAGAATAAAAATGGTAAAGAAGTTTTGTTTGGGGGTTTGGATAAAACAATTGATAAGAAAAATTTGATTTGGAAATTGGTTGCAAAGAAAGAACCCCAAATCACGTGGCATTACGACAAGAAGGGAAATTTGAAAAAAGAAAATTTTGACCAAACTGATGCTTATACAGCAGTCCTTGGATATATGAAGATGAAAAACATTTGGTAATTCGCAAATTCTTACATATATTTGCGAAATGGAGAATCAAGATAAAGAAATAGAAGTTATATTGGGTTTGATAAGTGATGTGATTGGAGAACCAGTTAAATCATTTACCACAAAACACCAATACACATATAATTGTCCCCTTTGCGATGAAGGGGAGAATAAAGGTAATCTTGAAGTATCATTATTAAAACATTTATATCATTGTTGGAGTTGTGGAGATGATTCTGAAAAGACGCATGGTCCACTTGGTAAATTATTTGATGTATTTGGTACAAAGAAACAAAAGAGGTTATATGATTTGGTTAAACCTGAGAACTTAAAGGTTAATGATATTTTTTATCCAAAATTAAGATTACCAGAGGGGTTTGTTACCTTTGAAGATTCTCATCCATTGCATATCCCTAGGAAAGAAGCATACAATTATTTGATTAGTAGAGGTATTACTGATGAAATGATAAAAAAGTATAATATCGGTTATACGGTAAAGGGTGATTTTGCTTATAGAATTATTATTCCATCCTATAATAAAGATGG